>OGDF01002452.1_pt1 | contig 25098 bp, 22 predicted proteins | sample 1570141 | NCBI WGS metagenome assembly OGDF01 (sample SAMEA4370581, study PRJEB24528) | human gut metagenome | reverse complement strand
TCCTCACCGGCCTTGGCGATCTCATCCCGGAAGATGTAGTCAGCCAGACGCAGGGTATCGGCTTTCTCCTTGGTGATGCAGCCGATGATCCGAATGGCCAGACCGGGGCCGGGGAAGGGCTGGCGGGAGACCAGATACTCCGGCAAACCCAGCTCACGGCCCAACTGACGAACCTCGTCCTTAAAGAGCATCCGCAGGGGCTCCAGAATCTCCTTGAAGTCCACGAAATCCGGCAGACCGCCTACGTTGTGGTGGCTTTTGATCACGGCGGCATCACCGGCACCAGACTCGATCACGTCGGGGTAGATGGTGCCCTGGGCCAGGAAGTCCACGGCGCCGATTTTTTTGGACTCCTCCTCAAAGACGCGGATGAACTCTTCGCCGATGATCTTCCGCTTGGATTCGGGGTCGTCCACGCCGTCCAGCTTGCCCAGGAAGCGAGCTTCTGCATCCACGCGGATGAACTGGATGTCCCACTTAGAGAACGCTTGTTCCACTTCGTCGCCCTCGTTCAGGCGCATCAGACCGTGGTCCACGAAGACGCAGGTGAGCTGACTGCCTACCGCCTCGGCCAGCAGAGCCGCAGCGACGGAGGAATCCACACCGCCAGACAGAGCCAGCAGGACCTTACCGTCTCCGACCTTTTCCCGAATGGAGGCGATGGCCGTGCGGCAATAGTCGCCCATGGTCCAGTCGCCCTTAGCGTGGCAGACGGCATAGAGGAAGTTGCGGATCATGCCCAGGCCGTTTTCCGTGTGGTTGACCTCTGGATGATACTGCACGCCGTAGAAACCACGGACTTCATCAGCAATGGCAGCGTTGGGGCACATGTCCGTGTGCCCCACCAGGGCGAAACCGTCGGGCACTTTGGCCATGTAGTCCCCGTGACTCATCCAGGAGATGCCCTGCTCCGGCAGGTCCTGGAAGAGGCGGCAGGAGGTATCGTAGTAGGTGACGGTCTTTCCGTACTCGCGGGCGGTGTCCTCCTGGGCGGGGGTGACGAGACCGCCCAGGTTATGGGCCATCAGCTGGCAACCATAGCAGATACCCAGAATGGGCACACCCCAGGTGAAGATCTCAGGGTCGACCTGGGGGGAGGTGTCCAGATAGACGCTGTTGGGCCCACCGGTGAAAATAATGCCGATGGGATTCATGGCTTTCAACTCCGCCAAGGGGGTGGTGTAGGGCTTTACCTCGCAGTAAACGCCACATTCCCGCACCCGGCGGGCGATGAGCTGGTTGTACTGGCCGCCGAAGTCCAGCACGAGGACAAGTTCATGGTTCATGAAAGACCATCCTTTCTCTCAGTTCCTGCGATGCAGAAGTATCGTTATTTTTTGATCCACAGGAAAATATCATATCGCTTTATTGTACCGCGCACTGTCAGGAAAAACAAGCCCTGACCGACGCTCTTTTCGGATTTTTCCCCATTTTCCGGCCTTTTGGAATAATCGGCCTGGCATAGTGAGATGCTATCGCAGAAAAGGAGGGGAGTGCCCATGCTCATTGCGGTCATCCGAACCATTATCCTCTATCTGCTCATTATTTTGGGGGTCCGACTGCTGGGAAAGCGGCAGATCGGGGAATTAGAACCATCGGAACTGGTCCTATCCCTCATCATCGCAGACCTGGCGGCGGTGCCCATGCAGGACTTCGGCATCCCGCTGCTCATGGGGATCATCCCTATTTTAACGCTGCTGTGCCTATCTGCCATCTTATCTGTTCTGACGGAGAAAAGTATCCGTTTTCGAGCTTTGCTATGCAGCCGTCCCAGCATCGTCATTCAGGATGGAAAAGTTTTGCCCAAAGAGATGGAGAAAAACCACTTTACCATAGATGAACTGATGGAAGAACTGCGTATGGCCGGAGTGACCGATTTGGCAACGGTCAAATACGCTGTGTTGGAAACGACGGGGCGCATCTCCGTCCTGCCCTATGCGGGGGAATGCCCCCCAACGGGCAAAGATCTGGGCCTAAAAAGACAGGAAAAAGGCCTGCCGCTGATTATCATCAGTGACGGGCACATTTTGACCCATAACCTCACTGCTCGAAATCTCTCCCAAGGCTGGCTGGAAGATCAGCTTCACAGCCGGGGGATCCAGAGCGTTGAGCAGATCTACCTTATGACGGTGGACGAGATGGAGGGCGTCTATTTAATCCAAAAGGAGGCGAAGGTGTGAGACAGCTTTGGATCTCTGTGGGAATTTTAGTCGTTATGGTCGCACTCCTATTCTGGAACGTGGTCAAAGTTGATCAGCTCACTCAGCCTATGCTAGAAGAACTCTCCCAAGCCACCACCGCAGCGCGGGGGGACGATTGGCCTGCGGCGGAAGTTTTGACACAGCAGATACAAGTCCACTGGGAGAAGGGGATGCACCACCTTCGATTCGTCCAACTGCATGACGCCATCGATGAAGTGACCCTGCTTCTCCGGGAGGCCCAGGGCTATTTGCAGGATCGGAAAACCGGAGAATATCTCTCAGCTCTGGGCAAACTCACCGGCAAGTTAGAGGCGATCCAGGAGCAGGAGCGCGTCTCCGCCGAGAATCTGTTTTAGGAAGCTTACCCACCAAGCAGCTCCCATAGTACCTTGATGAAAAAGATGCATAGGACGACGATCATCAACGGTTTTACAGCCTTAGCCCCACCCTTATCAAAGCATCGGGTGCCAATATAATTCCCCAAAATACTAAAACACCCTGCCACCAGCCCCAACAACAGAAGCACTTTCCCATTCAGGAAAAAGACCGCCAGGGCCGAAAGATTTGTCGTCAAGTTGATGACCTTGGCAATGCCGTTGGCAGAGGCAAGGGTCAGGTGTGCCAGCCCCGTCAGCATCAGGATCAAAAATGTCCCCGTGCCGGGGCCATAAAATCCGTCATATAATCCAATGACCAGGGCCACTCCCATGGCAACGGCGATCGTCTTCGAGGAAGAAAAAGCGGGGCGTTCTGCATCCAGCGCTTTTCCGCGGAGAAGGTAACATCCCGTCAGCGGCAGCACCACCAACATGATGACCCGAAACGCTGCATCCGGAATGAGCAGCGCCAGACGTGCCCCTGTGGTCGAGCCGACCAAGGCGCACATGGTGCAGAAAAGCGCCAACTTCCAGTGGATATATCCGCTGCGAGCAAAGCGCCAAGTGGCCAATGTGGTTCCCATACCAGAGCTGAGCTTATTGGTCCCAATGGCATAGTGAACCGGTAGGCCGGAGATGAGGTAGGCGGGCAGGGAGATGAGACCGCCGCCGCCGGCCATTGCGTCCACCAATCCGGCCAGAAAAACCAGAGGGCAGACGATCAAAAATTGCAGGGCAGTAAGTTCCATGTTGTCTTGGTTCATCCTCTCATGTTTCTCTGGGGCTTTAGTATGCTCTTTTTTTGTGAATTTTGCAAATTTTTTTCTGAAAGAAGTTTTCTTCGGGATTTCCTAGTGGTATAATAGAAAAAATTGGCCGATTCAGCGTTTGGCTGGACGGCTGAGAGACTAGGGAGGAACACCAACTATGAAAACTCTGTATAATGGCAAAACCAAGACCGTCCTGCTGGACGAAGCCACTGGCATCGTGAACCTGTTCTTTAAGGATTCCGCCACCGGCGAGAACGGCGTTTTTGACCCCGGATCCAATAGCGTTGGCGGCAGCGTTGAGGGTAAGGGCAAGATCGGTCTGAAGATTTCCAAGCACTTCTTCGAGCTGATGGAGAAGAACGGCATCCCCACCCACTACTTAGGCTCCGACGTGGAGCAGGGTCTCATGCAGGTCCGCAAGCTGACCGTACCCAAGCTGGAGTTTGTGCTGCGTTACTTCACTGCCGGTTCCATGTGCCGCCGCTTTACTTTGCCCGAGGGCATCGTGTTTGATCCCCCTTACTCCGAAGTTACTTTGAAGGACGACGAGCAGGGCGATCCCCTCATCACTGAGCGTCTGTGCATCATGAAGGACATGCTCAAGCCCGGTCAGTATGACGAGGCCCTGGGTATCCTGGTCAAGGTCGGCGAAGTCCTGAAACAGGAGCTGGCCACCATGGGCCTGACCCTCATCGACTTCAAAATCGAGGTCGGCTATGACGAGGACGGAAAGATGTACGTTGTGGACGAGATCACCCCTGACATCTGGCGCGTGCGCGATGAGCAGGGCAACATCCCCAACCAGATCGACTGTGCCAAGCTGATCCTGGATAAGATTTGATATTTCATTTCAAACAGATCAACATAGGGAAAATAAGAAGACTCTGCTGTAGCTCCGTTTTGGGCTTGGCAGAGTCTTTTTCTGAGAAAAAAACCAATTCTACCTCTGAGGGGTGTTCTTCTGCGTGAAAAAAGAGTAAACTCAACGCAAGCAAGGAGGTAATGCTATGGATCTGATCAAAATTGGAACGTACATCGCCGGGAAACGAAAGGCCCTCGGAATGACACAAAAACAGCTGGCAGAACAGCTTGGCATGAGCGATAAGTCGGTGTCCAAGTGGGAACGCGGTATATGCCTGCCTGATGTGGCGCTCTATGCGGAGCTTTGCCAAATCCTCGGCATCAGTATCAACGAATTTTTTGCAGGAGAAGATATTGCAAAAGAAGATCTCGTGCAAAAGTCGGAAGAAAACATCATTGGGGTAGCAAAAGAGAGTAAGCAGAAACAAAAACGATTGCGATCTATGCTCTGCTTTGTGTTGGCAGTGTCTGTCCTCGTCCTGTCTGCTGTCGGAATCATTCTATACCGATTCAACGGGCCTCAGAATGTCATTGCTCCTGTAGATCAAGAAAGCGTCGAAATGAAAACGGTCGAGTTACTCTCTGGGGTAGATGGCGCATTCATGTATCAATATGTTACCACAGATTCGTATGCTTCTCTTAAAATTTTTGTCTCGGAATATCACTCTGGGAAACTAATTCAAAAAGAACCGGTATTGTTGGGACATGAGGAGATCGGTTCGCCAAAACATGGCACCGTGTTGATCGTTCCCGACTTCGATCACTTTACGGTAAAGATCATTATGGCAGATGATGAATCCAAGTTTTCCACAGAGATCCCAATTTTAGAAGGGGTAGAAGGCAGGGCATATTACGGTAGGTCTGCCAGCAAGATCACAAGGAAAACGGATATTATTTATAATGAAGAACAGCCTTTGGTTGCGTTGGTCTACGGGAAAAATCAAGTGAGGAGTATTGACCTGCACGACGTTACCAATGGGATATCAGAAGCCCTTGCCGAAAACGACTATGTATATTATTTCTCGTTTGAGTTTTGTAAATGAGGTGTACCATCTTCCGGAAACGCCCGCTGTATCTTCCGGATGACCACAGCATAGACTACCAGGAAGAAGATCCCGGCAGACACCCAGGCGGCAGGGCTGGCCAGACAGATACCGAGGTAGCTCATAAAATGTGCGGAAATCTTTGCTACGATCATTCGGGCAAACAGCTCCACCACGCCGCCCATCATGGGGAGCAGGCCAAAGCCCAGCCCCTGCACACCATTCCGATAGACATAGATCGCCATGAGCGGCAGGAAGAAGGGAGCAATGGCCTTCATATAGATGTCCACCAGCGGAACGACGCGGTCCAGATCGTCTGTGACAAACAGCCACGTCAGCTTCGAGCCAAAGAAGAACACAACGACTCCGATGGCAACGGAGTAGATGGCCCCCATAATAGTCGCCGAGCGAAAACCTTGGCGGATACGAGTGATCTTGCCCGCGCCAATGTTTTGGGCGCTGTACGTCGCCATGGTCGTGCCCAGGGCGGAATAGACCTGGTGGATGAGCTGCTCGATTTTTCCCGCTGCGGTAAAGGCAGCGATGTGAAACGTTCCCAGGCTGTTCAGGGCACTCTGGACCATCAGCCCACCGATGGAGGTGATGGAGAATTGGAGCGCCATGGGCAGGCCGATACCCAGCTGCTTTTTTACAATAGGGGCGTGAGGACGGAAATCACCCCGATGCATTCGTAGAATGGGAACTTTTTTGACGATGTAAACCAGGCACAACAACCCGGATACGCCCTGCGAGATCACAGTGGCCCAGGCTGCGCCTGCGACGCCCATACGAAAGAACAAAATAAACACCAGGTCGAGGACGATGTTCATCCCGGCTGAGAGGATCAGAAAATAGAGCGGTATTTTGCTGTTGCCAAGCGCTCGAAGAATGCTGGAGAGCATATTGTATAGCACTTGCGTGGCAAGACCGCCGCAAAGAAGAACGATGTAAGTATAGGCATCTGTGAAAATCTCTTCAGGGGTATTTAAGAGCGTCAGCAGCCAGTTCATCCCACCCACGCTCAGAGCGGTGATGAGTGCTGTAAAGAAAACGGACAGCAGTGCTGCGCTGCCTACAGCTTTTCTAACGCCGACGTCATCCTGCGCTCCGTAGCACTGGCTGATGGGAACGGAGAATCCTGCCGTCATGCCCATAAAAAAGCCCAGGATGAGAAAGGTGATCATCCCCGTGGAGCCAACGGCGGCCAGGGCTTCGGTGCCGACATAGCGTCCCACGATGATGGTATCGACCATAGTATAAAATTGCTGAAATAAATTGCCGATGACGATGGGAAGCGCAAAGCTTAAAATCAGCTTTGTGGGGCTGCCTTCCGTCATACTGCGTTCTAAACGCGCTTTGGCCATGGATCAGGTATCCCTCCCAGACGGCCGGATCGCCTCAAATTGAAATTGTAATGTTGTGCGGCCCTGAAATCGGTTTTCACCCACTGTCCCCAGTAGATCCACGCATTCCGGGCTACCCAGCTCCTGATAGGTTTGGGAGAGGTGGAAGCCCACGGCGTCCGACTGCGTACCAAAGAGTTTGATGTGTTCGTTAGAACGGCCCATGAGGCGGTGCGAATGGTATCCTTTGGGGAGCAGCTGGTAGTCTCGAACCATCAGCACTGGTTTTTCGACACCGGGGCCATAGGGGGCCAGCGCCTTTAATTCATTGAGCGCGAGAGAAAGTTCCTCTTCACGCAGTTCTAAGTCATAGTATAATGAATCATCCGGCTCTGCTGGGGGATGTTCCACAGCGTAAGCCTGGATGGCAGCGGCCATTTCCTCATAGCTCTCCTGGGCCACAGAGATGCCGGCAGCTCCGGTATGTCCACCGGCCGTCTCTACATAGGGCGCGACAACTTGCAGAAGCGGGAAAAGATCGTAGTCTCCATAGCTCCGCCCAGAGCCTTTTAAAATCCCGGACAGGCTGGCAATGGGGGAGAAGACAAAGGCTGGCTTCTGGTAAGCTTCGCTGAGTTTTCCGGCCAGGATACCAATGATGCCCTCTGGGATACCCTCGCAGCAGATGATCAAAATTGGGTCATCAGCCCGGTAAGAAGCCGCTACTTGGGCCTGTTCCAGACATTGTGTGACCAGTGTCTTCCGCCGCTCGTTGATCTGCTGCATCTTGGCGGCAAACCCAGCGGCCTGCGCTTCATCCTGAGAAAGCAGCGCTTTCAAGACAGATGTGCTACCTGCGTTATACAGTCGTCCGGCGGCATTTAAGATGGGGGCGATTTGAAACTTAATGGTATCTTCATCGTAAGGGCGCTGGGCCAGATTGAGCACGGCACGCAAGCCACTGGAGAGTTGAGGGTACCACCCATCGTGGTTGATGATCCGCAGACCTTGGGTGACCAGATAGCGGTTATCCCCGGTGAGGGGCATGACATCTGCCAGAGTGCCCAGGCAGGCCAGAACCAACAAGTCGAAGAACAAACTTTTTTTCTCTTGAGCTGTCTGCCCGGCACAGAGGTATTCTGCCAGCTTATATGCCAAACCAGCCCCGCAGTAATCCTCATAGCCGTTTTTCTCCGGATGGATGTGAGGATCGACAATGATGTCTGCCGGGGGTAAGGTCTCTTGGGGCAAGTGGTGATCCAACACGATGATCTTATTTCCAGCTTCCTTAGCCGCCAGGATGGGCTCAACGGCGGCAATGCCGTTGTCTACGGTTATGATCAGGGAATCGGAGATACCTTCGATCAGCGTTTCGTTGATGCCATAGCCGTCGGTAAAGCGCCGGGGAATGATGGTTTGGGGCGTCACACCAAAGTGACGCAAAAGCTTGACCAAGATGGCTGTGGAGGTGATGCCGTCGGCGTCATAGTCACCCACGATGACTACGGGCAGACCATCTTGTATGGCCCACTGCTTCAAGGCCTCTCCACAGGCGGCCAAGTTTTCGATGGTTTCCGGTTCTACATGGGCCGGGGAGCGAAGCTCCTCCAGGGTCAGGCCGGACATGCCTTGCACGGCCTCGGCCACAGAACGGTAGTCTCCGCGCTTTTTCCATTGCTGCATCTTGCTGCACCTCTACTCCAAAAAACAAAAACGGAGAAAACAAAAAGACTTGCTGAGCGGCAAGTCTTTTCGAGTCGTTTTGCTCCCAATTGCCAGTTTCTAATATAACAGGATAAGTATACTCTGAATTGAAGAAATAGCAAGAGAATTCGAGAGAAAAATCGAAAATCTGTGCGGTTTTATGGGGATTTGCGGAGCAGGGAAAGAGAATCCGAGGGAGAAAAGGAAGCGGGGCTGTAGCAGTTTTTGTTTTGCTACAGCCCCTTCACAGGTTTATGATTCAGGTGTGGTCTTGAGGAGTCGTATCTGCTGAGTTAGCAGATGTCTCTTCCTGTGTGGGATTCTCATCTTCTGTCACCGGGTCCGGCGTCGTTCCGTCGGTGGTGATAGAGATTGCAGTAATAATGGCCTTTCCTTCATCGCTGGGGTCGATCTGGACTGTGACTTTATCGCCCACATTGAGAATGACTACGTTTCTATCATCTGACGCAGCCATGGCATAGTAGGTGTCTGAGCTGTCCAGACGAATATAATACCAGGAGTTTCCGTTCAGAACTGCTGTGCGAATATCCGCGATGGTGCCTTCCAGAGTCGTCTTTTCCAGGGCGGCCTGGGCGCTGTCACTGCTTACGCTGATATTCTGCTGCTGGAGCTTGGCAATATAGTCGCTCTCACAAGCGGCTACTGTCGTGCCCTGACCCACGATCTGATACTGAGAAACGTTGACCATGGCATACATTTTGACCAGCTGAGAGCTGTCCTTCAAGGACATAAAGTAGGTAGGCTGACCGCCGATATTTAGGAGCAAGGGGAATGTAGCTGTATAGCCAAGGTCCTGTACGATGCCCTCTGCAGAACGCTGTGCTGAGCTCTCAATGGCACCTGGAGCCGGGTAATAGGTTGTCTCCTTTGTGCGCTGGTTGGAAAGCAGGAAGCCAATGTTAGACTGGTCGCTGCTGGCGGAGGTGATGCCAGTGTACATATACACGTCATCATCCATAGCCAGGTAATTGAAGTTATCCGTGGTTACAGTCACGTTTTTCTGACCGATGAGAGAGTTGATGAAGCCGTTAATATAGGTGCCGTAGAAATCATACTGCTGGGTGATAAGGCTGGCTGTATAGACCCGGTCCACCCAGGTAGGAATATCAGCCACGTCATAGTAAACGTGTTCTCCGGTGCTGGCGTTCAGCAGAACTGCACCAATGATGTCCGCGCCACCAAACAGCCCGATCGTCCGTGTCTCACGGGGGCAGACCCACCAGGCTTGGCCCTCTTCGTCCAGTTCCAGATGGGCAGAGCTGAACATATAAGTGGGGTAGTGGAAACGTAGATAGCGGTTCAGGTCCCGGTTAAAATATTCCGAGGGGGAGTAACGCATCCCGCTCAAGCCCAAGTCGGAGAGACGGATGACTTTCGCCTCCTGCGTGACCATGTCGATGGTAATGTAGGCGGGCAGACCGTCTTTGGTGTTTAGGACCCACTTGAAGAAGTCGCCGTATTCCAGCGCTGCCACACGAACTGGACGGCCCTTGTAGTTGATCTGTACATAATCATCGGAGACATTGAACTGGCTGACCATATCAGACAGCTCTCCTAGCTTTCGGTCACCCAGCACGCTGGCGGAAGCTTCGTCCAGCATGGGGATCTCGTCAAAGGAAACGGGCTTGATGTCTTCCGCAAAATTACCGGTTTCTACTGTGAGCAGGTCATGGTAGGCGCCTGCTCGCAAAATGGGAGCGGAGATAATTTGGCCCACCACAAAGATGGCGGCCAGCGCTACCACAACGACTACGACCACTTTGCACTGGTTCTTCGCAAAGGACAGATAGTCCCGTAAGTGGATTTCTTGTTTTCCGGTGTCTGCACCCAACACGATCATAAACACTAAGACATATACCAGTAAGAGAATAAAGACGAAGCTGTAAAAACTGGTGTTATGCAGGTTGATCGCGGGCAGGGAGACATAGAACCACACCCCTCCAATAATCAGCGTGACCAGCAAGCTGATGAGTACACGGGGCAGAGTTCGTTTTGCCTGGCTGTCTGACATAGGGTACTCCTTTCAGTTTTCCAAAACAGTTTTTTGGATGAATTTGGATGGTATGTTAAATAGTATATCCTAAAGAACGAAAAAAAGCAACACGAAAGGTTTGACAAGATCATAAAAGCATGTCAAAATGCTATTATCACAACCATAACAGTACAAAAAGCAAGGAAATTCCAGAGGAAGGAGGCACACTATGATCCAACTGGACTGGGTCGGTGACCTGAATGATTTGAATATTTTATCTATCTTTGTGCGCCTGCTGCTAGCCATGGCCTTTGGTGGGACCATCGGCTTCGAGCGCGGTATCCGCCAGCGGGCAGCTGGTTTGCGAACACACATGCTGCTTGCTGTCGGCGCGGCCTCCACGATGCTGGTCAGCCAATACATGTACGCCAGTTACGGGGTTGGAGACCCCGCTCGGCTGAGCGCTCAGGTCATCAGCGGCATCGGCTTTCTGGGGGCCGGTACCATCATCGTCACTCGACGAAACCAAGTCAAGGGCCTGACCACCGCTGCCACCCTTTGGGTGACCGCTTGCATGGGGCTTGCTGTTGGTGTTGGCTTTTATGCCTGTGCGCTCATCATGTATCTAATTCTGATTTTCATCCTTCTTTTGGTCAATGTAGTGGATACAAAGTACTTAAAGATCCCAACGAACACAGCCATTTATATTGAAGTCAAGCGCGAAGCTGGTTTGGGAGATGTCATTCATTTCATCCACGAGATTGGTTGGAGCGTCCGGGATGTGAAAGAGTTTCCTGCTGGACGGCCGGAGATCTTAGCTGTTCGCATGGACTTGGAATCTGACCAGGCGATGCGAGGTGACCTAGATACGCTGCATCTTCTGAATGAGCAGCCTAGTGTCTTACGACTGGAGGTTCGACCCGTTCATTAAAATCAAACCAATCAAAAAGAGACTGGTATGCGGAAATGCTGATAGCCGCAGCCAGTCTCTTCTCACGTTATCTGTACACTTTCTTTTCCTCGTCCAGAATCTCTACCCGGTGACAGGTCGAATAGACGACAGAAAACTGTGGGTATTCCTCACGAAACCCCTGTAACAAAATCGCTGGGTTCAGGCCGGGGTTCTGTGCCTGTAACAACAGGGTCATCCGCAAAGTATCTCCCTGCGCTTGCGTGTCCTCGACAGCTTCAATCAGAGGGATCAAGTCGACTTCTGTAAATCCTTTTTTGGATTTCTTGCTTTTTTTCTGCACCACGAACGATTCCCGGCTGACCAGTTCCAGGAATGATTCTTCTGCGTTCTTAGCTACATCACCATCAAATTCCAACGTGATCGCATAACGGACAAAAGCCAACTTACGGAAAGGAAGACCACCTTCATAGCAATCCAGAATTTCAATACCTGCAGGCAGGACCTTGTTTATTTGCTCCGGTAGTTGCTCCATCGTGCTTCCCTCGACCAACCCAAACTCTAACAGCTCACACTGGCTGGAAAAGAACAAGGGCAATGGCAGAGGAATAGAGACATAGGGGTGTGGATGGAACCCCGCTGTATGACGAATGGTGATCCCGGCCCTCAGAAAGGCCCGCTCCATGGTGTGCATTAGATCCAAATGGGAGATGTATTTAGCTGTGCCATACTTGGCAAATAAAATACGCTGGTCAGCCATGACAGATCCCTCCCTTACATAGCTTATCTGCCCCACAGCCGGAACATTTCACTTTACAGTCCGGGGTGATCTTTCCAGCGTAGGCCGTTTCGCGCTCCCGCCAGAGGTAACTTTCCTTCACGCCGTCCGAAATTACATGCCAGGGCAAAATCTCGTCCTTTTCCCGTACCCGGTTCGCGTAGAACGCTGGAGAAACCCCACAGGTTTCCATGGCAGTTAACCAAGTCTGTAAGTTAAAGTACTCACTCCAAGAATCGAACTTCGCCCCATGCCGCCAGGCTTCCTCAATGACATCTGCGATACGCCGGTCACCGCGGGACAGTACCGCTTCTAGATAGCTCGTCTCTGGGTCGTGCCAGTTGTAAGTGATAGACTTGTTCCTCATGTGCTCTCGCAACAGTGTGACTTTCCGCAGGTATTCCTCCTGGGTATTCTGCGCTTCCCACTGGAACGGTGTGTGTGATTTGGGAACAAAGCAGGAGGTAGATACCGTGATACGCACCCCACGGGAACGGTTTGGGGTATTCTCCCGCCAGACATGGTATACTTTTTGGGCTAGGTCCGCAATACCCAGGACATCTTCATCTGTTTCCGTGGGTAGACCCAGCATAAAGTAGAGCTTGACGCTGCTCCAACCGCCAGAAAAAGCTGTGCGGCAGGAGTTCAATAAGTCTTCTTCCGTAACATTTTTGTTAATGGCATCCCGCAGTCGCTGAGAACCAGCCTCCGGCGCAAAGGTCAGGCCGCTCTTTCGTCCGCCACGTTGCAATTTTTCCATAAGATTCATGGAGAAATTATCTGCACGGAGCGAAGGGAGGGCCAGGTTGACTTTATGCGGCTCGCACCATTCCAGCAGCCCATCACAGAGGGGAAGCAGGTCCGGATAGTCGCTGGAAGACAAGCTCATCAAGGTCATATCTTGGTAGCCAGAATCCTGACAGGCTTCAATGCCATACTTCACTAAGAGGTCTTCCGAGCGTGTCCGGACCGGACGATAGACAAAGCCCGCCTGACAGAACCGGCAGCCACGGATACAGCCGCGGAAGAGCTCTAGCATCACGCGGTCCTGAGTGACTTCTGTGGAGGGCACTAAGGTCTTGACCGGATAGTAAGACTGATCCATGTCTGAAACGATACGTTTCGTGACTTTTTCTGGTGCGCCATCTTTGGGCGTGATGGCAGAAATGGTGCCATCCTCTGCATAAGTGACCTCGTACAAGGAGGGAACATAGAGGCCCTGGATCTGGGATGCCTCCCGCAAAAACTGAACCTTGCTCCATCTCTTTCGTTTGGCTTTTCGGTAGAGCTGGATCATCTCGACCGTCACATCCTCGCCTTCGCCCAAGGAAACCAGATCTACAAAGGGGGAGAGCGGTTCTGGATTGTACATACTGGTGCCGCCGGCCACCACGATCGGTGTTAGCTCCGTACGGTCTTCGCTGCGCAGGGGCAAACCAGCCAGGTCCAGCATATTGAGTACGTTGGTATAGGCCATCTCATAGCCCATGGAAAACCCGATGATATCAAACTCCGCTATGGGGTCGCCGCTTTCCAGAGCGTAGAGTGGCAACCCTTCCCGGCGCATCTCTGCTTCCATATCGCCCCAGGGGGCAAAGACACGCTCACACCAAACACCATCCATCTCATTGGCAACACCGTAAAGGATACGAAGCCCCAGGTTGGACATACCAATCTCATAAGTATCCGGAAAACAAAAGGCGAAGCGGCAATCCACCTCGTCTTTGTTTTTCATTACGGCATTATATTCGCCGCCTACATAGCGCCCAGGTTTTTGTACACGGGCCAAAATTTTTTCTAACGTATGATCCATGAGGACCTCCAAATCAAAAAGTACAGTAGAAAATAGTATACCATACTGTTCCACACAATAGCCAGATGTTTTTTTATTTTTTCTTGTTGCTTTCACGATGGGTTCCGTGCCGTCTGCAGATCCAGTGGTAACACAAAACACCGATCCCGCTAATAGCTAAGGTCACAAGGAAAACTACGACAGCGAATACATAGCTCTTGCTTCCTAGCGCATCCCCACCGATCATTGAGGTAATGACTGACGGAAGGCGACCCACAGAACACATCAGCAAAAACACAGGAAAGCGAATGTCCGTCAGCCCAGCAAAGTAACTCAGCAGGTCCTTCGGCGTCCCAGGGATCATATAGATCAGGAAAAACAAAAACGTCCGTTGTGGGGAAGATTGCAGGAAGCGGATGGAACGAAAGGATTCTTTGGGGAAAAACAGCTCCACCAACGGTGTTCCAAACCGTCGCACCAAGCCAAATACCAGCAAACTTCCTATCGTTGCGGAAATCAAACACACCACTGTTCCCCAGAGGGTTCCAAAAGCATATCCGCCAGCAATTTCCAAGGGTTCTCCCGGAATAACTGCAAAAATCACCTGAAAGATGACCATAGCCCCGTAAATCAGAAATCCGCTGGCCCGGCGTTGGCTGAGCCACTGACGAAAACTTTCTGGGTCAGAAGCGAGTTGAAGCATCCTAGGCCCGATCTTCCAGCAGACCAGGGCTGTTACACCCAGAAAAATCGCGATGGAGATGATTGCAAGCGTTTTGCGCTGGCGGTCTGTTTTGGCTTGCTTGGGTCTTTCGCTCATTTTGCAGCACTCCTTCCAAAGGACCATACGACGTTTTTGCCAACGCAAGCCTGCTCCATTTCTGAAAATATGATTAGGAATCTTGCTCAAATTGTAGTCGTCTTGAACCTGTTCGTCAAGTCTTGCCTTTCGATCTTTTTATTATAGAATCTTATAGAATCTATAATGTTATGATATAATAACAGAAATAGGTAAAACACGATTTTTTTATTACAAGAGAAGATAGAGGACCGTCTTTCAACGATCCTCTATCTTGATGGTTAACCCGAAGACATTGCGAACAATGAAGAGTTCGTATCTTCGCGCTATGGCGGAGACGGTGGGATTCGAACCCACGGACCCTTGCGGATCAAACGATTTCGAGTCGTTCTCGTTATGACCACTTCGATACGTCTCCGTAGACATTCATTTGAATACCGTATCAGTATACACGAAAACCCAACTTCCGTCAATGAAAACTTTTCCGTGGATTCTTTTCCCGTTTCGGCACAAGCTTTTTGTAAAGACCCTCTTGACAAATACCCGTGGGGGGTATATTGTAACAATACCCCTTGGGGGTATTTGAAACTGGGAGGGAAGTACTGTGGAAGAAAACAAATGCTGTTGCTGCCACAAGACCAAGGAGCGGTCGCCGGATGAGGTCAAAAAGCTCCTCAATCGTCTCAGCCGTATTGAGGGCCAGATCCGGGGTATTCGTGGCATGGTGGAAAAAGACGCCTATTGTCCCGACATCTTAGTCCAATCTGCTGCGGTCACCGCTGCGATGAATGCGTTCAACCGGGATCTGCTGGCCAGCCATATTCGCACTTGTGTGGTCAGCGACATCCGGGCCGGGAGGGATGAGGTGATTGACGAGTTGGTGTTGACTTTGCAAAAACTGATGAAATGATCCCAAACGCCAAAGTGCAAAAACAGAGAAAAGGGGTTGATGGGATGGAACAATATAATGTCACAGGCATGAGTTGTGCTGCCTGCAGTGCTAGAGTAGAAAAGGCGGTGTCAAAAGTGCCAGGTGTCACAGCTTGTTCTGTGAGCTTGTTGACTAACTCTATGGGAGTAGAAGGAACAGCGTCTCCCCAGGAGATCATCCAGGCTGTGGAACACGCCGGATATGGAGCATCTCAAAAAGGCGGCGGGGCAAAAGCTCCCACAACAGCAGAGGCTGAGGAGGCTTTGGTCGACCATGAGACGCCAATTTTGAAACGGCGCCTGATCGCATCGTTGATCTTCCTGGTCATGTTGATGTATTTCTCCATGGGTCATATGATGTGGGGGTGGCCGCTACCGTCTTTTTATGAAGGAAACCATGTAGCTATGGGGCTGACCCAAATGCTGCTGACGATCATTGTTATGGTCATCAACCAAAAGTTTTTTATTAGCGGCTTTACCAGTCTGCTCCACCGGGCCCCCAATATGGATACTCTGGTGGCGCTGGGCGCTACGGCTGCCTTTGGATACAGCACCTATGCACTCTTTGCCATAATTGCCGCTCAGGTAGCTGGAGATTTTTCCGGAGTTATGAAGTATATGATGGACTTCTACTTTGAGTCCGCTGCTATGATCTTAACGCTCATCACAGTAGGAAAAATGCTGGAAGCTCGCGCCAAGGGCAAGACCACCGATGCCCTGAAAGGGCTGATGAAGCTGGCACCTAAAACTGCCACACTGTTACGGAACGGTCAGGAAGTGAAAGTCCCCATCGAGCAGGTTCAGGCCGGAGACATCTTCGTGGTCCGTCCCGGCGAGAATATCCCTGTCGACGGTGTGGTCGAAGAGGGGAGCAGTGCAGTCAACGAATCTGCGCTGACCGGCGAGAGCATCCCTGTGGACAAGGCAGCGGGAGATAATGTCTCTGCGGCTACGCTGAATCAGTCTGGCTTCCTCCGCTGCCGGGCCACCCGCGTAGGGGAGGATACGACCCTTTCCCAGATTATTCAGATGGTCAGCGATGCAGCGGCCACGAAGGCACCCATCGCCAAGATCGCGGACAAAGTTTCCGGTGTGTTTGTGCCGGTAGTCATCACCATTGCTGCCATTACGACGGCAGTCTGGCTCCTGTTGGGCCATGATGTGGGCTTTTCGCTGGCACGGGGGATCTCTGTGTTGGTGATCTCTTGTCCCTGTGCGCTGGGTCTGGCGACGCCGGTGGCGATCATGGTAGGCAATGGCATGGGGGCCAAGAATGGCATCCTCTTCAAAAATGCTGTTTCCCTGGAAAACGCTGGACGGACGCAGATCATTGCTTTGGACAAGACTGGGACCATCACGGCTGGGGAGCCAAAAGTGACAGATATTCTGCCTGCAAGCGATGTAAAGGAAAAAGACTTGCTTTACCTTGCAGTTTCTTTGGAACAGAAGAGTGAACATCCTCTTGCTCGCGCTATATTACAGTGTGGAGAGGAAAAACAAATCACACCAGGAGAAGCTACAGACTTTCAGGCGTTGGCCGGAAGTGGCTTGATTGCAAACTGTAAAGGTAAAATACTTTACGGAGGAAATTACGCGTTTATTTCTCGAAAACTGACAGTCCCGAAACAAATGCAGGAAGCGGCAGAAAACTTGGCTCAAGCTGGAAAGACGCCCCTCTTCTTTGCACAGGGAAAGCAACTGCTTGGCATCATCGCCGTGGCGGATGTTATCAAGGAAGACAGTCCGCAGGCGATCCAAGAGCTGCGGAACATGGGCATCCAAGTGGTCATGCTTACTGGTGATAACGAGCGCACGGCCCAGACCATCGCGAAGCAGGCCGGCGTCGATCATGTGGTCGCTGGGGTCCTGCCAGACGGCAAAGAAGCGGTTATCCGTAAGCTCAAGGAGTATGGCAAAGTGGCCATGGTGGGTGATGGCATCAATGACGCCCCCGCCTTGACACGGGCTGATTTGGGCATTGCCATTGGTGCCGGAACGGATGTGGCTATCGATGCAGCAGATGTGGTCTTGATGAAAAGTCGCCTGAGCGATGTACCCGCCGCCATCCGGCTCAGCCGGGTGACGCTGCGAAACATTCATCAGAATCTATTTTGGGCCTTTATTTACAACACCATCGGGATCCCCTTGGCCGCCGGCGTGTTTATCCCTTTGGGCCTGACCTTAAATCCCATGTTCGGTGCAGCTGCTATGAGCCTGTCCAGCTTCTGCGTTGTGACCAATGCCCTACGGCTGAATCTCTTTAAGCTGCACGATGCCAGCCGAGATAAAAAACGTGACCCTGTTTCCATTTCCTTGGAAACTGCAAAAATACAACCAAAAAAGGAGCAAGAAATTATGGAAAAGACGCTGACCATCGAAGGTATGATGTGTACCCACTGTGAGGCCCGTGTGAAAAAGGCCCTGGAAGCTTTAGAGAACGTGACCCAGGCTCAGGTCAGCCACGAGAAGGGGACCGCTGTTGTTACGCTCTCTGCGGATGTGCCCAACGATACGTTGAAGCAGGCTGTGGAAGCTCAGGACTATCCTGTTACTAAGATTCAATAAGCCGAGCAGAAGGACAACATAACATGAGAAAAAGCTGGAAAGCCTATGGGGAGATCCCCTAGGTCTTCCAGCTTTTTTGTGCTCTGGAACAGGCGGAGACAGCAACGAGATCACTCCATGCCTGCGTATTTTTTGATCGCCTTAAAGGAGGTGTCACTAATGACATGCTCCATCTTACAGGCGTCCTCTGCGGCAGTGTTTTCATCCACACCCAGGCTGACTAAGAAGCGGGTGAGCATGGTGTGCTTTTCATAGATGTTTTCGGCCACTGCCCGTCCTGCATCGGTCAGCTCTAGGTGACCGCTTTTATCCATGGTCACATAGCCGCCGGTCTTCAGCAGGCCGATGGCACGGCTGACGCTGGGCTTGGAAAACCCCATATATTCGCTCACATCTACAGAACGCACATATTTGCCGGTCTTTGAAAGAACGAGGATGGTTTCCAGATACATCTCTCCGGATTCTTGTAAATGCATAGTTGGACCGTCCTTTCCACTCCACTAGGTGGTATATTACTAATAAAATACCATAATTCAGGCCAATTTTCAAGAGGCACACATAGGAGGAGTTAGTGTTGGATTTCGTAAGTTTGCATACACTAACGATTAGCTTGCGCAAATGTTTTGTCAAAAGATACAAAAAATGAAAGCCTGTGAAATTTATAATTGACAACTTAGTGACAAGGCTGTAATATATCACTGGTTAGCGAGCGCTAAGATTCTTTTTTATGTAAAGTAATTAGTGCTGCCGACGAGGTATTCTACAAGACTTTTACGAAACAGGAGGTGGACGCAATGATGCCGTTGATTTTAGCCGCAGCGGGGGAAACGAACACGATCCGCAAGGTAAGTGGCAACCCTGAGGTAAAAAAGCACCTGGAAGACCTTGGCTTTGTTGTCGGGGGAGAGGTTACTGTCGTTTCTGCCATTGGTGGAAACCTCATTGTCAACGTAAAGGAATCCCGTATTGCCATCAGTCGCGAGATGGCCGGGAAAATCATGGTGTAAAGGAGGCGAAGAGAGATGAACACGCTGAAGCAGGTAAAGATCGGTTCTACCGTGCGGGTGGTCAAGCTCCATGGCGAGGGCGCTGTGAAACGTCGGATCATGGACATGGGCATCACCAAGGGCGCCGAGATCTTTGTTCGTAAGGTCGCACCCCTGGGAGATCCTATCGAGGTCACGGTCCGTGGCTATGAGCTGTCTCTGCGGAAGGCAGATGCAGAGATGATCGAGGTCGAGTAACACGCGATCCACAGCAAGAAACAGTGGGAAGATCTTTCCCGCTTTTTTCCGCCCTACAGGTTAGGGGATACTAATTAGGAAAGCCTAACTTGTGCAGAATTTAGAACAAAGGAGAGAAGACATGGAGAGAGAGCTGAAGATTGCTCTGGCGGGCAACCCTAACTGTGGTAAAACCACGTTGTTCAACGCCCTGACCGGCTCCAACCAGTTCGTCGGTAACTGGCCCGGCGTTACGGTGGAGAAGAAGGAAGGCAAGCTGAAGGGACACAAGAACGTCATCGTCATGGACTTGCCTGGCATTTATTCTCTGTCCCCCTACACCCTGGAAGAGGTCGTGGCCCGGAATTATCTGATCGGGGAGCGCCCTGACGCCATTCTGAATATCATCGACGGCACCAACCTGGAGCGTAACCTGTATCTTACCACACAGCTGGTGGAGCTGGGCATCCCCGTGGTCATTGCCGTGAACATGATGGACGTGGTGAAGAAAAATGGCGATAAGATCGACATCAAGGAGCTGTCCCGTGAGCTAGGTTGTGAAGTCTATGAGATCTCTGCGCTAAAGGGCACCGGCATCATGGACGCTGCCAACGCTGCCGTGGCTGCCTGCACCTCCACAAAGACCGTTCCCCAGCATACCTTTGCTGGCCCCGTTGAGCACGCCCTGGCGCACATTGAAGAGGCTGTTGTCCACAATATGCCAGAGGAGCAGCAGCGTTGGTACGCCATTAAGGTTTTCGAGCGCGACGACAAAGTGCTGGCCCAGCTGAATATTCCCAAGGCCGTTCTGGACCATGTGGAGAAGGATATCCAGGCCGCTGAGACCGAGCTGGATGATGACGCTGAAAGCATCATCACCAACGAACGTTATGTGTACATCGCTTCTATCCTGAAGGGCTGCTACAAGAAAAAGCAGACCAGCGGGATGACCGTTTCCGATAAGATAGACCGTGTTGTCACTAACCGGTTCGCCGCCCTGCCTATTTTCGCTGCTGTCATGGTTCTGGTGTACTTCATCTCTGTGACGACCGTCGGTGGCTGGGTCACTGACTGGACCAATGACGGCCTGTTCGGTGACGGCTTCCATCTCTTTGGGATGGGTACCAGTGAGTACGAAGATGCCATCAACGAGTACGCAGAAGAGAATGTGTGGACCGATGAAATGATCTCCACCGTGCAGGATGCTGTTGACGCTGGCGTCATTGGCGCTGATGCCCTGCTGGCTGACATCGAAGATGGTGATTTCGCGACCTTCGATGAGGATTATGGCTCCTATGCCGACTCCTTGGCTGAGGCTGGCTATGACATTTCTGCCATTTACGACGCCGGTATGGAAGATGCCCCTGATACCTCTGCGTTTGGTACTTGGGTCCCCGGTATCCCTGTTTTGGCCGAGAATGCTCTGAACGCAGTCGGTTGCGCTGACTGGCTCCAGGGTCTGATCCTGGACGGCATTATCGGCGGCGTGGGCGCCGTTCTGGGCTTCGTGCCTCAGATGCTGGTCCTGTTCATCTTCCTGGGCTTCCTGGAAGCCTGCGGCTACATGGCCCGTGTTGCTTTCGTCATGGACCGTATCTTCCGCCGCTTCGGTTTGTCCGGTAAGTCCTTTATCCCCATGCTGATCGGCAGCGGCTGCGGCGTGCCCGGTATCATGGCTTCCCGTACCATCGAAAACGAGCGTGACCGCCGTATGACGGTCATGGTTACGACCTTCATTCCCTGCGGCGCTAAGATGCCTATCATCGCTTTGATCGCTGCGGCTCTGTTCGGTGGCGCTTGGTGGGTGGCTCCCAGTGCTTACTTCCTGGGCATCGCTGCCATCATCATTTCCGGTATCATGTTGAAGAAGACCAAAATGTTCAGTGGCGATCCCGCTCCCTTCGTTATGGAGCTGCCTGCTTACCACTGGCCTACCGTCGGCAACGTTCTGCGTTCCATGTGGGAGCGTGGTTGGTCTTTCATCAAGCGTGCCGGTACCATCATCCTGCTCTCCTCCATCATCATCTGGGCTGGTTCCAGCTTCGGTGTTGTGGACGGTGCGTTCCTGTTTGATCCTGAGATGGATCTGGGCGATAGCATCCTGGGCATCATCGGCGGTGCTATCTGCTGGATCTTCTCCCCCCTGGGCTTCGGCAACATCAAGGCTACCGTGGCTACCATCATGGGTCTGGTCGCGAAGGAAGAGGTTGTCGGCGTCTTCGGTGTTCTGGACTTCGAGGGCCTGACTCCCTTGGCTGGCTATGCGTTCCTGGCTTTCAACTTGCTGTGCGCTCCCTGCTTCGCTGCCATGGGCGCCATCCGCAGAGAGATGAACTCTGCTAAGTGGTTCTGGTTCGCTGTGGGCTATCAGTGTGGTTTCGCTTACATCGTGTCCCTCATCATCTATCAGCTGGGTTTGCTCTTCTCCGGCAGCGTGAATGTGATTGGCCTGATCTTCGCCGTTCTCTTCATCGTACTGATCGTGATGCAGCTTGTCCGCCCCTATAAAGAAGCTAACACCTTGCGTACCAACACTAAGGCGAAGTCTTCTGTGGGCTGACTAGACAAGACACACTTCCTTATACTATAATAACAATACGACAGGAGGGATCTCTATGTTACAATTTCTCGCCAACAATGGCGGCACCATTCTTGTGTCGGTCGTTCTCGCGGTGATCGTTGTGGCGGTGGCTCGCTATATGATCCGCCAGAAAAAGCAGGGGAACTCATCCTGCGGCTGCGGCTGTGAGCACTGCTCCAGCCATTGCCACACCAAACATTGACACCGTTACTTACTGAAACCGTGTGTCCTAATCACTCCAAGCCGGTCTGTCCTTCTGGGGATGGGCCGGCTTGGCGTTTTTGGGGGCCAGGGAACGTGAATTTTTTCTCTGACAGGGATGGGAAAGAAATCTTGAATTTCCAAGGCCGTCGGCGTATAATAAACTGTATTTTATAGTTCGGCGCACCTGCGCCTGTTTGAGTGAGGAGGAAGGGCCTATGGCTATTACGCTACAACAGTATCTTGACTCCCTTCAGGGGAAACGAGTCGCCGTCATCGGCATTGGGGTATCTAACACTCCGCTCATCAAAACCTTGCTGCGGGCGGGGATCGATGTCACCGCCTGTGATAAGAATCCCAGGGACAAGTTCGAGGGACTGGCGGAAGAATTGGAGACCATGGGTGCAATTCTTCACTTGGGTGAGACATATCTGGATGGCTTGGACCAAGATATTATCTTCCGCTCTCCTGGTATTCGGCCGGATATTCCGCCCTTCCTGGCGGCCATTGAGAAGGGGAGCGTGCTGACCTCGGAGATGGAGGTTTTCTTCCAGGTTTGCCCCTGTAAGATCATCGCGGTGACTGGAAGCGATGGAAAGACCACTACCACCACCCTGATCTCAGAGATGCTGAAAAACGCTGGGTATACTGTCCACCTGGGCGGCAACATTGGCAAACCGTTGCTGTCGGAAGCAGGGGAGATGTCTCCAGAGGACGTGGCGGTATTGGAGCTGTCCTCCTTCCAGCTTATGACGCTCCAGACCAGCCCGGACATTGCGGTGTTTACCAATCTTTCTCCCAACCATCTGGACATCCATAAGTCCATGGAGGAGTACGCCCAGGCGAAAGAGAATATTTTCTCCCATCAGACAAAGAGTGGTATTGCCATCTTCAACCGGGACAATGCACTGACCAACGAAATGGCTGGCCGCGCTCCAGGCAAAGTGCTGAAATTCAGCCGCCAGACGACATTGGCCGAGGGGACCTATGTGGAGAACGGCAAGATCGTTGTGGCTGGGAACGGTCAAAAGCGCACACTGTTTGCCACCGACCGCATCCTCATCCCAGGCCAGCACAACGTAGAAAACTACCTGGCTGCCATCGCTGCGGTTCAGGGTATGGTCCCCGATGATGTCATCCTACACACGGCTGAGACATTTCCAGGTGTGGAGCACCGCATCGAGCTGGTGCGGACGCTGAACGGGGTGCGCTATTACAACGACTCCATTGCCTCCAGCCCCACCCGGACCATTGCTGGGCTTCATTCCTTCCACCAGAAGGTCATTCTGATTGCCGGCGGCTATGATAAAAAGATCCCCTTTGAAGTCCTGGGGAAGGAAGTGCAGGATCACGTCAAGACGTTGGTCCTCACCGGTCACACCGCCGAAAAGATTCAAAAAGCAGTGGTCGAGTCTGAGGGCTATCAAGCTGGTCATCCGGCCATTCTTATGGAACCGGACTTTAAGCAGGCGGTTTTGAAGGCATCCCAAGCAGCGGAAGAGGGCGATGTCGTCATTCTCTCTCCGGCCTGCGCTTCCTTCGACCATTTCAAGAACTTTGCCCAGCGTGGCCAGACCTTTAAGGCCATCGTGAACGAACTGTAAGGAGGGTCTATGGATATTCGCGCAAGTCTGGCTGCGCTCAGCGCTAGCTCAGGTCCTTCTGGGCGGGAGCAGCAAACGCTGGAACAGGCCATGGAGCTGCTGCGGCCACTGGTGGATGAAGTCAGCCGAGATCGCTTTGGCAACCTCATCGGTGTTCGCCGCTGCGGCAAGGAAAACGCCAAGCGCGTGGTGCTGGACGCCCATCTAGATGAGGTAGGTTTGGTCATTACCGGAGCCAAGGACGGTTTTCTACGCTTCCGCCCAGTGGGTGGCATCGACCCTAGAATGCTACCAGATCGGGAAGTGACTATCCTCTCTGACCCGCCCCACTTCGGCTTGGTAGCTGTGCTGCCGCCCCATGTGCAGAGGGCAGGAGATGCCAACACAAGAGGAAGGGGAAATGCTGATCGGGACCTTTGTTGTGATCCGCGGCCCTTTCCGGCCTTTACTAGGCGAGGTGGTCAGCGGTAAGGCGATGGATGACCGGGCGGGGTTTGTAACTCTGCTGCGGACGGCGGAGCTACTGAAAGGGATCCCATTGGATGTAGACCTCTATATCCTAGGCAGTAGCCGGGAGGAGGTCAACGGCGGTGGTGCGGTGGTCCATTCTTTTACGGTGGCCCCCCACTGCTTCATTGCTGTAGACGTGACCCACGCCCGCACCCCAGATGGACCCAAAGACGAAACATTTCCTGCTGGGAAGGGGACCGTCATCGGGATCGGTTCCAACATCACTCGTTGGATCAGTCAGCGTTTTATGGACAAAGCCAACGAACTGGATCTGCCTTGGGATTTGGATGTGATGCCTGGTCACAGCGGGACCAACGCCTGGCGGGTCCAAATCGCTCGTGAGGGGATCGCCACCGGCGTGCTGTCTCTTCCGCTGAAATACATGCACAGCCCGGTCGAGACGCTGGACCTGCGGGACTTGGAAATCTCCGCTCAGTTACTTGCTGCGTTTGTTAAGGATCTGGCCAAGGAAGGAGGGGAGTTCCTTGCTGATTGATACGTTAAAAACCCTCTGCGCTCTGCCTGGTGTCTCCGGCGGCGAGGACGCTGTGCGGGACTATCTGCGTGAGCTGGCGGCTCCCCATGCCGACAGCATCCGGGTGGATGCCATTGGAAACCTTATCATCGAGAAAAAGGGCCGTATCCCCGCCAATAAAAAGCTCATGCTGGCTGCGCACATGGACGAGGTGGGCTTGATGATTCGTGCCATCACCGACGACGGCTATCTCAAGTTCGATACCGTCGGTGGCATTGACCGCCGTGTTTTGATCGGCAAACCGGTTCTGGTAGGCCCCAAGAAAGTTCCCGGCGTGATCGGCCTGAAAGCCTATCACCTGACCAGCCGGGAGGAGGAAAAGACAGTCCCAAAACTCAAGGATTTTTACATCGACATCGGGGCCGAGGACAAAGAAAC
>OGDF01002439.1_pt1 | contig 25188 bp, 21 predicted proteins | sample 1570141 | NCBI WGS metagenome assembly OGDF01 (sample SAMEA4370581, study PRJEB24528) | human gut metagenome | reverse complement strand
AATCTTTTGGTTAACATGCCTGGTGGGCTATCCACGGACTTCCGCACCTGAGCCGATTTTGTCCACTATTTCGATAATAAGAGACCTATCTTCAGTAGTGTTTACAGGAAGATAGTTAATCATATCCTTGGTAAATGTTATGCCTCCACAATAACTACTTGAACTGTATTTCAGCTTTATGTAATAAAAGACTAATTTCGAATTCAACAAGCCACACAAGAACTTCAATAAATCAATATCTTCCGAGCATATAACATTAGTTGTTTTGGCAGGAAGTACGATTGCATCCTTGTCTAAGCATACATCTAACAGATTTAATCCTTTGAATATCACTTTTGGACGACTGGCTCTTCTAACATAGGTAGAACCGAAGTTTGAATTAAAGTCTGAGCGCTTTACAGTAGGACAGAGGTATGAATTACCGAGATATTTCATTGGGCTTGCACCCCATCTGTTGTAGTACTTGCTAATGGTTCCTGTATTTATAACGATATAGTCATCCTTATAATTTGGAGTAGGAACATCGGCTATATACGGCTGCAGCTTGTATGCGTCAGATGTGGCACATGCACCTTCACATTCCGCAAGGTCTTTTACCTTACCTTCCTGTGCATCCATCTTTATAATTACATCGATATTATCAGCAAATAAATAGTCGATTATAAAAGGATCTTGCAAATCTTTTATAGAATGGACACCTTTACTTGTAATTTTCACAACATTCTTTTCTGACTCAAACTCATTTACACTAAGTTTGTCAGATTTGTTGATAAATAATGTAATAATGGCATCAACAGTTGCGTTTTCAAAAACCTTTGAGCCTGCTCTTGTGATTGCAGACATTCTTTCAACCATTCTTGTGCCTCTAAACTTTTTTCCAAATGGCTTTGATAACCACTTGTCAGGAGTAATGAATACAACAGTTTTTGCAACACTCAAAGAAAACTCTAAAAATGCCATATACATATCCCAATTGCCTTCAAGACATGAATGTTGCTTCTTCAAAATATCACGCAATTCACCCATTCCCTGATTAGTCATGCTTTCAGAATCAATAAAAGGTGGATTAGCAATGACGATGTCAAAACCTCCTTTATCAAACACTTCCTTAAAATAGATGTGCCAAAGGAAAAATTTGTCATTAGGGATAGGCAACTTCTCGATTTTTCGCTGAATATCAGTAGTACAACCCTTAAGATTGATTATGTAACTGCGTATATTTTTGTTGATAATGCTACGCAAACTAAGCTTTGCGTTATGATCATCAGTTAAATAATACTCCTTGATAGCGTGCTGTATGTTGTCAAGAGCATATTTTTCATCGAAAGCCAGTGTTGCTTGCCATGCCTGACCCTTCTTTGTTTTCTTTTTCTTCTGTTCGTCAAGAGACATTCCTGAAAGCTCAACACCTTCATATTGTTCAAGAAGAGAGTTGCCCTGCATAATCTTGAAGTCCATATTTGGCAAGGCATGAGGATTCTTTTCATCCACAATAAGAGCAAGCCAGAAACGAAGACGAGCAATATCCACTGCACCCTTCTCAATATCCACACCATAGATATTGTTCTGTATGATATGTGTCTTGATGCTTACTGCTGTCTCGTCATCAATACCTTCGATTGCCTTACGACAAGCATAGAGTTCACGAAGCAAGCCCATTGGGAATGCGCCAGAACCGATGGCAGGGTCACATATCTTGACATCTTTAAGTTTCTGGTCAACAGTCTCTTTCAATTCTTCTGATAATACAGAAGCATCGTATGTTGTTACAAACTGACGGATTGAATCCTTAATCTGATCGTCATTTACATCTGTCTGAAGGTAAGCAATCAGAGACTCACGGCACATGTACTTTACTATCTCCTTTGGAGTATAGAATGCGCCCTTATCCTTATTGTCTTCAAGCAAGTTCTCGAAGATGCGGCCAAGCATTTCTGGGTCAACACCAATCTCCGCATCATCAGGATCATTCTCATCAATGGTGAAGTTGTACGAAGCGAAGAAATCGAGCAAGTTCTTCATAAACTTGGCTGGCAATGGGAAATTGGTCTTGTCATAGTCATCCTTCTCGAAGAGTCCACCATTGAGATATGGAATCTTGATGTCATTACCCACATTCTGGCTGCTTGTTATATCGCCATTACGCTTTGTGTTGATGTCGTTGAAAAGTGGTTCAAGCACATCATCCACAAAGGTGTTCTTGTGTGAGGTATTAGCAAAGAGGTTCTGTACAAACTCCTTATCTCCATCATTCCAGGCTTCACCAGCAGAGCATCCCATCCACCCCTTCTTTTGAAGGAACTGGATGAAGACCAATCTACCCATGAGCTTCTTTACATAGTCACGTACTGCCTTTTCTGCATCAGGGAACTGGCTGAACTCCTGCATAATCTCACGACATGGCTGACAAGTAATCTGTTCTTCCCACTTATTGTTGACCTTGACCATACGCTTGCCTGTAATGAACTCGATAATGTCCTCATACTGTTTTTTGTATTCTTGGAAGAAAAGATCAGAAAGGGCTTCAACAGAGAATGCCTTGGTAATGGCTTTCAAGTCAAGAGAACTTTTTTTCAAATCTTCAAACTGCTTGATGGCGGTACGGCTGCGATGTCCTTCACCCAAAAGATAAGTGAATCGCTTAGTATCGGTACTTTCCTTTGTAAGCGAACCGTCTTCAGCAAAGACGAATGATTCACTGACGTAAGAGAAACGTAATACGGCTTCATTCTGACGGAAGCAGAACATGAATGCGCCAGAGCAGCCCATGCCTCTCCAGTTGGTACACAATAGGTTGCGGATTCCAGCACGATTGCGTTCAATAACAACGCTGTCGCTAAGTTCTACTTCATAGATAGCTATGATATGGCCATCAGGAAGAGTGATTTTACCTGTATAAAGAGCACGTTTAGCCATGCTTTCGTCCACTGGTACCAACTGAGGTTGCTGCCAGAACTGCACTCTCTGACGGAAGATGTCGTACAAAAGTCCTTGCCAGTTTGCACGATTATATTTTGACTCAATGATTGAACGGTAGTCCATATTACTTATTATTTGAATGATTCACTAAGAATGATTTGTGCTTCTGTTTCTATCTCATGCTTTAATTCTTCAGCACTCAGGTAGTAGGCATTATACTTTTTTGCCATATCAATGATCTGAGACAGAGCATCGTCATGGCTTAATTTATCACGTTTCATTTCCTTTGTCATGCGCTGGAGTCTCTTGGCAATGATGGTGATAACACCACGCTCAGCAAGAATGCGGAGCTGTACCACCTGCTGATAGATGGTTTGGTCTTGAATCTCAGGAAGGAAGAGGTTAAGCAAGTTAGCAGCCATACCTACCTGAGCACCCATAGCAGAACCTGCCTGTTGTGTCTGGGCATCCAGTTCTACCTGTTCCTGACCACGCAGTTGCTTGAACTTCTCAATTGCTTTGAGAACATGGTCATGGTGATGATCGATGCGTTCAACCTTCTCTTCCTGAGTATCAGCCTTAAAGTATTTAAGTGCATCAACTACAGAGAGTTCTTCTACCGATTCGTCACTCGAACGGAAGAATGACTTGCGCATATTCGTCTTGAGAAATACCAGTGTATCTTGTGACAATTGTACACCATCTATTTCACGAGTTTCACGACCAGTACGGCTACGAAGTGACATCTTTGCTATACGGTTATATTCTCGACGGTCATTGAGATAGAGTGAGCGAAGTTCCTCATAGAAAGGAATTTCCTCATTAAACTCACCTTCCTCGGCCTTCATTCCTTCTGTAAACAACTTCTCCAGATTGCGGTCTATGATTTCCTCCTGTGAATAAATCTGATTGTCCTCTCCAAACGTAGAGTGGAAGGTCTGGATCTTCGACAATGCAATCTGATTGAGTTTGATAATCTGGTTGCCTTGACGAGAGGGATAGAACACGTAATTATATATATTCTTTCCCTCTGATCCAATTCGGTTCACACGACCGATACGCTGCATCAACTTGGTTGAGTTCCAAGGAGTATCATAGTTGATGATGATGTTAGAGCGATGGAGGTTGACACCCTCTGCAAGCACATCAGTAGTGATGATTATGTTGTAGTCATCCTTACGGAGCGACTTCTTGTAGTTAGCATCAAAGTTCTCTTGAATAGTCTTGAAGAGCTTTGTTCTGTTGCCTGAGTCAATGACCAGAACATCCTTGCGGTTCAGACGCTTCTGGAGGTATTCAACTGTATCTTTTGACTCAGAGAAGATTACAAGCTTCTGACCTGGGTTGCGGTCTTTCTTGAACAGTTCATGCTTCAGTATATCGTTGAACTTCGCAAACTTAGAGTCATCTGCACCTTCTACATCAACAGTGTCCCAGTCGGCACACATGGCTTCGAGAACCTTTTGGTCAGCACGGAGCATTTCAATGAAAGCAGGATCGAAATCTTCTGCTTTGAATACGGCATTTTTGGGATTCTCTTCAGCCTTTTGCTGGAGTCTTTCCTCAATCTCATCATCATCAAGACCAAGGTCATAGAGGTGATTGATGTCGAGGTCAGGAGCGATGAAAACACGGTCATTCTCGAACATGTTGATCATGTACTGATTAGCATCACGGAATCGACCGATACTTGTTTTGAAGGCATAGAATGAGCTTTCCAGACGCTTTACAAGTCCGTTCTTGCGGATGCTTGCCAAGCTTCGAGAAATCAACTGTGCATTATCATATAATCCTTCTGACTTCTCAGGATCAAGGTAGGCAATAGCCTGATAGCGAGCATAAGTCAGTTTCTTCACCAAGGTTGTCATTGAATTCTCGAACATATTGGCTATGCGGTCGTTCATTTCGTAGGTCTTCATTTCAGGTGCTGCCACCTTAGGAAATCCCTGAATGTCCTTACTGTAGCGTGGTATTGCTTCAATATCAGTACGTGTACGGCGAACTGTTATAGGCTTGATTACACGGTCTCGCACCTTCTCTGCCAGTTCCTTGAACTTTGTCAAATCGTAATTTGGATTCTTCTTCAAGTTTTTGAACTCAACAATCAATGGAGAGAAGAACGATGTGAGGTTTGGCACACCATCAATAGTACAGCAACGAGGATCTTGGAAAAGAAGAATCTCGTTGTAGAGGTCTGCTGGTGTATTGTTCATAGGAGTAGCAGAGATAAGCATCACCTTCTTCTTAAAACCAGGGATGTTGCCTGTTTCCACACGTGGCATCTTACAAATCTCCTGCAATTCTGTAAATGCAGTGTTGGTGTGTGTACGGAACTTGTGTGCCTCGTCCACCAAGACAAGGTCATACTCGTCAGCATTCCAATAATCGTAATTCTCTTCATCGAGAACCTTGCTCAAACTACCATTGCTGATGAAACGAGTGTACTTATCAAGACCGAAGTCTTTGAAAGTCTGCTTCCAGTTATGCTCTACGGCAGGTGGGTAAACCACCAAAATCTTTGTGTTCTCATAGCCATTGTCAATACAGAACTGCTTTGCAATCATTGTAGCAATGACAGTCTTACCAAGACCCACAACGTCAGCGAGGAAGAAACCATCGTATTTGAGCAGCTTCTTGTAACCCTCCACAACGGCATCTGTCTGATATTCATACTTGTCATAGCCCTCTGGCATATCAAAGGCATCCTGTGCATCTGTAGCAAGCACACGGTCAGAGAAGTACTCCATCAGCATCTTGATATACAGCTCGTATGGGGTAACGTCACCATTAAGATATGTCTGCTGAACAGGTCCAGTTTTGATGTCCTCGGCAGTAATCGGACAACCTTCAGCTTCTGCCCAGAGCAATTCAAATTCATCCTTGGCAAACTGTACATCCTCGTTGTCACGGAGCATTACATTGAACTCATATTGCTTGTCCTGACTAATGCCGAGTCCATTGCCACTGAGGTTGCTGGAGCCTGTTATGGCGCATCCGTCTGTACTCCATTCATTGAAGTTGTCTGGATAGAGCAGGTAAATCTTAGCATGGATCTTCTTGCTTGGGTGAGCACGAAGTTCGAGTTTTCCGCTTACAAGGTCATCGACCATCTGCCAGATACCTTCTTCAACATGGCTTGAATAGACGGAGTTTTCAATGTCCTTACGAAGCTGAGTAAGGTAGTCTTGCTTGACTTCTTCTTCAGCACCGAAGAACAAATGTCCTTGGTTGTTAGCCTTAACGATATACTTGTCAACATCAATACCAATGAGCATACGCACTTTGTTGATGCTGTTCAGGAATGGGCGAAGTGTAAAGTAACCAGAAGCCCTAAGGAATCCTACGACTGAATCCAGATTCTTGATATTAGGGTTGTTTTCCAGCAATCCTTCAAACTGTTTCATGAGAGTATTGCCTTCACGGTTGGTAAAGAATTTCTTAGCCATAGATTTTATTTTAGGTGATTTTTGTTATTCTTGTTCGCGAATTAAGTCAGTGTACTTGCATTCAAGCACCTGAGCAATTTTGAAAAACATTTCCAGTGATGGCTGTGAGGCATTTGTCACCCACTTTGATACAGTAGCAGGATCTTTGCCAAGCTGTTCAGCCAACCATTTGTTTGTCTGATTGCGCTCAGCCAACATGACTTTTATACGATTCAAATTCTTATTTGCCATAAATACAACATTTTGTGTGTGCAAATATACAAAAATCCAATGAGAAACGAGCCGAAATGTAGTAGAATTTGCAAAATTTAATTCTAATTTATGATTTTTCTTTCATTTTTGCCGTCTTTTTCTCCCATTTTTGTAATCAAATGTAGCCCAAAGTAACGGCACAATGAAGTTAAGGGAACAAAAAAAGGTGTCGTGATTTGCGACACCCCATATTTTCTTTTCCCTTTTGTTATTCTCGTCAACCTTGCCCGAAAAAGTCGGATAGCCTGTTGACAGCCTCAATTCTTGTCGGCATAATCACCTCCGCATAAATCTGAGTTGTCTGAATATCCTTATGCCCAAGCAACTTGCAGACGGTGAATAGATCGCCTCCAGCAGCTATTGCACTCGTTGCAAAGGTATGGCGAGAAACATGGAAACTTACGGTCTTGTTGATGCCGACAGTCTTTGCCATCTTCTTTAGGATAACATTCGTCTGGCAAAGTGAAGTCAATCCTGCAAACACCTTCTGGCTTGCGGCATTATTACCTCTTTCTGGAAGCCATGACAACGCAATGGCACTCAGTGGAACACGAACAGAGCGTTTTGTCTTCTGCATCGAATCGATTACAATCTCTTGTCCTAACGAGGTGTGCTGAATGTTACCCCACATGAGGGAAGCAACATCGCTATATCTCAGACCTGTGAAACAAGCGAACATGAAGGCTTGCTTTGCCAGTTGGTTCTTGGTTTCTGCCGATGCCATCAACTCCAGTTCTTCCTTTGTCAGATAGTCACGAGCCGTAGGAACCTCCGCCACCTTCTCATTGTCATTCAACGAATAGAAGGGATTGGCATTCAGGACTCCAGACTTTACGGCATCATTGAGAATCTTCGTCAGTTGATGCTGATAGGCAAGGCAAGTACGTGGCGAAAGTGGCTTAGGATTCTTCGGGCTGTTGGTGTTCATGTACGTATGTTGTAGATAATCAAGGAAGTCAATCATGATCTTTTTGTCTATCTTCTTCATAAGCATCCGAGGACGGTGCTTGAAAGCCAAGTAAGACTTGACTACCTTTATACAGGAATCCACGTTTTCCAACGTGCTTTCTGATAGACGGTCTTCTTCTTCCAGTCTCTTATAGTAGCCATCAAGCCAGTCTGCAAAGACTCGCTTAGGTAATTCGCCATTGGCTAATGGTTCTGGGTCATCCTCAATGCCTAAGATGCGCTTTGCTTTGATGGCAATAGCCTTATTCATCGTCCCTTCATTTTCCTTCTTGATTGCAGGAGTATTGCCAGGGACTATGTAAAGGTCAAGGTATTCATACCACCTTTTGCCATTCTCGTAGAAGTCGAGATACAAGGTCTTATTGCCGTTCTTTAGCAAACGTGAGCGAAGTTCTACTGTCATTTTGCTGTGGGTTGTTCTTGATTACCAAAGTAGTTATCCATGAGGTTGATGGTTTCAACTTTCTTCTGGTCAACTATCTTTGCATAAATCTGGGTTGTCTCTATGTTCTTGTGACCTAACAACTTGGATGTCGTGAATAGGTCAGCACCGAGGGTAAGCAGCATAGTTTCAACTCATCAAGAGTCAGGAACTCTCTGGCTGAGTCGGGAATGTGAACCTTTTCTTTGGCATTGATAGCCTTCATTGGATTGGCTTTGAGCATACCTTCACGAACGGCATTGTTCAAAGCACCATTGAAAGAAGTCTGGATTGTAGCAGCATATCCAACACTGATATTTGACTCTTCTTTCTTCTTGCGAGTATTCTTTGCAGTTCGCAGGAAACGAATGAAACCACGGCAGAACTCAACATCGAGATTTGCAACCGAAACCAACTGCTGATTGCTTTCGGTTACAAATTGTTCTACCTTCAGGCGCATATCATGGCGATTCTTCAAAGTCTTCTCAGAAACACCTGTTTGGGCAATCTCATAGTCTTTTAGGTAATCAAGGAGCAATGTGCTTGACTTACGCACCTTGTCCCACTGCTTCACGCTGGCATGTTGCAGAGCGAGAATGCGGTCAGACTTTATTTTCTCGGCAGTCTATCGCGCTTCCTTATTCAATTGACGCGCACGAGGGCTTGTCTCTGGTACAAGAAACAGTCCAAGTGACTCGTATTTGCGAACACCTTTCTGATAAACGTCCAAATACAAGCTGATATTGCCGTTAGCGAGTTTGCGCTCACGGATGCGGATAGGCTCTTTAGCTTTGATTTCCTTTTTCTGTCTGCCCATGATTTTTTCTTATTGTTGGAAATGATTTTAGAAACCCAAAAGAGGAAGGATTTCAGGTGCAAAATTAGAATACGCCATTTCCAGAAAGACTGGATTAATAGTCGTAATGAAGAAGAAGATCTGCTCATCACTCTCGGATTGCTCTTTGCAAGAGCCTTGTCTGAAGAATTGAATGTAGAGCGTACAGACCTCGATTTTACCATTACGCCTAATGGACATATTTGTATTTTTGATGCTAATCCTGGTGGTGCCGGCTATTCTAACCAGCTGGCTGCTATGGACTTGATGAAGTCGGCTATAGAACGTGCCTATACAATCATTGAGGCTGCAATACGTTCAGGCAACAAGGAGGCATTGATAGACAAGTTCACACTACACTATATCAACCATATCGATATAGATGCAGCAAAGGCATGGATAGAAGAGGAACGCTCTGCAAGAAAAGTTCTGCCAAATGCTGTATCGAGTGTATTCGGAGAAAGTGCTACAGAAACATCTCTTGCCAAGATGGAACGTACATTTGCATTGTCACAGAACGAGAAGTTCATTTTCGTTGATGATGACTATGCAAGCTGGGAATATGAAGGCACAGACCATTGTTGGAAAGGTCAGTTCTTCAACTATTTTGCTCCTCATGGTCAGCAGACTTCTTTCTGTGTAGTTAAAAATACGGATATAGCTATACCTACACCGGCGATGAGCATGATCCGCTCTGTTAAGGGCTGGACAAACGAAGTGATGGAAATAAAGAATCCATTTGCAGGGAAAGGGCTTTACCCGTTGGCATACATTGATGGCAGATTGTATTTTACAAACAACCCTAACCATATCACAATGAATGACAAGTGGGGAAATGGTACCATATACTATATCCGTACCAATAACTTCGCAAGCAACGCAAAGTTTATCAAAACTGATATTGTGGATGCTACAACGAAGATATTCAAACTCGAGGATGGTGACCCAACAATCATCAAGACATCTGATCTTGCTGGTATCATCTACGATAGAGCTTCACAGATTGTTCAGGCATTTGTAGCTCATTGTCAGGCTAACAGAGAATCTATAGTAAATGTGTCATATCAAGATGAGCACATGAAGAGCATCCTCTCCATCATCTTGTGTACACAAACTATCAAGTACTTCATTAAGAAGATTGGTTCTCCTTATAGTTTAAAGTTCTTGGTTGAGCGATACTATAGTGACGGAAGACAGAATAGTCTTACAGCCAACCAGCCTACGTCAGAAGACCGTGACTCATGGCTTGGAAACCTGGCAAACGAATTGGTTGAGGGATTGGAATACGAGGATGGAATAGAAGGTACTCTCTCCCCTGTCGTTTCAGCACCAAGACGTAGTCTAACGCATTGGTGTGTCCTCACATTTGAATGTGCTGGAAAGAAACTATGTATCTATCCTGACGGTGGTTTTATGAACGGATGGTTTATCTACAACGCTCCAGGTGAGCGAAAGATGTACAATCTATCCACTATCACCTACGATACAGAAATAGACATCTGCAGGAACCAGGATATAAAATTTGACGTAACAATAGAAGATATATAAAAGGCTTCTGTGTAATTGGGAACATAACAATAAAAATCTCGGCAATTAATTTTAATTGTCGAGATTTTTATTCTGTCTGCTGTCATTCGGGCATGGTAATTACCGTTCAAAATCATTGAAGGCATTACGATGCAATGGCTATAATACCTACATATATTAAACAAAAATAGATGGGGTCCGGTCTCAAGACTCACCCCATCTACCCAAATATATGCGAATATTTCTCCACAAAAATTGTTTTGCGTTAAGTTCCAAATTTATGGGATTGAAATTTTAGTCATACCCTGATATTTAATTGATCATTAACAAAGCAAAACAATTTTGGTGAAAAGTATTTCTATAGAATTATTCTACTTCATTTTCTTCACCCTCCTCTTTCAGGAAAATCGTATATTCCACATCATACTCATCTCTGATATCTGAAATATCACAGCCTATTCTCTCAGCTACAAAGTCATTGTCATGCGTACCATCCAATACCCATTCCCCGTATTTGTGTAATCTGTAGGAATCTATATTGTCATCATCTTTGGTCTCATCCTCATCTGCCCAATAATCATAAACATCATCATCATCTTCTTCCACATAAAGACCGTTCTTGATATCGTCGAGAATATAACATTCCAAAGACTCATTTATATAGCTGTGATCTGACTCATAGAGCCAGTAATGCGCCACCATCTCATAAAAGAGATCTCCCAGATGTTTATGAAGTTTCTTCAAGTTGCGCTTGCCACTCTCTATCGCCTCCTCTACATCCTCACTGGTAACTTCGTCTTCTCCGATTTCCTTCAGGGCATTGTAAACTCGCTGGGATACCATCACTTCATGCTCCTTTTCACTACCCTCACAGCCACAGCCATGACAGCAGACTCCGTAAAAGGCTTCTGTTACAACCTTGATCTTTACCTGGTTTTCTTTTCTTTTTCCCTTGTTCATAATCACGTCAGTTTTAAGTTGTGTCATTAAGTTAGTTCAGAGGCTAAACCCCTTGATAACATTCTTTGATAATACCTCCTGTCTACAGAACGTAGAAATCCGCTCTTTATTACTTATATCGGAAGAATAAAACAGCAGATCATCTACCAGTGCCTTGCGGGCGATGTTCTCTATCTGACCGCCTGAGAATTCATACTGCGAGGCGATGGAGGAAAGGGTGGCTTCATCTACATCCGGCAGCATGCTCTGCCAGATCTTGGTGCGAACCTGCAGGGAAGGTTTTTCAAACTTTATCTTATAGAGAAACCTTCGCTCAAAAGCTGCATCCAAAGAACGCTCCAGGTTGGTGGTGGCTATCATGATGCCTTCCAGATTCTCCATTTCCTGCAAGATCACGTTCTGAATGCTGTTTTCCATCTTGTCAACGGAGGAGGTTGTGACTTCCATCCGATTGCCGATGATGGCATCTGCCTCGTTGAACAACAGGATGGGACAGAGTTTGCTTGCTCTGACTCGCTCCTTGTAACTGGCAAAGACTTCCTGGATGTTCTTCTGGCTCTCTCCCACCCACTTGCTCCTGATCTGAGACATGCTTACCTGCATCACATCCCTGCCGGAGGACTTGGCAAGCTGAAGCACAGTTTCGGTTTTTCCGGTGCCTGGTGAGCCATAAAAGAGACAGGCGATGCCCTTGTGAAAGCCCCGTTCCTGCAATCGCTTCTGAACCATCCTGAAATTCTTCTCCTCCAGCAGTGAATGCAATCTCTGTATCTGCTGCTCCACGGATGGATTGTAATAGAGATTTTTGAAAACGATATCCTTATGGCTGGTAATCTCTGCCGACTGGGTAGTCATCCCCCTGAGCTTATACTCTGGTATGAGCAGGCGACGGGCTTTGACGGTAAGGCATAAGACTTCCTTGTCCTTGATGCCATCGGCACACCCGAAAGTGATGAGCTTTCGCTGGAACAGCTCATGATTGCCCTGAAGTAATCCATATACTATCATATTGCGGTCCTTGCCCTCTTCAAACAGATCGACTATCTGTCCCAAAGGGACGTTGGTCATGGAATTCATGACATGAAAACGGCAGAGCTGCAGCAAGATGACTTCTGACTTGATGGAGTGAAGCTCCAGCTTGTTCAGATTGGACACAATGGGGAGATGCATATTGTCGTCCAGAAGGCGGGAACACTTCTTGATAAAGGCATCGGTCTCCATACACGACTTGCTCTTCTGTTTGAACAGATGATAGAAAGTGGAAAGCAGTTCCAGCGTATTTTCCACCTTAGAGGTCTTTTTCACGAATACTTCATTGTTGCTGAAAGCCTCCAGGACATCTGCCGGAATCACATATTCATCCATCCTTCCCATCCTTCTCTCTATCTTCTCCAACAGTTCTTTCTCACAAAGCGCATGGAAGTCCGGCATCCAGTGCATGAGCATCATATTGGTGGTATCGAGCATATTGGCTACTGTTCTGAGGGTAATGCTCATGTTCAAACTGAAATTCATGCATACTGTCATGATGAATGCCTGCCGGTTGGTGATTGCCTGAAGCTGAGCCAACCTGCAGATATATGGCATGCAAAGATCGAGTGTGGACTGGCTGAAGCCCTTGCTCGTAACTTCACGCAATACCCTGTCGAAGAGCTGGAGTATCGTGAGATCGGATTCTTCTAAAGGGAGCGGAACCTGTTGATCGAAATCTATTTCATCGAAAAACAGTTCCTTTTTCTGGCGAACGATTGCTGGATTTCTTGATATTTCCATATATATAATAAGGTCTTCTTTTTGTATGATTAGGAGATTAAATTAATCAACGTCGTTGGCGAAGATGAAACCGATATCTTCCCATTCATCCTTCTTGTCCTGAGGCAGCTGCTCAAATTCATCATCAGCGATGAACTGTCCCTGGAGTGTGACCCTACCCTTCTTTCCGTCTTTCTCGAAGACGAAATCATCACCTACTGCTGCTTCATTGATGTAGTCGTACTCGGGAGCGATGTAGATATTGCCCAAATCAAAGGCCAGCATGCCCATCTTGTCTCCTGCCTTCAGCAAGACTACTCCATTGAAGGCTATGCCATGACTCTCAAGCTCAAATGGTGTCAGAATCTCATTGCCTTCCATAATGGCGAAATGCTTCTTGTCTTCTGCCTTGGCTACTGCCTTTAGATGTGAACCGAAGATGTTTTCTACGATTGCAAACTCATTTACCTGTGCTGATGTTTTTGTTTCTATCATAATATAATAATGTATAAATGTTAGTAAAATCATGCAGAGAGATGTTCTCTGATTTCTGGTGCAAAGGTACTATAAAAAAAGCAACCGGGAAAATGCATTATACGTATAACGAAAAACTATTTTTCCGCAAAAAGGCGTACCTTTGCACCAGAATTCGAAAGTGAAACTAAAAAAGGGTTATGACCATGCTGATGGCTGGTTCATCTACACCTTATTATATATATATAAAGATTCATCGCTTATGATAATTGATTCATTGACCAAAGACATCTCCCTCGTATCTGCTGAGGACTGTCTCATCATTCCTGATGTACACGGAAGAGACTTCTGGAAGGATGCTGCCAACCGCTTCCCGGGAAGCATCGTCTTTTTAGGAGACTACCTGGACCCGTATCCACTTGAAGGCATCAGCCCAGACGAAGTCTTCACCAATTTCCAGGAAATCCTTTCTTTCAAGAAAGCAAACCCTGATAGAGTGACGCTGCTCTTGGGAAACCATGATCTGCAATATTTCAACAAGGCGTATAGTCTGTACAGTAAATCCGATAGATATTCTTGGAAATATGCTCAGCGATATGAGGACACTTTCCATGAAAACAGTCAGCTGTTCCAGCTTGCCCATACTTTGACATTCCCTGAAAGCAAAGTCCTCTTTACGCACGCCGGTGTGCATTCATGCTGGCTTCACCTGCATCCGTACCTCCTGCCAGAGGTTTCAGTAGAAGCCATCAACCGCCTGCTGGACACAGAGGAAGGTATTGTTGCCTTGACTGAATGCAGCAAAATAAGGGGTGGTGACTATCCTGCTGGCAGTCCGGTATGGGCAGACCAGAGGGAGATGGTTCACTCTGAACCCATCGAAGGAACTTACCAGATATTCGGACACACCATGCTGGAGGTGCCGGTCATCACCTGTACCTTTGCCTGCCTGGATACGCAAAACGTTTATGCTATAGACCCACATTTAAATATAAACATCATCAAATAAGAATATGAGCATTTTTCACTTTGACATCGACATCAATCCTGTGATTGACTATCAAGAGTGCCACATCACAGGTTACTTTGAACTCATAGAGCCAAGCAAGGCCGTAGTTTGCATGACATCTCCCTACCCTGGGCTGAAGCAAGAAATTACCGATTCCGATAACGAGCCATTGGACATAGACTCTTCCCTGTCAAAGGTGGAGAGCATCCTCACCCATCTCTATATCAACCACCAGGGGAAAAAAGAATAAATCACATAGGGACATTTTAAAAAGAAGCACATGATGTCAGCATATACCAAACAGGTCATCAACTACCAGGTAGTGAGATACCTTACGATGGGATTTTCCAACAACGAGGTTCTTGAAATATTCCTCATGATGAAGATGCACAACGACATGAGAGAAAGAACCCCTCAATTTGTCAGTGCACCTCTTCCAGGGGAGATTTACGACAACCTGATAGGCAACAATGTGATAGCCAAGCAGGACTTCCAACTTGAAAAGGTAAAAGGGTATGCGATGCGTAACCAGAAGCTACTGGTGCGGCTTTCACCTGAAATTACCCTGAATTTAATTAAGGAACATGGAAGCCTGTATGCGACCATCAATGAGAATATCGAAACCTGTATGCATATAAGCAATCAGGATGCTACAGATGTGGCCATGTGGCTCATCCGCCAGAAGGAAAATCTGGAAGCATACCTGAACGACTGGGAGACCTGTCTCAATGATGCTGCCAAGAAAAACAAGGAACAGAGAATGGCTACACTTGCCATCAAGTCCATCTTCAAGGATGCCATGAAGGACTATCTTGATCTGGAATATGAATTCATTGAACAGCAGAAACGCCTGCGCATCAAAGTGAGAATGCCAAATAGCAAACTGGGAGTGATACTGGACGCATGGTGGGGCTCATACCAGAAAAAACTTCCTAAAGAAATAGAGGATCTCAAAACGCTGATAGAGGCTCACAGCAAAACAGACCAGATGAACTTCTACATCATACACAAACAAGAAAAGAATTAAAATTTAGAACATATCATGACAATAATGATCAATACAGCAGAACTGAAGGAAACTCTGAAAATGACACCGGCATCACACAATATCATGCTCGTAGGCAAGCATGGTATTGGCAAGTCTGAGATCCTGACAGACTACTATCAGAAGGAAGGCTTCAAGGTAGTAACCCTGTTTCTCGGACAGATGTCGGACCCGGGTGATATCATCGGTCTTCCTGCCAAGGTGGAAACCAAGGACCAGGAGGGCAACATCACTGCACAGACAGACTTCACTCCACCCTACTGGTTCCCTGTGGACGGCAAACCGATCGTCCTCTTCCTGGATGAACTGAACAGAGCCCGCCCGGAAATTCTGCAAACCGTGATGGACCTGACCCTGAACCGCAAGCTGGCAGGCAAGGCCCTTCCTAAAGGCAGCCGTATCATTGCTGCCGTGAACGACGGAGAGGAATATCAGCTGACTGACCTGGATCCCGCTCTCGTATCCAGATTCAACATCTATGAGTTCAAGCCCTCTGTGGAAGAATGGCTCAACTGGGCTACTGCTAACAAGCTGGATTCCAGGGTCATCAATTTCATACAGAACAATCCTACATGGCTCGACGGGGATGAAGGCGTCAACCAGAAGCATGAGTACCAGGGACTTACCAAGACTGCCGACAGACGAGCATGGGAAAGAGTTTCAGACATCATGCTGAAGGTGGAGTCCATCAAGGACATCCATAAGCGCATCATCGCTGGAATCGTAGGTGCTGCAGCTGCGGCTGCTTTCATCCAGAGTGCGATGAAGGACAATGTCATCACCGGAAAGGATCTGCTGCTGAAATATGAGAAGACGATGAAAACCGTGGAAAAGTATCAGCTCCATGAGTTTGCCATCCTCAACGAATCCATTTTCCGCTTCCTGGAAAATACCCAGTTCAACGAACGCAACAAAGCGCTGGCCAGCAAAAACCTTGCCCAGTATATCAACTGGCTGGAAAGCCAGAAGAAGAAAGAGGTACTTGCCAACTTTACCAGCATTTTCGAGAACGGTAACTATCCTGGGGCCATCACTTTCATGGTGGTCAATGCACGTGACGTATATAATATGCTAACAGAATTCGTAAAGAAACTCTAATCAATATGGGAATAACTGAAAGAATATCAGGAATCTTCATGCATTGGTTTATCAGGGAAGAGACTTTCTACGCTGCAAGCTGTACTCACAACATAGTGAAGGTGAACAACAGTATGAAATGCCCCATAAGAGTGGGTAAAGGCGTGATAGAGATTCATGCTGACCTCTGCGCCGGCATGACGGACAAGGAACTGGAGGAACGGTTGAGAGTGGAGATGATTCGCATACTGCTCAAGCATCCCTACGACCGCCAGCCCGACGGATGTTCCAAACTGGCCTGCGCCCTTGCCAGCAACTGCGTTATCGCCGATGCCTACCCGCTGAAATACATCAAGATGGAACATCCTGAGGATTTCGGTTTGCCCAAGAACAAACATTACGAATACTATGCCCGATGTATTCAGAGATTGCTGCAAACCGATGTTCCATCTGAAGAGAATGATGATGAGGACAGCGAGGGTCATGAAATGAATGACTCCCAAAAGGAAGGCATCGCTGACATCGCTGAAAAATGGGAACAGGATGATCTCATGGCTGCACAGATCAATGAAAGTATCAAGAAGGTAAGATCCTGGGGGTCCATGCCTGGCAAACTCATGGAACAGATTGTTGCATCCACCAAAGCACGCATAGACTACAGAAAAGTCCTTGCTGGTTTCCGGGCCACCATCCTCTCCCAGCAACGTCAGCTGACCCGTATGCGCCCTAACCGCCGTTCGGGATTTCAGCAGATGGGCAGCCGCCATCAGTTCTCCACGAAGCTGATCATTGGTGTGGACGTAAGTGGCAGTATTACCAGTGAAGACCTCAGCCATTTCTACTCCACCATCAACCGCTTCTTCAAATACGGCATCCAGCAGATAGATGTCGTGCAGTTCGATGCAGAACTCGGTCAGGTGGAAACCCTGAAGAAGGCCAGCAAGATTGTCAAGATAAAGGGCCGCGGAGGTACTAACTTCCAACCCTTCATCGATTTTGTGGCCAGGAATCCCCAATACGATGGTGCACTCATCTACACTGACGGCTATGCCACACAGCCTGACATTCCATCCACCATGCGCACCCCCATCTGCTGGGTTTTGCGTTCTGAAGAGGAACTGATAACTCACGAAGCATGGATGCGAAAGTCAGGAAAAGTATGTATGATAGAAAAGTAAAACCATATGGGGGTGCATTATCTCTCCATGACACACCCCCATATCTATAAACTTGTGAGTCAAACTGAATCTTTACCCCAAAAAAGAAAAATTATGAAGTTAAAAAAAGAAGATATCCTCATTAGATTTGAAGAATATAACAAGAAATATTTTGATGGGGTTTTACCGCCATGCAAGTGTCATGTAATTAGGGAGAAAGAGCATACCCCTCTTGGTCTTTATAATCCTATTGAAAGAAGAGGTAAACTCATTGGTCATATATGGATTGCGTCAAATGTAGATTGGAATGAAGAAGATTTACGTGAGGTGATAGTTCATGAAATGATACATCACTATGTCAGAATGATTGAAGGACATAAAGGTGGATTGTTCGGACATAACTGGAGATTCAAAAGACAATGTAAAAGGTTAAAAAGAGATTATGGCTTGAATATTCATATCATCTCCTTTAACATATGCCGCATAGGACAAAAAAGACCTACGAATATCTTTCAAAAGTTTCGTAGGATAATATATGGGTAGACTTATACCGCCTTGCCGAAATAAAAAAGTTACAATTATGAATGATAAACTTCAAAAAAATCTGAAAGGTACATACATCAGAGAAACCAGAGAGATGGCAGAAAATGCCGCAAAGAAGAATCCGGAATGCAATTTCATTGGACTGGATGAATATTTACCTACCCTGTATCCCGGTAAAACCTGGATTCACGATAAACCATTCGGAAAACGCAGCGGAAAGAGCTACCGAATCCGTCCGGACTACCTATGTGAAGAAGAAAAGATTATCATAGAGTTTGACGGACTCCAGCACTATACAAATCCTGAGAACATCAGAAAAGACCGTAAGAACCAGGCCATCTATGAAGGCGAAGGGTTCAAGGTGATACGTATCCCCTACTTTATCAATCTCACTAAAGAGGTCATTCAAGAGATGTTCGGCATTACAGTAATAGATGAAAAGTTTGATCCTGCAGTACCATCCATGTCTGCTAAATGGTCCAATACACCTGCTTACTGCTGCTATCAGGGAATCATGCGTATGGCCGAGGAATTCAAACGCTATCCTCAGCAATATAAAGTGAACATTGACCAACTGGAAGCTGACAATGATGAAGAACTATCAGGGGCAGAACTTTTAAAAGCTGCTATGAAAGGAAAACAGTTTTAGAAACCAAAAAATAGAAGAACAGATGAGAACATTTTTTCCAATGTCAGACGGTTCATACGGAGAATGGGAGATGACACCGTTGAATATACTTGCAATGATAATTGTAACTCCAATCAGCATGTTTATTGGTGCGTATATATTCTTCGTACCTATTTTAGGAGTAAGTAATGAAGACTTTTTCGAACTGTGCAGCATACTTTGGAAGCTGCTGGTTGACTTTATTGCAATTTTCTAAAAAAATATGGAAGAAAGAATAACGCCTAATGCAAATATATTGGAGAATCTATTCAATCTATACAATATGCAATTGTTTGATTTCTCACTTGAGACTCCAACATTCATAATCAACAACTCCAAGACAATAATTGGTAACTTCAGATATGAGTATATAGGGCAGAATGACAATTCTATTGCCATAGAAATCAGCGGGAGATACAGATACACCATGTATCAGCTGCTCAGTATCTTGATACATGAAATGCTTCATTACTACTTGTCAGCAGTCTATCATTTAAATACAGCCAACCATGATAAGATTTTCATGGATATGGCTGACAAACTTAATGAGAGCAATGATTTCCATATTACGCCTACTATAGATCTGACTGACTACGAAAGAATAAAAAGTAAATCTTCAATGAATAAACTGTGCGATTGGTTGTTTGGTTAAAGTAAGAAAACACTTCCTACAATACAAAAACTTTTAGTAACTTTGCACTTGCTTATTAAAGTAATAAACTCAACTTTCGCAAATGGGGAAGTTAAAGAAGTTAAAGAATTTAAAGAAGTTAGAGAAGTTAAAGCCATATGTTTTACAACTAAATTTACAACCCAAAAGGCTATTGGCTATAACTTCTAACGACCGAAGGGAGTGATAACTTCTTTAACTACTATAACTTCCGTACATGCGAAACTTCAATAATAAACAATGAGAAAAAAGAAAACGAACTATTTATGACAGATAATAGACAAAGAAATAATGGAAAAAGGGAAGAAGAAAAATGATTTTTTCGCTCATTTTTAATACATATCAGATTTTTTTTAGTAATTTAGCGCAGTAATTGAAAACGAATTAAAATTATTATATAAAATGGATAATTATAAATACATCAAAGCAAAAGTCTTGCGCTCCGATGAAGAGGAGCACAAGTTTATCATCGAATGGGAAGATAAAATTTATAAGATAGCCCAACTTGCATTTCAAAGGAGGCTACCCCTACCCGATTTTCTTGACTGCAAGCTGCTGACAACGTCAAATGGAAAAATCTTTATCTCGCAAAATATCGACCTCCTCATGAGAAGCTATTACCATGAAAATGAGGAAGTGGATTTTAAAATCAAACTGACTCTTACTGACAAATACCAGTTGGAAGATCAATACGGTTTAACGGCAATGATGGATCGTGAAACTAATATCAATGCCGCTCTTACACCAAGAGTAAGATGCAGAATCGTGAAGTTCAGACAAAACTATATGGAGGTAAAACTCGTTGAAGTGCTGGGAGCTGAGAAATCAGAATTCTCGCTCTCAGAAAAGGATCTGCAGGAAATATTTGAAGTCATCCACCAGAAAATTCTGCAAGAAGATACGCAGAAAAAGGAACAAACAGATGAATCAGACACAAATTCAGAAAACGATAAAAAACAAGAAGGAACAGATATTGCCAGCTGGAATACAGAGAATTTCAGAAAACTGATGTTGGGTGATACTCCATCTGATATGTTCGATGTGGAATGTCATCGCTGGATTTCAAATATCTCCCAAAATATTTCCCAGAACCAACTTCAAGCTTTACTCCAAAACATACGCTATCATTGTCTCTGTACCCTGCAGAGTAACTTACTACTGCCCCGGTGCAAAGAAGCAGAACGCATATTATTAGAGCAAAGATTTACAGATGTTATCGAGTTGCTGTCTTATTATATCCAGGCCATCCAAATTCTTAAGGAAGGAAAAGCAGAAGATACCATCGAGCATATCCTCTCTACACTCGCTGACTGTGCCTACATCTACCAACCAAGAAAGCAATTCTGCATCATGCAGTGTATTTTCATGCTTGATGTCTCTATCATGGAAAAACAGATAGGCAAAATTCTTTCCACACTCCGTAAGCAGGAAGTATATCTCTGGACACGTACACCATTCCAGATGCAATGGCTCAAACTGCTACAAAGTTACGTGGATTTTACTTATGCGCAGACCGACAAACTTACCAGCGATCCTGCCACAAAGGAGACTATGATTCAGGTATTGGTGACAGAACTGATGCTCAGTAACCATTCTACTCATAAGATATATGATTCTCAACTCATCCAGGCACTACTCTACCGACTGGTATCTCTGATGAACGTGAGCGATCCTAACAAAACACTGCAAAAAGCATTCCGATCACTTTTCACGGCAACAGAATTTGATGCTACCCTACCCTTCAATTGTGATGATGCATTCATCATCGCCAATATGCTCTGCTCGCAGGAAAACAATGAACCGGTAGAAAATTTCGAATCCGCTAAGTTCGAAGGAGAACAGACCATTCTCACTGTCAATGAACAAACCATTGCCATACAACCGAAGAATCTCAATAAAGAGAATCTCTATCTGCCTTTCCCTTCAAGAATAGGATTGTGGCACGGACTCAGCATTCATCTGGACGAGAAACCGCCAGTAAACCTGAGAGGAAAAGTGGGTACTACCATCGAGCACTACAAGCAACTATGGATGTATATCAACCATTCTCTCTTTTCCAATAAGCGAAAATCCGGCAGTGATAAGAGAAGAAAACTCGATATAGACGACGAAACAAGCATCATTATAACTAAGCAATTAGCCGGACAGCTCATGTTCGAATGCCAAGTTATTGAGGAGGGATATGAATGCACAGGCACCCTGAATGTACTGGAAGATGTGGTACCATACTATCCCGGCGAAGTAAGCATTAAATCCTTCCAATATCTCGACAAGCCACTCGTGCTCAGAGCCTATGTAAAAGACATAAATCCAGATGGAACATACGTGTTTGCCTTGAGCGAAATGATTGAAGATTATGAAGAAGAGATGCGCGTGAATGATATTTTCTATAACTCCAGACTCACCTGCCTGCTCAATAATCGTGGAGCCGATATCGGGCGAGTACCAGCCATCAGCAGTGAAGGTCTGTCCGTTTCTGTCGCTCCTGCGCAGGACATGACTGTAGAGGAATTGAGAAAGGGAATGATTGTAGAAGTGGAAAATATCTCGAAAGGTACAAATGGCTATTTGAACGCCACCTATGTGCGTGAGGCTCCTGAAAGCCGATTTAATGCAGCAGAAGCCTTTCACCAGCTGATGCTGGGGTATAGCAAGAAAGAAGTATACAACCCGCTGGCTGAAAAAGATGAATGGGCAGCATCCCACCCGCTTGAGCCTGTCTATGTGAGTGAATTAATGTGCATCATTGAAGCCAAAGCTACCCTGGAAGAAGACAATCTCAAGGCATACAATTATCTGAATTTCTGCCGGCTGTTGGCCATTATCCTGGAAAACAAAGAGCGTATAAGCTACTATGACAGCCGATTGGCCCTCTTGGAGATTCTCAACGATTTTGCCGTATTAGACAAAGTGGATACAAGCAAAATACAGCATATCGCTGATACAGATCCAGAACTCTTCGATAGAAATGCCAACCTGCGACACGATTTCATGCAACTGCGCATCATCGGCTGTCTCGACTGTGAAGACCATTATGAAGAACTTTACCGGTGGAGCTGTTGCAATGAAGATCCGCAACTGCAGCAACTCGCCTCGCTCGTTCTCTCTCATAATTTCGTCAAAAAATCGGGACTATTGTCACAAGCTGTTGATATCTTGGATAAGATCAGAGCACTTCTCAAACTCCAGAAATCGTCCTCCAACAAGAAAAACTATGGAAAGGAAGATTTCCATACCGAGTTTAAAACCTCTATCATCTATCCGGAGAATTCCATGCGGGTAGATGTTCAGGCTCAGACTAAAAAGATCATGCAGGAATTGTGTGCTTTCCTCAATGCCGATGGTGGACACCTGTATTTGGGAGTATCAGACATTGGGTATGAGATGGGATTGGAGGAGGATCTGAAGAATCAACTCTTTAAAGGATCTCGCGATAAGTATGAGGTAGATGTAAATAATCAGATTGTCTATTATCTGGGGCAAACGGGTGCCCACTACATCCATACTCATTTCGATGAAGACGTGAAGAATGCAGTGCTCATCATCGATGTCGCCCCATGCCCTACCCCAATAGCAGTAGGCAACGAGTATTTTGAGCGCATGGGAACATCGGCTCGAAAGGTAAACGACAACTATCGTGACAAGTTCCTTGCTATCCGCCAGCAAAGAGCCCAAGAGCTTGCGCCTCATATAGAGGATACGAAAACCGATTCCCTCATGCCAGAAACTGTATCGGAAAAAGAAATCGTAAAACCTGTGGAATCTGCACCTGTAACTGATTTCATCCAGACTTCACGCATACGCAACAATGCCCTCCACGAATACGAGGAAGGTTGGAGACCATCAACGGCCGTAATCTGCCTAATGGGAACCGACGAATACAAGGTACTCGATGAAGATGACTGGCAAGATTACCGCCTGAAATTAGCCGTACATGAAGATGAAGAAGAAGGATGGCTGATTCTTGTTTACGAAAGCGGAAAGGTGTGCAAGGTATCGGTAGAAGAACTCTTGCAGCGAGAAAGAGGCAGAGTGTTTAAGCGCAATGCCGACGAAAAACTGATATTCGCATCCATCGCATCAAATGCCGACTCTGTCTGTGTAGGTTTCATAGATGGCAAGAACAATCGTTATGTACGTTTCGATGACGTAGAAAGATTCGGTCAATCCGGAATGCAGGGCGATGGCACCTTGCCAATGGACGTACCTAATTCGGGAGTACACTATGTGGAAGTGATAGCAATCAATAAAGTTCCTATCTTACGCAACATAGGAAGAAAAACAATAGGATGCATCCTCAAAACAGTAGAAGGAAAACGCTGCTTAGCAGTTTTACCGGACTGCAAAATGAAATAGTATCAACAAGATATACCGTCATCCTGCTACTCAGGTCATTTTTTAAAAGAATAATCAAAAACTGAGCCCACTTTAAAAAGTCATTTTTGATAATTTCTTCAAATGTAACCATCTGATAATCAAATGGCATTTTGTAGAGGAAAGAACCAAAAACTACTTTTTAAAGTGGACTCAAAACTGAAGTTTTGCAAGTTTTATCCCACACGCCCTGAAGGGGCAGAAGCTCTTAGCCCAGGGCAGCGCCCTGGGTTATTACGGATGATAGCCTATCGCCCTGTAAGGGCAAAAGCTTTAAAACTCCTAACAATTTATAAGGCTTTTGCCCTTACAGGGCGCCTTGCCGATTGCCATTATACCCAGGGCACTGCCCTGGGCTAAGAGCTTCTGCCCTTTCAGGGCGTGCTGCTTGTATCCATTGCTCTGGGCTAAGAGCTATTGAGCCTTCAGCCCGCACATAAACCACTTGCGAAACTTGAGTTAAAAATCTATCACCAAACGCTATTTATCCTTTCTTTTTATACACAAAAGTGTAATTTTCAAGCCGCACTCTTGAGAAATACACTTTTGTGTCAAAGGCTTTTTCCTATAAAGCTATACTTTTGCAGCAGAAAATAAAAAAATCAAGCAAAACTGTAGCAATATGAAGGAAAAAGTAATTTTTACCACAGCGTTGTGCCTCTCGGCTATGACGCAGATGATGGCGCAGAATATCATCGGTAAGGTGATGAATACCAAGGGAGAACCTTTGGCGTTTGCCAATGTAGTATTATTGAATAGAACAGATTCGACTTTCGTCAAGGGCGCAGTGAGTGGAGAGGATGGCAGCTTTGTCATCGACTCTTCCTGCAACGGCGGAATCATCAAGGTGACATCCGTAGGCTATAAGACAATCTGCAAGGATTGCACAGGCGAGAATGTGGGCATTATCAAGATGGAAGAGGATAGTAAGATGCTCGGCGAAGTAGTCGTGAAATCATCCCTGCCTAAGACTATCCTGAAGAATGGCGGAATGACGACAACCATTGTCGGATCCGTACTTGAGAAGGCAGGAACCATGGAGAACCTGCTCGACCGCATCCCTAACGTGTCTGCCCAGAATGGCAGCATCA
>OGDF01002437.1_pt1 | contig 25203 bp, 18 predicted proteins | sample 1570141 | NCBI WGS metagenome assembly OGDF01 (sample SAMEA4370581, study PRJEB24528) | human gut metagenome | reverse complement strand
CAGGGTTAACGATTAAAGATTTACAAGGCTCCTCCCACCACCTAAAGGTAGTGGGTTTCGCCTATGGCAAACGAAAGGGTTTATTTATGAAAACGGTTGCAGGGATTCACTCCGGCTATACGGACAACCTTCTGCTGCGCGCGGCGGACGTGACCTTAAAGGAGCGTAGAAAGCTGATTTTAGTTGCGAGGGAATGCCCGTTCAATACGATTCATCTGCGTAACCTGTATGAGCTGAGCCAGATGGGCGTGGAAATTTCTTGACCGCTTCGATGTAGAAGGAGAGGATTTCAGACGATGGAACGGATGCCTGTAAACGCTGTATTTATAGAAAAAATGCAGAACGGATTGCCGGTTTTGCACAGCTTGTGCAGATGGGCAAGGACTGCACGATCTGCATCTGGGGCGGGGATACGCCGCATGTCGGCAGCGTCGTGATGTCCACGGCACGACCGAGTCTGACCGGAAGCGGTGTGGGCGTAACCTCGTCCGTTTTAAATGGAATCGGACATAAAGACGAGTACGTTGCGAGAAAATTCGCAGAAGCTGCAGCAGAAAAATTCGTCTGCACAGCGGTCTGCAGCTGCGGAATTCATATCGACGATATCACACCGGCACAGCTGCAGGAGGTGTCCACGGTATGCGATAAACTGTTGAAGCAGGTGATTGCGGGCGCGTGACGGCGGTGCGCCGCCGCGTAGCGAAGCTGCAGAAAGAGTATATGATACAATCAGGAAGCCTTTGGATGGAGAAATTTCTACAGAGGACTTTTTGCGTCCCGCCGCATCGGAGAATTTTGTGCGGCAGGACGTTTTTTGCCTGTACTGCCGCAGAGTGTGGTATACTATAGAAAATGTGCAGGAAAATGGGCTGCAAAAGCCATCCTGGAAAGGGGAAATAGAGTATGAAAGAGTTTTATATCACAGACGACGGCATTCAGCTGCATGCAAAGCTGGACATGCCGGAGGAAAAAGAAAAGTGTCCGCTGGTCATCGTGTTTCATGGTTTAACCGGCAATATGGAGGAACGGCACATCACTGCTGTTTCCAGCGCAATGAATGAAATCGGGTTTGCGACACTGCGCGTCGAACTGTACGGACATGGAAAAAGCGGTGGTACCTTTGAACAGCATAATCTGATGAAGTGGATTAACAATGCCATGACTGTGACGGATTATGCAAAGACGCTGGATTTTGTGACAGACCTTTATATCTGCGGACATTCCCAGGGCGGACTGCTTACCATGCTGGCAGCAGGAATGCGGGCGGATGATTTTAAGGCGGCGATTCCGATGTCTCCTGCAATTGTAATCCCGGATGGTGCGAGAAAAGGGAATCTGCTTGGTCAGCCCTTTGATCCGGAGCATATTCCGGATATGGTGGAATGGGGGGACCGGCATCTGAGCGGCAATTATCTCCGCACAGCACAGCTTCTGGATGTAGACGAGGCGATCCGCAAATATGAAAAGCCGGTGCTTTTGGTTCATGGAGACGCAGATGAGGCAGTTCCTATAGAATATTCCATTGATGCAGCGAAAAAATATAAAAATGCAAAGCTGGTACAGATTCCCGGAGACACACACTGCTACGATGAACATCTTGATCAGGTGACTGCAGCGGTGAAGAAATTTCTCGGCGAAATGGAGAACCGGGAAGGGTGACATAACAACAGGGCTGACCTTCGGCAGTCAGCCCTGTTGTTCATGACAATAGAATGCTCGCAGAGCGTGAATTCTATTGTATGCCGGTGCAGTTGTTTTACAGCGTGCCGCTCTTTTCCGCCTGATCGACATCGATCGCAAGCTTCTTGACCTGCCCGGAGAGAATAAGCAGGGCGATCAGGTTGGGAATCGCCATCAGACCGTTGAAGGTATCTGCAATATCCCAAAGCAGACCAAGGTTGATTGTTGCACCGATGATCGATACAAAGGAATAGGCTACAAGGAAGGGACGGACGAGCTTTTCTCCGCCTAAAAATTCGATACAGCGGGAACCGTATAAGCCACAGCCGATGATTGTGCTGAATGCGAAGCAGCACATGGCAACTGCGGTGAAGATAGAAACCCAGCCCCCATAGGTTGCAGTAAAGCCGGAAATTGTCAGCTCTGCGCCGGCTGCCTGACCATAGACGATGTTGGGCGCACCGAGCAGAATGACAAGACCGGTAAGTGTACAGATCACGATCGTATCCATGAATACTTCAAAAATACCGAACATGCCCTGATGGACAGCATTGTTCGTATCTGCGCAGGCATGGGCGATGGAACCGGTACCAAGGCCGGCTTCATTGGAAAAAATACCGCGGGAGACGCCTTTTTTCATGCTTAAAAACATGCTTCCGATGATGCCGCCGGTGGCTGCCTGAGGGGTAAATGCACTTTTAAAAATCATGGCAAACACTGCAGGAACGCGGCTGATATGTAAAATAACAACGCCGATTGCAAGGATTACATATAAAGCTGCCATAAACGGAACGAGTTTTTCCGAAACCTGACCGATCCGCTGGATTCCGCCAAGCAACACCATGGCAACGAAAGCGGCAATGAAAATACCGAAGATCAGATTGGCACGTTCATCTACAGTGCCGTCGATGATATGCAGGTTGTGCAGTGCAGAATGAATAGAAGAAACAATGGTATTAACCTGGGTGGCGTTTCCTGTGCCGAACACAGTCAGGACGCCGAACAGGGCATAAAGAACCGCTAAAAAATGCCATTTTTTGGACAGACCATTTTTAATATAGTACATTGGACCGCCAACATATTCGCCATTTGCGTTCTTTTCCCGGAAATGGATTGCGAGCGTAACCTCGGAAAATTTGGTACACATGCCGAGAAAAGCAGAGCACCACATCCAGAAAATTGCGCCAGGACCGCCGAGGGCAATCGCGCCCGCAACGCCTGCGATGTTGCCGGTACCGACCGTGCCTGCAAGCGCGGTACAGACTGCCTGGAACGGGCTCATGGAGCCGTCCTTTGCCTGTGTTTTGTCAAAAATTTTACCGATCGTGTTTTTCAGGGCAGCGCCGAATTTGCGCACTTGAATGAAACGGGTACGGACAGAAAGCAGAAGTCCTACGCCGATGATGCAGATCATTGCGGGGACGCCCCAGATAAATCCGTTGACCGCCTGATTGATTTTGATGATACTTTCTAACATAAAACCCTCATTTCTTCCCATTGATCCGGAATGGGCAGGAAGCTTCACTTGAATGCGTTACCGGACTGAAACGGGAAAGTCTTTTGCACCATTATGACATAAAATACAGGATTTGTACAAGTTTTTTATGGAATGGATAGGATTGGCGTGTGCAGACTACAGCTCTTAAGTGTGACGGGGATGGGCTGTCATTTTTTATGGGTGATCGACAGGAAAAGCGCTTGTTTTTTGGGAAAAAAACGGCTAAAATTTGAAATGTCCTGACAGGCAGAGGTTCTTTTTGTGCTGCTTGGGGAGCTTGAGATAGAAGGGGCAATGGATGAACTTAGCAGGGAATAGGAGGATGCATTTGGAACAGGAAAATCAGGCGCAGCAGCATAAGCGCCGCGTTCGATATAAAGGAAAATACCCGAAGAAATTCGAGGAAAAATATAAGGAGCTGCAGCCGGAAAAATATCAGGATACAGTGCAGCATGTGATCCGTAAGGGAAATACGCCTGCCGGGATGCACATTTCGATTATGGTACAGGAAATTCTGGATTTTCTGCAGATTCAGCCCGGGGAAACCGGCTTTGACGCGACGCTGGGCTACGGCGGACACACAAAAGCGATGCTGGAATGTTTGCATGGTGAGGGGCACATGTATGCGACGGACGTAGACCCGGAGGAATCCGCCAAGACGAAAAAGCGTCTGGAGGAGCTGGGCTATGGGGAGGATATTCTTTCCATCCGGCTGCAGAATTTCTGCACGATCGACGAGATCGCGAAGGAGGTCGGCGGATTTGATTTCATCCTGGCGGACCTGGGAGTGTCTTCGATGCAGATCGACAATCCGAAGCGCGGTTTTTCCTTCAAAGTGGATGGTCCTCTGGATCTGCGATTGAATCAGGAAAAGGGCATCAGCGCGGCAGAACGGCTGGATACGATATCGCGAGAAGAGCTTGCCGGTATGCTGTATGAAAATTCGGACGAGCCATATTGCGAGGAGCTTGCGAAGGCAATCACAGAAGAAATCCGCCGCGGCAACCGGATTGACACGACGACAAAGCTGCGCGGGGTGATCGAAAAGGCGCTGGATTTTTTGCCGGAAAAGGAAAAGCAGGAGACGGTCAAAAAGACCTGCCAGCGGACGTTTCAGGCGCTGCGCATTGACGTCAACCACGAGTTTGAAGTGCTTTATGAGTTCATGGAAAAGCTGCCGGGCGCATTGAAGCCGGGCGGGCGCGTTGCAATCCTGACGTTCCATTCCGGCGAGGACAGGCTCGTGAAGCAGGCACTGAAAGAGGGCTATCGGGAGGGCATCTATTCTGATTATGCCAAAGATGTCATCCGCCCTTCTGCGCAGGAATGTGCACAGAACGGACGCGCGCGTTCGACGAAAATGCGCTGGGCGGTGCGTGCAGAGTGAGGGGATAGTGTGAAATATAAACGGGATCGCTTATGTTTCACACAGTTATTCATGACAATAGAATGCTCGCAGAGCGTGCATTCTATTGTTTATGCCGCAGGCGTCACAAAGTAGCTAGGATCACAGAGCCGAACTGGACGTTCGTCTCGCGGTTCTTTCGGCGCAAAGCGCCTGCGGAATGGAGATGATTATGGAAGAAAAAGACACCGAACTGCGGGACGAGGGGCTGCGGGGAAATGAAAAAATAGAGGAAGCCATCGCCGGGCTGCAGCAGGAGCCGACGCAGGAAATGCTGGCACATGCGCTGACGGTGGTGCGCCGCCGAATGAAAGAAAACGGACAGCTTATCGTTGCAGTGGAGCCTCCGGCTGGCGGCGGACAGCTTTTACTGCAGACCGTCAAAACGTCGGATGGCAAACTGTGGTGGGCTGCGTTTACCGGATTTGAGGAAGAACTGCGCGGCAGCGACCGCGTGAAATCGACGTTTTTGGCGGATATGGGACAGCTGTTTGCAACCGCGCTGCAGGCAGACGGCGTGGAAGGGATCATTTTGAATCCCTGGAACCGGACGCTGATGCTGGAAAAAGAGCTGATCCGGATTATTTTGGGGCAGCAGGGGTAAAGCACCTGCGCGAAGCGGCAGACATGGGAAGAAAATGCTGGACTGGTGGATGCCGCAGCAGGAATTAAAAAGGATAAGTCGCTGGATATGCGGCAGAAAGAGAGGAAACGAAATGATTACAGGTGTTCATCATGTATGTGTGAAATGCAGACCGGAGGAGCTGGAAAAGGTTCAGAAGTTCTATGGGGAGCTTTTGGGGCTTCCGCTTGTTAGAAGTTGGGGTGAGCCGAACGTTGAGGGACTGATGTACGGTGCGGGAACGAGCCTGATTGAAATTTTCCCGAACGCGGAGGAAGATCTGTCGCAGGGTGCAATCCGCCATTTCGCACTGGCGACAGACGATGTGGACAGCATCGTGGAGGCTGCGCGCAAGGCAGGCTATGCTGTGACGATGGAGCCGGGCGATATTGAAATCATGTCGAAGCCCTCTCTCCCGGCGCGGATCGCATTTATCATCGGACCGGTGGGAGAAGAAATCGAACTGTTCTGCGAAAAACAATAGAATGCACGCTCTGCGAGCATTCTATTGTCATGAATAAAAGAAATGAGCAAAAAGAAGCGCCGTCCGGGCCATCCGGCAGGTTCTAAAACCCCGCGAGCAGCGCAAAATAGCCCCAGTCCCAGAGCAGGGATTCGAAGCTGTTTTCCAGATATTCATAAATATCTTCTTCGTCATAGCCGGTCATACGGTTGATAATGACCAGCGCTTCCCGCACTTTTTCATAGAAAAATGTTTCCGGGCTGTCCTGCCAGATGAGGAACAGGCTCTGGCGCAGCGCGGCATACTGCAGCATCAGCCACTGCAGGCGCACGAGCATATGCCTTGTGGTGTCCTCAAAGGAAAGCAGCTCGGAATAGACCTCGTTTGCAAGGTAGCTGCGCATCAGAGGCTCGTATTGCGCGAAGGCAGTACGGAATGCCTGCCATTGCGCCGGGAGCTCTTCTTCTGTCTGTAAATGTGCCAGAAGGTTGGAAAGTGCGATGCCGGCGCGGCTGGCGATCTCCTCGTATGGTTTGGAGGGATCGGAGGTTTCGTCTTCCGGTTCCGTGAGCAATTCCGACAACGTTTCCGCCTGCTGTGTGAGTGGGGTAAGCCATTCCTGATAGAGTTGCTCTTTCTGATAGTTGACAGAAAGATCTAATAAAAGTTCGTTGCACTCCAAAACAGAGTCGATGCAGTCCGGCGAGAGGTCGTCCATGGCATCATAAAGCTGACAAAAGCTTTTTTCAGAAAAACAATCTGAAACAAAGTCTTTTGTCGGCTTTTTTTTTCGGTGGATTTCCTGTATCATATAAAAACAGGCGGAAAGAATCTGCTCCGGCAGCCGGTCGGTCTGCTGCAAAATGGCGTCGATGACTGCAGAACGGATGAAAAATGGTATGCTGTCAATATCCGGACGCGGAAAAGTAAGCGGCGTAGCATCCGGCGCTGCCCAGAGGTCAATCACAGCGGGACAGCAGGGCATGAGCGAAGCCTCCTCGTGATCGGCAAAGGAATGGGTTTCGCGGGGGAAAATCTGACACGTCTCGGAAATCGCATTCTCTCCGTGTTCGAGAACAAGACGGCAGAGCTTGTTTTTTTCGAGAAACGGACAGACATGGCGGCTGTTTAAAGCGATCACGTGTTGACCGTCCTGAACGTAGGTAAAGAGTTTCGAATCCACGGGCGGATTTAAGGCTGCCCAGCGCTTTAGCGTATTGTCGTCGACAGAAATTTTCCATTCCTGGCAGCAGGTGATGGGACATTTGTCCGCTGTACAGCGAAACTGCGCATAATAATCGGGGTATACTGTTTGCATAGGCGTATCTCCAAAGTTTTCTGATGAAAATATTATACATGCACCTGTTGAAATTGAAAAGTCCCGGGAATATAATGAAGATCAAAGTTAGATAAGGCTAAGTATACAGACGGCAGCGATATCTGTGCGCTGCAATGGGCCTATGGGAGATGAAAAGGAAATGAAAATCTATTCTTTTGGCGAGAAAACAAAGCCGGCAATTTTACTGCTGCCGGGGACATGCTGTCACTGGAAACGGAACTTCGGACATGTGATCCCTCTGCTGCAGGAGCACTTTTATGTGCTCTGCGCGTCCTATGACGGGTTTGACGAGACGGAGGATTCGACCTTTCCGAACATGTTGATCGAGACGGCAAAGCTGGAAAACTATATCCAGAAAAATCTCGGCGGTCAGCTCTTTGCGGCATATGGCTGTTCTTTGGGCGGCTCCTTTGTGGGACTTATGGTGCAGCGCAAAAAAATCCATATCCGGCACGGAATCCTCGGAAGCTCCGATCTGGATCAGGGCAGCAGCTTTGGAACCTGGGCGATGGCGAAAGCTATGACGCCTCTTCTTGGAAAAATGCTTCGCAGCGGAAAGCTTCCAGTCTGGGCAAAAAAGAAAATGGAAGAAAAAGCCGGTGCCGAGTATGCGCAGGCAATGCTGCAGCTGTTCGGGTGCAGTGCCGCCACGCAGGAGCTGCCTTCTATGGCATTTGTGTCCAATACGAGCATTTTCAACCAGTTCTTTTCCGATATGGTGACGCCGCTGGAAGATGATATTTATGTGCCCGGAACGAAAATTCACTGTTTTTATGCCGTGAAGATGGGGGAGGAATACGAAAACCGCTACAGAAGACATTTTGTGGATCCGGATATCCGGTACCATGCGATGCAGCATGAAGAGCTTTTGGCATGCTACCCGGAACAGTGGGTAGAGGAAGTGTTGGCAAGCTGTCGTCTGGACGGCCGCGGAATGGAAGAAAATGATTTCGAAGAAAGACATTTCACAGAAGCAGAGCGCGCTCAGGCGGAAATTACCGAGTCCGGAAATCCGAGAAAGCCGGAGGGCGAGGATGGCAAAAAGATGCTGGAGCGCATGAATGAGAGCCACCACAATGTGACCGGCTGGGCGCTTTCCCTTTGGGAGATTCAGAGAAACGACAACATTCTGGATATCGGCTGCGGCGGCGGAGCTGCGCTGTCCCGGATGGCGGAGCATGTGACGGACGGACATTTGACGGGAATTGATTATTCGCCGGTATCGGTGGAAACATCCCGCGCGACGAATACAGAATCGGTTGCGGCAGGCAAGATGGAAATTCTGGAAGGATCGGTGGAAAAGCTTCCCTTCGAGGCAGAAACCTTTGACAAAATCGTGACCGTGGAAAGCTTTTATTTCTGGCCGAACCCCCAGGAAAACCTAAAAGAGGTGCGCAGGGTATTAAAGACCGGCGGAACCTTTTTGTTGGTTGCAGACATCTATGAAAAGCCAGGACTGCCCAGAGAGGTAAAAGATAATATCCGCAAATTCCACCTGTTCAACCCGACCAGGGAGCAGTTTAAGAACTTGTTTCGGGAAGCCGGATTTGCAGAGACAAAGATTCACACAAAGGACGGCGAGGACTGGATTTGCGTAGAGGGAACCAAATAATAGAGCGCGCACAGAACGGAGAAAATGATATGAAACTGAGTATCATCGTGCCGGTTTATAACATGGCATCGGACGGAAAACTGAATTACTGCCTGGATTCGCTGGCGGCGCAGACGATTTCGGATTACGAGGTCATCACGGTGGATGATGCTTCTACGGACGAATCCTTTTCGATTCTGCTGGAGTATGAAAAAAAGTACCCCGGTAAATTCAAAGCTGTGCATTCGGAAGTCAACAAGCGACAGGGCGGCGCGAAAAATATCGGGCTGTCCCTTGCAAAAGGCGAGTGGATCGGATTTATTGACAGCGACGACTGGATTTTGCCCACGATGTACGAAAAGCTGATCGGACGTGCAGAGGAAACCGATGCAGATATGGTGGGCTGTGATTACTGCCTGACGGATGAACACAGCATGAAAATCGGCAAACGTGTGGAAAACGGCAAAGCAGAGCAGAGCGGCGTGCTTGGCAATAAACAGTGTCGGTCATTGATTTTAGACAGCGGAAGCCTTGTTGTAAAGGTCTATCGCCGGGAAATTTTCATGGACAGCGGCATCCGCTTTCCGGAGCACATATTTTACGAGGATAATGCGATCAGCGACGCGGTGCTTTTACAGGCACATCATTATGAATATATCCCGGAGGTCATGTATTTTTATTACCAGCATGAAGCGTCCACGGTGCATACCATCAGCAGGGAGCGCTGTGAAGACCGGATGGCGGCTGGACGGGGCATTCTGGAAAATGCGAAGAAATTCGGTTATCTTGAAACCTACCGACCGGAAATCTGCTTTGAATACACGATGCTGTTTTATGTCAATACGTTGTTTTCCTATATGGTCGGAAAGGGTCATAAATCGCTTTCTTTTATCCGGAAGATGGGAAACGAATTAAAAGAAGCGTTCCCGGATTTTGCGGACAATCCGTATTATCAGGAACGCGTCAATGCAGAGCAGAAAAAAATGATTGCCATGCAGCAGCGCTCCACAGCAGCGTTTGTATTGTACTATAAAGCACTCTGGACATGGCGTAATTTTCGAAAAAAGCATTTCGGGAAAAAATGATATGGAGCTGTGTGGCGGAATATAGGAAAAACGAACTTTCTAAATTTCCTTTCGGAAATTCAGAAGTAGCGCAAAAAAAGAGAGCCTCCCGGCTCTCTTTTTTGTTTCATAGGAAAATGCGTCCTATGAAATAAAAACGCTCCGCTTAGGATGCGCACTCGGCCCGTTGCACACTCATTTTGCCAGAATTGCGTCTGCGATGCGGCGCGCGCCGGCACCATCGATCGCCATACGCATTCGGTCGGATTGTTTCTTTCGGGCGTCCGGATTTTTCAGAAGTGCAGTCAGCTTTTCCACTGCATCATCGTAGAAGATTTCGTTGTCACGGATGTCACCTGCCCATGGAATCAGGTTTGCGTCGTCAAAGGCTTTGACACCGGGAAGCTGATTATCCGCCATACTGAAGCTTACAGACGGGACGCCGACGGCACAGAGTTCATAAAGCGTCGTGCCGCCTGCGGAAAATGCGAGATCGCAGGTGGACATGAGTGCAGCCATATCGGAAACCTGTTCATGCAGGACAATGCGGCTGTCTTTTCCTGCCATGACGGCAAGCTCTGCGCGGTGGACATGCATGGGACCTGTCAGGACGTGGAAGGAAACATCCTTCCAGTCGTCCGATGCGCAGAGACGTTTTAACATACCGCCTGCGATATAGAAGGGATCGGTGCCGCCGGTGGAAAGAAAGAGGTCTTTTACCTGCTCCCAGAGATGGTAGGGCTGATCTGCAAACTGCTCCCGGAGGGGAGTGTAGGCGCATCCGGTCAGAACACAGTCCGCTTTGGTGTAAAAACTTTCATCAACACAGAAATCATAGTTGATCACGAGGGAAGCCGGGCAGTCGAATGCCTGCAGATCGTCCAGATAGGCAACTTTGCAGATCTGGCGCAGGATATCGAGATATTCCGGTGTTGCAAAATAAGAATCCACCAGCAGGCAGGCAACGTTGTGGGAAGAAAGGATTCCCTGCATGGTCTGGATTTCCCGATCGAGGCTTCTGTAATCGGTGCGCAGCTCCAGGATCGGAAAGCTGTGGTCAGCGATTTCGTCAGGAGAATACATTTTTTGCAAAATGGAAGCCGAGGTATCATCGGAGACGAGAAAAGCCACCGCTGCACCCCGTTTCTTCAGGGCACGGGCGATGGATAGACAGCGCATCAGATGTCCGGTCGCAATTGTTTCATTTCCGTCTGTGCGGATATAGACTAACGGATGAGATTCCATGACAGCGGCGTCCCCTTTCCGATCGGACAGGAAGCCTTCCTGCCGAGAATTTCCTCATAATACATTGTGTGCAGTCCGATGCCGGGGCGGATGCAGCGGATATTCTGCTCTGTGAAAACTTCGCCCTCTGCCATGTCCTGCGCGACGAAGATGGAACGGGAGCCTGCCCGTTCTTTTTCCTGCTTGGGAGTAAGGCGGTATTCGGAAGAGCCGAGTGCCTTTTCCAGAATACGGATCTGCGAAACCATTTCCTTAAATTCCTGGGGCTCCATGGAAAATGCGCCATCCGGACCGCCGTCGCTGCGTTTTAAGGTCAGGTGCTTTTCCACCATCCGCGCGCCGAGGGAAACGGCGCCTGCAGCGACAGCCCCGCCCATCGTGTGGTCGGAGAGGCCGGTCAGGCAGCCAAAGGTCTGAGACAGCGTCGGAATCATGCACAGATTGACGTCCTCGTAGGGCGTCGGGTAAGCGGAAACGCATTTTAACAAAATTACGTCCTCATTGCCCTCTTCACGGCAGACGTTCATGGCGCGCTCGATGTCCTCGAGATGTGCGATGCCGGTGGCAAAGATGACGGGCTTGTGGAGCTTCGCCACCCGACGGATTAACGGAATATCATTTATCTCATAAGATGCAATTTTATAAGCGGGAGCGTCGAGCTCTTCGAGAAAATCGACGGCGGTTGCGTCAAAGGGGGAGGAAAAGCAGAGCAGTCCGCATTTTTTTGCCTCCTCCATCAGACCGGCATGCCATTCCCACGGCGTATAAGCCTGCTTGTAAAGGTCGTATTCTTTGATGCCGTTCCAGAGGCCGCCTTTATTGATAAAGCAGTCCGCGTCGCTGTCAACGGTCATGGTGTCTGCAGTGTAGGTCTGCAGCTTGATCGCGTCCGCGCCGGCTTCCTTTGCGGCGTGGATGATTTCAATCGCACGGTCGTAGTCCTGCAAATGGTTCGCAGACATTTCCGCAACGATAAAGACAGGGGCGTCTGCGGCAATTCTGCGCCCGCCCAGATAAATTTCCTGATTCATATTGTTATTCTTTCTCCATCATTTTCTGATATTTGACTTCTGCAATCGCCCAGTCCTCTTCGGTGTCGATATCCTGAACCTCCAGTTCGGGTAAAAGCAGGGGGACCATACCGGGAGTATCTGTTGTTCCTTCCCGGAAAAAAGCTTCCGTCCGGCAGGCATAGAACTGTCCGCAGTCGTGGTAAAGCGTTTCGAGATCCTGGCTGCGCGCGGTCGCATACTGGGGCCATTTGTAGCCGATGTGACCGTTTTCATCTACGGCGAGGCTGCGCAGAACCGGATACGGAAAAGTCGTTACCGGCATGACGGACTCGGCGTCCTTTAAAAGCTCCATCGCGGTGCTGAGTTTTTTGGGGGTAATAAACGGCGCGGTGGGGTAGATACAGCAGAACGTGTCAAACTCCCTGCCGGCAGCTCTATAGCATTCGAGCACCTCGCGGATGACGTCGTCGGTAGAGGCGTAATCGTTTGCGGTCTGGGCGCTTCGAAGAAACGGGACGGATGCCCCGGCACCTTTTGCAAGTTCGGCGATTTCGGGATCATCTGTAGAAACCATCACCTCGTCAAAAATGCCCGCCTGCAAAGCGGCCTCGATGGAATATAAAAGAATCGGTTTTCCGAGAAACGGACGGATATTTTTACGCGGAATCCGCTTGCTGCCTCCGCGCGCTGTAATAATGGCAAGTGCTGACATGGCAAAACCTCCTGTTTCCTGTCAAAAATCGGATTGTGCAGTGTCTGGGAAAAAAGAAATCGCCGCAGACATCGCGTCGTAAGTAGTATAACAATCCGGGGAATATTATTCAAGCACAGTTCACTCGTGATTCCGTGCGCACAGATTCTATGCTTGCATGAGAAGATGCGCGCACGGAATCACGAAGAGAGCGCCATTTTATGAGCAAAAGTGAGCTGCGAAGCAGCGGAAAGCATCGAAGATGCGATTTTGCGAATGGCGCGGGTGAACTGTGTAAACTGTAACGGCGTGAACGAAAGCGCATTGTCTTGCAATGGCAGACAAAAGTATGGTAGAATATAACGACTATGCAATGGAGTCAACTGGTTTAACTGGGATGGTTTCATCAGGTTTACCAGAAATTGCCGGAGAAAAAACGAAAATGAAAAAGAGAAAGCCAAAAGAGCGGATTTATGTCTGCCATACTTATTATCATGTATATGTTGCCTGTTTAAAGGAGCTGACGCTTCCAAGAGCAATGCGCGGAAAGGCGGATCTGGTGCTGAGCACGATGTCGAACGACTTTGGCAGCCTGAAGGAGCGTGCAGAAAAAAGCGGTCTGTTTGAAGCTGTTTTTATGTTCGAGGAAAAGGAAGAGCATGCGTTCCCGCAGCTGGCACGCTATCATGAAGATCATGGAAATCTGGTGTTTAACCTGTTTTCCAGAATGATTTTTACGAAATTATACGGAAAGCTGCAGCAGCCCTATGTGCCGGTGGATTTTAAAAAGTATCAGGACATCTATGTGTTCTGCGATTCCGATCCGATCGGATATTATCTGAATTATAAGAAAATCCACTATCATGCGGTGGAGGACGGTCTGGATTGTATCTGCTATTACGATACCGCGCGCTATGACAACCGAGGGCATTTCGGACTGAAAGCCTTTCTTGCGGCGCATAACCTGATTTTTATCCAGAACGGATACAGTAAATATTGCGTGGATATGGAGGTCAACAATACGTCAATCCTGAAATATCCCTGCTCCAAATATATCGAACAGCCTCGGGAAGCGATGGTGCGCAGGCTGACGCAGGACGACAAAAATACGATTCTGCGGATTTTTATGGAGGATCTGGATACGCTGATGACGCAGCTTACGACCGGCGCGCATCATGAGCACAAGGTGCTGGTGCTGACGGAGCCATTATGCGAGCTGCCGGTGCGCGAGCAGATTTTCCGGGATATCGTAGCAAAATACGGAAAGGATGCGCAGGTGATTTTAAAACCGCATCCCAGAGATGTTTTAGACTATCATAAGCTGTTCCCGGACGATATTGTGCTGGATGGAAAGTTCCCGATGGAAATCCTGAATTTCATCGAGGGACTGGAATTCGACCAGGTAGTTTCCGTGTATACCGTGCCGGATTCGATTCATTTTGCAAAGGAAAAGGTTTTTCTGGGGGATGACTTTATGGATCTGTACGAAGATCCTCAAAAACACCGCTTTAATGAGCAGATTTTTTAAGAAGCAGTTTTGGAATAGGGCTGCAGGAACGAAAGGAACGCTTTCATGAAAAAAATTTACCGTAAAATGATGGTTCTGATGAACCGGAAGCAGAAGCTGAAAATGGTTCAGATTCTGTTTATGATGGTGATCGGTGCGGTTCTGGAAACCGTCAGCATCGGTCTTGTGGTACCGGCGATTCAGATGATTATGGACCCGAGCTGCGTGGAGGGCGACAGCGCCCTGGCGCAGATTTACCGATGGACAGGCTTTCAAAAACCGGGATATTTCACGACGCTGATTCTGGTGCTGATTATTCTGGGCTTTGTGTTAAAAAACGTTTTTCTGTATTTTCAGAATGTGGTGCAGCTGCGCTTTGTATACACGAACCAGTTTGAGACCTCTCAGCGCATGATGATCAATTTCATGAAGCGCCCCTATGAATATTATCTGAATGCGGATACCTCTGTCATCCAGCGTATGATCACGTCTGATGTCAATAACATGTACGGTCTGATCCTCGCGCTGCTGCAGCTGATGAGTGAAGTGATTATTTTCGTCCTGCTGGCGGTTACGCTGACCGCGATGGCTCCGCAGATGATCCTGACGGTAGCGGCACTTCTGATCGTGACGCTGCTTGTGATCAAGCAGTTTTTAAAGCCGATCATGCGTCAGGCGGGCATCGAGAACCAGGATTATTACAGCGGTCTGTACAAATGGATTGAAGAATCCGTTATGGGCATCAAGGAAATCAAAATTGCCAATAAAGAAAATTATTTCATCCGGGAATACGGTAAATGCGGTCACGGCTATGTGAGCGCAGTGCAGAAATACAATATTTTTAACGCGACGCCTCGTCTGCTGATCGAGACGGTCTGCATGGCGGGACTGATCCTGTACCTGATTTTCATGATCCTGTCCGGCGAGGATGTCACCAGCATGGTGAGCCAGCTGGGTGCATTCGGCGTGGCTGCCATGCGGCTTCTGCCTTCTGCAAACCGGATCAACAACTATCTGACACAGATTTCCTATTTCGAGCCCTTTTTTATGGGCGTGTCCGACAATCTGCAGGAGGAAATCAACGACAAAAACGTGGTTTACGACGAAGCTGCCTATCGGAGAAGCAAGCCGGTGGATAAGCTGCCCCTACAGGATAAAATTGTACTGGATGATATTGTATATAAATATCCGAATTCCGATGTGCTGATCTTCGACCATGCGCATATGGAGATCCCTGCCGGAAAATCTGTCGGCATTGTGGGGACATCCGGTGCGGGCAAGACAACGATTGTGGATATTATGCTGGGGCTGCTGTCGATTCAGGAGGGACATATCCTCGCAGACGGTGTGGAGATTCGGGATCATTACGAATCCTGGCTGAAAAATATCGGCTACATTCCCCAGACGATTTTCATGATTGATTCCACCATCCGCAAAAATGTGGCGTTCGGTTACGCAGATGAAGACATCGACGATGCAAAGGTCTGGGAGGCACTCAAAAAAGCCCGTCTGGATGAGTTTGTCCGCAGTCTTCCCGAAGGGCTGGATACCGGCATTGGCGAGCGCGGCATCCGGATTTCCGGCGGTCAGCGTCAGAGAATCGGAATTGCGAGAGCGCTGTTTGAAGATCCGGAGGTTCTCGTTTTGGATGAAGCGACCAGCGCACTGGATAACGATACAGAGGCTGCGATCATGGAATCCATCAACAGCCTGCATGGTCATAAGACATTGATTATTATTGCACATCGTTTGCAGACGATCGAAAAATGCGATATTGTTTACCGTGTAGAGCACGGGGAGATCGAAAGGGAACGCTGATGCGCGACGAACACGGACGATGCGGAAGCAAAACGTAGTCCCGGAGAGACGATTTACGCGGCGGGAGTACAGCACTGCGCATTTTTGGAACACACCGCGCGCCCGGAAAGGAGGAGACATGGGAAAGCCCGGACGTCAGGCAAATTTTGAGCTGCTTCGGATCATCGCCATGTTCATGGTTGTGATCCTGCACTGGAACACGAACAGCGGATTGCTTTTGGATGTCGGAAGCCCTGTGACGGGCGCCGGGGTCTGGTCCCTTGTGACAGAATCAGTCTGCATTGTCGCAGTCAACGTTTATGTGCTGATCAGCGGATATTTTCTTTCCTCCTGTACCTTTTCCTTCCGGCGTGTGGCGCAGGTGCTGGTTCAGACGTTGTTTTATACGGTGCTGATTCCTCCGGTTCTGGCACTTGTCGGTGTCCTTTCGTGGTCGGAGGTTCTCAATCCCTACCACATCTGGAACAGTATTTTTCCGGTGCAGTCCGGACATTACTGGTTCGTGAGCGCTTATGTGGTGCTGTGCCTGTTGTCCCCATTTTTCAACGCAGGGCTGGAAACCCTTTCCCAAAAACGGATGCAGCAGCTGCTGGCGGCGCTTTTGTTCTTTTTTTGCATCGGAAAATCCTTCAGTCCGCTGCAGTTTGCGCTGGATCGTTTCGGATATGACTTCGGATGGTTTGCAGTGCTGTACCTGACCGGCGGTTATTTGAAAAAATACGGGATGCCGCGTTTGAACAGCTTCCCCCAAAATATTGTGCTGTATGCAGGCTGCACGCTGGGGACATTTATGCTGGAGCTTTTGCTGCTTCCTTTGGCGGGACGACTGACGGGACTGACCTATTATGCGTCCGTTCCATTTCACTATAATGCACTGTTTGCCTATCTTGCGGCGGTGGGGCTGTTTGGCGCGTTTGCTGTCCTGAAGGTAAAAGAAGGACGTTTTGCAGATATGGTGCGGTTCTGGAGCCCTGCGGTATTCGGGGTTTATCTGATTCATCAACAGACGGATATTGCACCGCGCTGGTTTGCGTGGGTCAACGCCCTGACCGGACGACTTGGGGATTTCTGGAACATCGTTCCGGGTGAGACGGGCGTAACTGCAGGACGGATGCTTCTTGTGCTTTTGGTGCAGTCCGTCATCGTTTTTGTGGTCTGTATCGGAATCGAGCGGCTGCGGCTGTGCGTGTTCGATAGAATTGGAAAAAGCTGAGGCAGGTCTGCTGCAAAGCGGGGAAAGGTTTTTTGGAGGAAAAAAGAAGGCGTGAAAGAAAAAGCAAAACGATTGGGAACAATTTTGTTTCCGGTGATACTGTTTTTGTATCCGCTGTTAAAAATTACACAGGGAATCGAATTGACGGACACCTGCTATGGTCTGGTAAATTACCGCTTTTTCCCGCATGCGGGGCAGGAGTGGACGGTTGCGACCTATCTTGCAAATGTGCTCGGGGCGCTTTTGATGCGCCTGCCCTTTGGGGACAGCCTGGTGGGAATGCGTTTTTATACGGGACTTTTCGTCAGCGCCATGGCGCTTTTGGCGTATTTTTTCCTGAAAGGCAAAATGCCGTCCTGGATCGTGTTCCTGGGCGAATTCGCGGCAATCAGCCTGTGCTGGATTCCGACGACGAGCCTGTATAATTACCTGACGTTTTTCCTGTTTTTGTGCGGAACGGTGCTTTTATACCGCGGACTGATCTGGCAGAACCGCAAATGGATGACGTTTGCTGGCGTGTGTCTGGGCGCTTCTGTGCTGACGCGCCTGCCTAACATCGTAGAATGTGCGCTGATTATCGCGGTATTTTATTATGGCATTTTGAAAAAGAAAAAAGTGGCGGAGATCTGGAAAGATGTCGCTGCCTGTGTGATCGGCTTTGTGGCGGCATTTCTTGTCGGTTTTCTTGCGATCAGCCTGCAGTTTAGGTTTGATGCATATCCGAAGATGCTTGTCGGGCTTGCCGGATATTCCGGAACGGATGAGACGTATTCATCCCTTTCTATGATTGCTTCTGTTGTATCTGCTTATGTAGAAGCGTTTAAATGGGTGCTGATTTTGGGGATCGCAGCGCTTTTAGGTACGGTTTTATTTTTCCTTCTCCCCGGAAAATTCGAAAAAGGCAAGATGGTGCTGTATCTATGCATGCTTCCGGTGCTGCTGCGGTTTTTATGGGGACGCGGCATGTTCAACCTGCAGTACGCCTTTTACTGGAGCGTATTTGAGTGGTGTATGGTGCTTTTATATGTGGCAATCGGGCTGTGTATCTGGACCCTTGCCGATCCGCTGGTATTTCGAAGGGATAAGCTGTTGTCGTTGATGGTGCTTTTGGTCATTTTGATCACGCCGATCGGAAGCAACAACGAAACATATCCGAATATGAATAACCTGTTTTTGGTTGCTCCGGTGACCTTCTGGATGGGCTACCGGCTTTTGTTAAAGCTGCGCCGCTTGCCGTATAGCTTTGCGTGCCGGGCGATGCTGGTGTGCGTGGCGGTTGTTTTTCTGATACAGAGCACGGGCTTTGGCGTGCGTGCGGTTTTTCGGGACAGCATCGAGGGACAAAAGCGGGATACCCGGGTTGTAAACTGCAAAAAGCTTTCCGGTGCAAAAACGAATCGGGCAAATGCAGAGCAGCTGCAGGATGTTGTGGATTATTACGCAGAGCATGCGGATGAATTGGAGGAAAACAGCAGGCTTTTGACCTTTGGCGATGTGCCGGGCTTTTGCTGGCTGTTCGATCTGCCCTCGGCGCTGTCCCACGACTGGCCGGATATGAATACTTACCCGGCAGAGACGATGCGGACAGATTTGGAAGCGCTGTCTCAGGCGGGAGAAAAGCCGCTGGTGATCCTCTGTCCCGGAAAGGTGGACACAGAGGATGCACAGGAAGCGCAGAAATGGGAACTGCTGCAGGAGTTTCTGGCGCAGAATGCCTATGAAATGAAACTGGATAATGGAACCTATCAGATTTATGAATAAAGATGAAAGCAGCGCAGTGCGGTTGAAAAAACGGACTGCAAAACCGCTTTTGGGAAAGAAGGAATCAACCATGGAAGAAAAGAAGCTTCCCTTTACCGGACGGGAAAAAATCCGGTTCAATGTACCTCCGTTTACGGGACGGGAATACGAATATGTGCGCCAGGCAGTGGAAAATCAGAAGATCTGCGGAGACGGGGAATTTACCAAAAAGGCGAGTCGCTGGTTTGAAGAAAAAACCGGAACGGCGAAGTGCCTGATGACGACTTCCTGTACCCATGCGACGGAGCTTGCCGCGATTCTGGCGGATATCAAACCGGGGGATGAAATTATTATGCCGTCTTACACATTTGTTTCCACGGCAAATGCGTTTGTGCTGCGGGGCGGCGTGCCTGTTTTTGTGGATATTCGTCCGGATACCATGAATATTGACGAAAAACAGATCGAAGCAGCGATCACCGAAAAGACGAAGGCCATCGTGCCGGTGCACTACGCCGGAGTAGCCTGCGAAATGGATACGATCATGGATATCGCAAAGCGTCACAACCTTCTTGTGATTGAGGATGCGGCGCAGGGCGTGATGGCTTCTTATAAAGGGAAAGCCCTCGGGAGCATCGGTGATTATGGCTGCTACAGCTTCCATGAAACAAAAAATTACAGCATGGGGGAGGGCGGTGCACTGCTGATCCGCGATCGGGAGCATGTGGAGCGTGCGGAGATCATCCGGGAAAAAGGTACTGACCGAAGCAAATATTTTCGCGGTCAGGTGGATAAATATCGCTGGCAGGAGTTTGGCTCCAGCTATTTACCGAGTGAGTTAAATGTGGCGTATCTGTATGCACAGCTGGAAATGGCAGATCAGATCAATGAGGCACGGTTGGCGCGCTGGAATGAGTACTATAAGCTGCTGACGCCACTTTCGCAGGCAGGCAAGATTGAGCTGCCGGTGGTTCCGGAGGGCTGCGTCCATAATGCCCACATGTTCTATATCAAGACGGCGGACGAACACGAACGCCAGGAGCTGATCAATTATTTGAAGGAACGGGATATTCTGGCGGTTTATCATTATGTGCCGCTGCATTCCGCGCCTGCAGGAATCAAATATGGACGCTTCAACGGAGAGGATGTCTACACGACAAAGGAAAGTGAGCGCCTGCTGCGCCTGCCGATGTACTATGGTCTGACGGCGGAAGAGACAGCATTTGTGGCGGATCAGGTGAAGGAGTTTTATGGCAGGTAAGCAGTTTTTGAAAAAACACGAAAATTGCATACTGTCGCTTGCGATGGCTCTGATCCTGGCGGGGATTTTAGCGGCGCGCTTTGACTTTTACTATGATTTGAATGACGATGTGCTGATAAAAGATATTCTGTCCGGCGTATATTCCGGTACGCCGGACGGACATACCATGCAGCTGTTGTATCCGCTGGGAGCATTACTTGCGCTGTTGTACCGGGGGCTTTCGATCCCGGTATTCGGCGCGTTTTTGCTTTTCTGCCAGTTTGGGAGTATCTGGGCGGTCGGATACAGGAGCACCGTGCTGGTGGACGAGGAGCGGGCAGCACGTGATGGCGCGTCTTTTGCACCAGGGATGTGCAGTGCAGCATCTGCCGCGCGTCTGGCAGAGCCTGCGGTATGTAGCGCATGGAATATTACTGCCGAGCGGCTGGGTGTAAAAGGGGTGCTTCTCCTTGTAGAGGCTCTGTTCTGGTTCGCAGCGATGGGCAGTCACCTCGTGTATCTGCAGTACACGGTCACGGCAGGGATGCTGGCGGGCGCGGCGATTTTCTGGGTTGTTACGGCGAAGGGCAAAGAACGCTTCTGGGCGCTTTTGCTTTATTGGCTTTCTTTCTGCCTGCGTCCGGAGATGGCGCTTTTGTGCCTGCCGCTTGCAGGAGCTGGCGGTCTTTGCATCTGGGGCAGGGAAAAACAGATTTTTTCCAAAGAAAGCCTGCGTCATTATCTTGGACTGTTTGCAGCGCTGGTAATCGGAATGGGTGTTTTTTACGGGCTTGACGTGCTTGCCTATTCCGATCCGAACTGGAAAGATTTCCGACAGTTTTTCGATGAGCGCACGATATTATATGATTACCATCTGGATTTCGTTGAGCAATACGACGAAAACCGGGAAGCCTATGAAGAGACGGGTGTTTCCAGGACGCTGCAGGAGATGCTCAAAAACTATAACTTTGGGGCGGCGGATGAGATCGACACGCAGATGCTTTCTTCCCTGGAGGTGCAGGCGAAGAAAACAGACGCAAAAGAATCAGTGCTATCGCAGGTAAAAAAAGCAATTTGGCGGCTGGTACATGAAAACTGGTTGTCGAAAAGCGACCTGCCCTGGAACTTTGTCTGGCTGGCAGTTGTTTTTGTATGGTGTTCCTGCTGTTTACAGAAAGGAAACCGAAGATATTTCTGGCAGCCGGTTTTTGTGGTTTGTGTCGGCGGAATGCTGTGGAGCTATCTGCTGATGCAGGGACGGATGGTGGATCGCGTGACCCATCCGCTGTATCTGGCACAGATTTTGCTGGCGGCTGGGCTGTGGGGAACGGCAACGAGCACAGCCGCGCCCGGCATCAACACGCGCAGCACCGGACGTATTCACATTGTCATGACCGCTGCAGTCTGCGGTGTTATCCTGTTGCTTTGTATTCTCCGGGTTCCGGGCATGTGGCAGGGTGTGGCGCAGGAGCAGACACGCAGGGAAACGGTAAACCAGACAAACGAGGACGTGTTTGCATATTGCAAAAAACATGCTTCGACGCTGTTTTTAGAGGATGTGTATTCGACGGTGGCGTATTCGGAGAAGATTATGCTGGACCGCGATAAACCGTTCAACTATGATCTGTTGGGCGGCTGGCTGGTAAAAAGCCCGCTGACAAGGCAGAAGCTGTCAGCGTTTGGATATGCTTCCATGGGAGAAGCGGCCAGAAGCAGTGAGAAGGTCTGTCTGCTGGCGGACGAGGGCACGGATATGTCCTGGCTGACAGAATATCTGGAGGAACAGGGAGAACCCGGAATGCTGCTGCGGATCGGCTCTGCAGGAGAAGGGGTTGAGGTTTATCAGTTCCTTTCAGAAGAGCGCATAAACGAAATGTTTCGGGGAGAAGAGATTGATGCAGAAGATTGAGGGAAAGCAGATTTATCTGCGGCCGATCACGATGGAGGACACGGACCGGATTGTTTCGTGGCGGAATCAGGATCGCGTCCGGCATAATTTTATCTATCAGAAGCTTTTTACAAAAGAAAGCCATGAAAATTGGATGCACACCCAGGTGGAAACCGGCCATGTCGTACAGTTTATTATCTGTGAAAAAAATAACGATCGACCGGTAGGCAGCGTATATTTCCGGGACATCGACCACGACAATAAAAAAGCGGAATATGGAATTTTTATCGGAGAAGCGGACGCTGCGGGCAGAGGAATCGGATCGGAAACAGCCCGCCTTGCAGCAGATTACGCGCGGGATGTGCTAAAGCTCCACAAGCTGATGCTGCGCGTGTTCGCGGATAATGTCGGAGCAGTCAAAAGCTACCAAAATGCCGGATTTGTGCAGGAGGCATGCCTGAAGGATGAATTTTTGCAGAACGGCATTTATCGGGATATGCTGCTGATGGCAATTTTGTTTGAGGAGAACAGATAAACAGTTGGGGGAAAGATGAAAGAACAGAAAGTTGATACACGACAAAGAAAAATTTCGAATATAAGATTTAATAAGGTGCTTTTCACATCCATTCTTGTGTGTGGTATTTTTATTAGCGGAATATTTTATTTGTGGATTTATCAGGGTCTACGTTATGGTTATGAAGCAGAAAGACCTTCTACAGAAACTTTTGAGACGGTATCAACTGAAGAAACGATTACTCAGGAATTTATTGCCAGAGAATATTATTTAAAGGGGATAGAGTTTGTTTTTATTAACCTTGCAGAAGACGGAAACGGAGAACTTGATTTTCGAGTATTAGATTCTGACGGAAGAATAAAAGCAAATAGTGAAATTGCCATTTCTTCTGTTACAGCGGGTGAGTGGGAATTTATTCCACTAAGGGTAAGATTAAAAGCCGGTGAAAGTTATATTCTTGAAATCAGTGCGAAGGATTGCTCTATTCCACCATATGTATTAGCAAGGGAAAAGAAAACTGTAGGAGAAAATACTGTTTTGACAGCTTCTGGTGCGGAAACTTCGTTGGAATTGTTGAACGCATATGGATTTGCAGTGTCAGCTTCAAGATTGGAAAGGCTTTTAATTACTGTTATGCTGGCGGTTTGTCTGTTTGGATTATGGATATTCTGGAATAATGAAAAATGGACTGCAATATGTAAGCAAAATGCATGGGTAAAACAGATAAAGGATGGGATCGCAGCAGTTTTGCTGGTTGTACAATTTGTTTTTATGATTCCGGATATCATTTATGTATTGGAGAATACTGGATTTGATCCATCCTGGAGGTATTTCTTAAATGTTGTAAACGGAACAGATTTAAAATTCGGAAGAGATATCTATTTTACCTATGGTCCATTGGGATATTTGTTTTATTTAATGAAATTACCTGGAAATACGATAGAATATTGGTCTGGTATTGTTATTTGGGGGATCATTTTTCTATTTCATTTGTGGATGCTGTTACAGCTGTATAGATTGTATCAAAAGGGTAAGATTCATTTTTGGGCAATTACGGCGTCCGTGTGTTGCTATTTGGCGGGATATTACGCACCGACCAGAGATAACTATTTGTTGTACTTAATGATATTAGCGGTGGTATTGTGGGCAAAAGGTGCAAAAAATATTGTATTGATTCCAAATCTGCTTTTGCTGTTGATGTTTTTTGGAAAGTTTTCAACCTTTACGAGTGGGTTCGCTTTTTGTATTTTATTCTGTATTTTCGATGTATTGTTTAGAAAAAACTGGAAAAGTATTTGGCTGTTTTTACCGGGAATTATACTTATGCCGGTATGCTATTTGGTCTATTGTCCGTCGATAAAAAACTTATTTGAGTATGTGGCGGGAATTTTGAAAATTTCTTCTGGTTGGATGTTGACTATGCAGTTTGACAGCGTACTGCAGCCAAGCGAAGTCAGATGGTTAATTATTTTAATTGCGTGTTATGTATTATTGATAATAGGAAATCTGTGGAGTAATTATAAAAGCTCTGCAGCAATTATTGCAAGCTGTGCTTCGATGTTTTTCCTTTATAAATATGCAACAACAAGACACGGATTAAAAGTTGGGATCTGGCTGTTTGCAATGTTATTTTCTGCGACTATTTTGTCGATCGACTGGAATGTTTTTTTTCAGAAAATTGGACAGAGGGCGAAAGCTGTAAGAAAGAATCAAATTATATATTACGTATGCGGAACAGCTATGATTATGGCAGTGGGATGTACAGGAATTTTAGAAGCACACAGTTTGCGCAGTTCAATGGGATATGTGAAAGAAACTTTGGCTGCGAAGATGTATCATTATACGCATTTGGGAGAGAACAGTATACCAGAAGAATTGGTAAAGGAAAATCAACTTCCAGATGAAATTTTAGAGGCAATTGGAGAGCATACAGTAACTGTATATCCCTGGCGAAATGGTTATGGAGCGGTATATCCGGAATGGAATATGGTTTGGTATCCGTCCGTACAGAATGGAAATGAATATATTCCGTGGCTAGATGGAATAGTTGCTGATTGGTTTTGTTCGGAAAAAGCATCAGAAAAGATATTGTTGACGAATGAGACAATTGATCATCATATTCCATATTTGGAAAATCCGCTTACTTGGGAAGCAATTCGAAATAACTATGAGGTGGAAATTATTTCTGATGATGTTTGCGTTTTAACACAAAGAAAACAGAAGATTGAAATAGAAAAATTGGAAAAGGTAGGGGAACAAATTAGTTCTTCTAATGAAACGATTGTGTGCCCTGAAAATGCAGATTATGTTAAAATACATTTAAAACTGAATTTAAAGGGGTTTTTAAAAAAATGGTTATATCATGTAGGAACAGTAAATATGATGTTGGATTGTGAGGATGGAAGCCGGATAGAAGGACGTAGCGTAATTCCAAATCTGGAATCAGGATTTTATTTGGAGAAAGTACCGGAGACACTGGAGGAATTGAAACAGGTTATAAATGATAAAGCATCAACTTCAATTATGCAGATTCAGTTGGATGGGAAAGGGTTGGAGGATTATCAGGAAAACGTTACGATAGAATGGTATTGCTTACAATAACAGCCGCATCTGCGGCAATACAGGAGGAAGATTGAAAAATAAAATTTTTCAATCACGAGATTTGTGTCTGCGCG
>OGDF01002432.1_pt1 | contig 25236 bp, 22 predicted proteins | sample 1570141 | NCBI WGS metagenome assembly OGDF01 (sample SAMEA4370581, study PRJEB24528) | human gut metagenome | reverse complement strand
ATTATATATCATTTTTCTAAGTATTTATCAAGTGAAATGTGGCTTTCATCCCACACGCAAGCGTGTGGGATGAAAGCCACAAATTTATAACCATGGTACATTATAGAATCCTCATCATTGCTGTACCGTGTACCATCACAATGTTCACAAGTCATTTCTATATCTAGAAGAAACTGTATATCCATAGAAATAGTACCAGTACCTTCACACACAGGACATCTTAACTTACCTGTATTATAAGAAAAATCACCTGCACTATATTGATCACTTAATCTTCCATACAACCTTCTTAAATGATAAAATACACCAGAATAAGTTGCAACAGTACTTCTGACATTATTTCCAATAGGGGAGGCATCAATCAAATCAATCTTATTGACCCATGATGCATCCAATTCTTTTACATGATTAGGAAGTGTTTCATGATTTAATGAAGCCTTTATGGCAGGATATAAAGATTCAAGAATCAATGTTGTCTTACCACTTCCTGATACACCAGAAATAGCTACAATCTTATTTAAAGGAATATCAACGTCGATATTTTTTAAGTTATGGACCTTTGCGCCTCTTATTTCCATATGATCAATCATACAAAATCCTCCTAAACAAAAAAACTAGCTATCTCTAGCTAGTTCATCTTAATTAATGGTGCGGCCGATGAGATTTGAACTCACACAGACGTACGTCCACAAGTCCCTCAAACTTGCGTGTCTACCATTCCACCACGGCCGCAACTTTGTGCAACTAAAATTATACTTGAGTTGCACATAGAATTCAACTATTTTTTAAGAAGATTATAGAGAGACTGAGCGTAGATAGCAGCTGCAGTTAATAAATCATCTAATGAAATTAATTCATTTTCTTCATGCATATGATGGTTTTTACCAGGGAATTCACAACCAAAAGCAACACAGTTAGGCATTTCTTTTGCATAAGTTCCACCACCGATAGTCTGAGGACCATGTTCATGATCATTTGTGAACTGTACATATGATTCATGCAGCTTCTGAACTAATTCACTATTAGGATCTACATATAATGCAGGACCAATATCATGTTCTTCACTCAAGCCATACTTATTAACAGCTTCATCTACATTCTTAACAAGTTCATCATTGTCTGAGTCATGAGGAAGACGTAAATCAAGAGTTAATGAACCTTCATTATTTTCATAATCTAAGATACCTAGGTTAACAGTTAAAGCACCCATTTCACCAGTAAATGCGACATTGAACTTTTCGCCTAAATAATCATTGTATAAATATTCATCAACGAATTTTGCGTAGCTATTATCAGTTACACTTGCAATATAATGACATAAGTTACTTGCGGCATTATTACCTAACTGAGGCTGAGATGCATGGGCACTCTTACCTTTTAAGAATAAGTGTGTGTTACCATCTACAACTTCTAAAGAACCCTTGAAGTTATTTTCTTTTAAGAATGCATTATATGATTCTTCATAGTCAGTACCTTTTAATACAGCTTTAGCCTGATCTGGTACGATATTCACTACACGTCCTGAATGAACAGAGATTACCTTATCATCATCTGTTTTACCCTTGATGATGAAATGACAGTTACCTTTTTCACCATATACAACAGGGAAATCAGCATCTGGAGTAAATCCCATCTTTGGATATGGACGATGCTGGAAATAGTAATGCATACAGCGAGAACCGTTTTCTTCATTACATCCAAAGATGATACGAACCTTCATCTTCTTTTCAAAATCAAGTTCATTAACAATCTTAGCAGCATAATAAGCGGCAATTAAAGGCCCCTTATCATCAGCCACACCACGACCATAGAGTGTATCTCCATCAAGAGTCATATCATATTCTGGATAATCCCATTCCTGACCTTCAGTAGGCACAACATCTAAGTGTCCAAGAATACCAAAACATTCTTCTCCTTCACCAATATCAATAGAACCAGCATATCCATCACAATCATCAGTAACAAATCCATCTCTTTGACCGATAGAAAGCATTAAATCAAGCGCTTTACGGTTGTTTTCACCAAATGGCTGATTTTCTTTCGCAGTAGATTCATCAAGAGTTGAAGGAATCAGACATAAGTCCTTTAAATCTTTCAGCATTTCTTCTTTATGCTTTAATACTTCTTCTTTAAAATCAATCATTTTATTCACCTCAGTGACTATTATATACAATTTTTGAATTATTTGAAACACACATACTGCACCTTTTTGTAACGTTCATTCAAGAGTTGTGCTAATATAGTAAAAAGGGGGCAAAAGAATATGGAGAATAAGGACATACAATTTCATATTACAGTCAAAGGTATTGTGATTTATGAAGGCAAGACATTAATCTTAAAACGTGTTAGACCTTCATCAGATGGACTTGGTTATTGGGAATTACCAGGTGGGGGATTAGAATACGGGGAAGATCCTCACCAGGCGCTTGTTAGAGAATTAAAGGAAGAAACAGGGCTAGATATTGAAATCATTAAGCCAGTTTATACATTTACGGCTATTAGACCACATTATCAGACAGTGGGTATTGGTTTCTTGTGTATTCCTACAAATGATCAAGTTAAGATTTCATTTGAACATACAGATTATAAGTTTGTGGATGAAGGTGAATTAGAGAAGACACTTGACCCACATATCTTTAATGATATTAAGAAAACAATCGAAGAATATAACCAGATAAGAGAATACAATGAACTAAAAAGAGAAGCGAACTAACGCTTCTCTTATTTCATATAGATCTTTTCAACTTCACAGATATACATTGTATGGAAATCTTTATTAGGGTAATTCTTATCCACAAGTGTGTCATCTAAGAAACATTCAGGCTTGATAGTATCTTCATAGAGCTTCTTTCCCACAACGACAATGTCTGCTTCTTCAAATGTAGGAAGACACTCAATAAATGTAGGTGTTAAATCAGTCTTCGCAATCTTATCTCCATCACGTCCAGATTCTCTACCTAATACTGTTAAATCTTTCATATGTTCTCCATTAAAGAATGAAAGAGTCATCTTATCATTAGAATCTATAAATTCCTTCGTATAACGCTGCGGTCTTACAAAACAAGTCATCACTGGCTTATTCCATAATGTACCCATCTCGCCCCATGAAATAGTCATAGTATTAAATGCGTCTTTATTACCTGCACTGAGTAGTGCCCATTCCTTATTCAATTTATTGAATATTTTTAAATCAAATGTATTTATATCTACTTCTTTAAACATAGTCATTACCTCCGTTTTTATATTATAAACTTATGCCACTATTTAATCAAATTTGTGCTTGTCAAACAATAGGTTATTTGATACACTACAACTGTATTATACGACTGACGGAAGTGGAATTAACCACATGGAGTATAATTTCTTGAAGAGCCGACCGTCTGGGCAACGTCCTGGACTTAGTAGGCTCTTTTTTTGTTTTTTTGAAAAAATGGAAGCATGCAGGTACTGGATTAGTATATAATTGTTTTGAAAGAAAATAACCTGAAAGAGAGGAAAAACAAAAAAATGTTAACAGACGTAGAAATTGCACAGAGTACAGTCATGGAGCCAATTAAAAATGTGGCTGAAAAGATTGGACTGACTGAAGATGATTTAGAATTATATGGTAAATATAAAGCAAAAATCTCTTTAGAAACTATTAAGAAAGTTGAAAATAATCCAGATGGTAAATTAATCCTTGTGACTGCAATTAACCCAACACCTGCAGGTGAGGGTAAGACAACTACAATGATTGGTTTATCACAGGCATTACATCAGTTAGGTAAGAAGTCTATCGTTGCAATGCGTGAACCAAGTTTAGGCCCTTGCTTTGGTATTAAAGGTGGTGCAGCTGGTGGAGGATATGCCCAGGTTGTTCCTATGGAAGATATCAACCTTCATTTCACAGGTGATATTCATGCCATCACTTCAGCAAATAACTTGATTGCGGCAATGCTTGATAACTCTATTCAGCAGGGTAACCCTTTGAATATTGATACTAGACAGGTTGTATGGAAGAGAGTTGTTGACTTAAACGATCGTGCTTTAAGACATATTGTTGTTGGTTTAGGCGGTAAACCAAATGGTGTTCCTCGTGAAGATGGTTTTGATATTAGTGTTGCAAGTGAAGTGATGGGTATCTTATGTTTATCTACTTCTCTTGAAGATTTAAAAGCAAGAGCTGCAAGAATGATTGTTGCTTATAATTATGATGGTGAACCAGTCACTGTTGATGATATTCATGCAACTGGTGCTGTAACTTTATTATTAAAGGATGCTATCAAGCCAAACCTTGTTCAGACTTTAGATCATACTCCAGTATTTGTACATGGTGGTCCATTCGCCAATATCGCTCATGGATGTAACTCAGTTATGGCTACAAAGCTTGCTATGAAACTTGGCGATTATGCCATTACTGAAGCAGGATTTGGGGCTGATTTAGGTGCTGAAAAGTTCTTAGATATCAAGTGTCGTCAGGCTGGATTAAATCCAGATGCAGTTGTCATTGTTGCGACTGTTCGTGCATTAAAGATGCATGGTGGTGTCAATAAGAAAGAATTAGGTACTGAAAACCTTGAAGCATTAAAGAAGGGTATTGGTAACTTAACTAAACATATTGAAAACATCAAGAAGTTTGGTTTACCTTGTATCGTTGCGATTAACGCTTTCCCTACAGATACAGAAGCTGAATTAAAGCTATTAGATGATATGTGTAAGGAATTAAATGTTGAAGTATCTATTTCTGAAGTATGGGCTAAGGGTGGCGAAGGAGGCATTGATCTTGCTAACAAGCTATTAAATATTCTTGATACAGAAGAATCTCATTATGCACCTATCTATTCATTAGATATGCCTATTGATGAAAAGATCAAGACAATCGCCAAAGAAATCTATGGTGCAGATGATGTTGTCTTCACTAAGAAGGCAGCTAACAAGATCAAGAAGTTCACTGCTCAGGGCTTAGGTGATTTACCAATCTGTATTGCGAAAACTCAGTATTCTTTATCAGATGATGCGACTTTACTTGGACGTCCTGAAGGATTCAAGGTAACAATCAATGATTTGATTCCAAATACTGGTTCTGGATTCTTAGTTGCTATTTCTGGAAATATTATGCGTATGCCAGGGTTACCAAAAGTACCAGCTGCTAATAATATGGACATTGATGAAGAAGGTAAGATTACTGGTTTATTCTAATAATTGAGGTCAAGTTTAGGTGAAAGGCCTCTGAGCACCTAGATCATGAAAGTCATAATGAAAATAATGGAGGACTGAAATGAAAGCTGCAGTAATTATGGGTTCTGCCTCTGATGAAGCAAAGGTAGAAAAAGGAATTGCTATATTAAAAGAATATGGCGTAGATGTTGAAGTACGTGCTTTATCTGCACACCGTGCACATCGTGCATTGAGTGAATTTGTAGAAGAATGCAACAACAATGGAACAGATGTTATTTTAACAGCTGCGGGTATGGCTGCTGCCTTACCTGGTGTCGTTGCTTCTATGACAGTGTTACCAGTTATTGGTATTCCAATTAAAGGTGCAAGTTTAGATGGAATGGATGCCTTATTATCAATTGTCCAGATGCCTTCTGGTATCCCAGTTGCAACAGTTGCAATTGATGGTGCTAAGAATGCTGCTTGGTTAGCACTTGAAATCATGGCAATCAAATATCCAGAATTAAGTGAAAAATTAAAGAACAACCGTCAGGCTATGGAAAAAGCCTGCTTAGATACAAATAACGAAATTTCAGAAAAATACAGATAAGAGGAGAAAACAACAATGGAAAAGAAAGAATTAATATACGAAGGAAAAGCTAAGGAAATTTTTGCAACTGATAATGAAGATGTTATCTTAATGCATTATAAAGATGATGCAACTGCAGGTAATGGTGTAAAACATGATCAGTTTGCTGGTAAGGGTGTATTAAACCACACTATTTCAGGTATTATCTTTGATATGTTAGAAGAAGCTGGTATCAAGACTCATATGATTGAAAAGTTAAATGATACTGATGATTTAGTTAAGAAAGTAGAAATCTTCCCACTAGAAGTTATTGTGCGTAATATTACAACAGGTTCTTTCTGTAAGAGACTTGGTGCTAAGGAAGGTGTTGTTTTAGCAGAACCAATTTTTGAAATTAGTTATAAGAATGATGAATATGGTGATCCATTAATCAATGAAGACCATGCTGTTGCTTTAGGTCTTTGCACTAGAGATGAATATAACACTATCAAATCTGAAACATTAAAGATCAACGAATTACTTAAGGCTTTCTTCTTAAAATTAAACTTAAAGCTTGTAGATTTCAAAATCGAATTTGGTAAGACTAAAGAAGGCGAAATCGTATTAGCTGATGAAATCTCACCAGATTCTTGCCGTTTATGGGATGTAGATACTAACAAGAAGTATGACAAAGACGTATTCAGACAGGATATCGGAGATTTAATTGAAACTTATAAAGCAGTTCTTGCAAGAATGGAAAAATAATAGATAAAAGGATGAAGAAACATGGATTATAAAAAAGCTGGAGTAGACATTGAAGCAGGTTATAAGTCAGTAGAATTAATGAAGAAGCATGTTAAAGCGACTATGAGACCAGAAGTACTTGGTGGTATTGGTGGTTTTGCTGGTGCTTTTGATTTAAGCAAGATCAAGGATATGGAAGAACCAGTTCTTTTATCTGGTACTGATGGCTGTGGTACAAAGGTAAAACTTGCTTTTGTAATGGATAAACACGATACAATTGGTATTGATGCAGTCGCAATGTGTGTGAATGATATTGCTTGTTCAGGTGGAGAACCTCTATTCTTCCTTGATTACATTGCATGTGGTAAGAATTATCCTGAAAAGATTGCGACTATCGTTAAGGGTGTTGCTGAAGGATGTATTCAGTCTGAATGTGCCCTTGTTGGTGGTGAAACTGCAGAACATCCAGGTTTAATGCCTATTGATGATTATGATTTAGCTGGTTTTGCAGTAGGTGTTGTAGATAAGAAAGATATTATTGATGGTTCCACAATCAAGCCTGGTGATGCTTTAATTGGTATTGCATCTACTGGTGTACATAGTAATGGATTCTCTTTAGTACGTAGCGTATTTGAAATGACTAAGGAATCTTTAGATACTTATTATGATGAATTAGGTACTACTTTAGGTGAAGCATTAATTGCCCCTACTAAGATTTATGTAAAAGCATTAAAGAGCGTAAAGAATGCTGGTATCAAGGTTAAGGGATGCAGCCATATTACTGGTGGAGGATTCTATGAAAACCTTCCTAGAATGTTACCTGATGGTGTAAAGGCTGTTGTTAAGAAGGACAGCTATAAAGTACCTCCTATCTTTGGCTTAATTGCAAAAGCAGGAAACGTTGAAGAAAAGATGATGTACAACACATTCAATATGGGATTAGGTATGGTTCTTGCTGTTGATCCTGCAGATGTTGAAAAGACTATCGAAGCAATTAATGCTGCTGGCTATGAAAGCTATGAAGTAGGTTATATTGCTGAAGGTGAAAAGGGAGCAGAATTATGCTAAACATAGCTGTATGCGTATCTGGTGGTGGAACTGATCTTCAGTCCATCATCGATGCGTGTGAAGCCGGAAAAATCAATGGACAGATCCGTCTGGTTATTTCTAACCGTAAGAAGGCTTACGGTTTAGAAAGAGCCCGTCTTCATGGTATTCAGGCAGAATGGATCAAGGATGAAGATGTGATCTTAAAGAGATTTGAAGAAGAAAAGATTGATGTTGTTGTATTAGCAGGTTATCTTGCTATTGTTGGAGATAAGCTGATTGAACAATATAAGAATCGTATTATTAATATTCATCCCTCACTTATTCCATCTTTCTGTGGTCCTGGATTCTATGGAATGCATGTCCATGAAGCGGTGTTTAAAAGAGGTGTGAAGGTATCAGGTGCAACTGTTCATTTCGTTACTGGAGAAGTGGATGGTGGGCCAATCATCTTACAAAGAGCGGTTGATATTTCAGATTTAGAGACTCCTGAAGATATTCAGGCACGTGTCTTAGAAATCGAACATGAAATCTTACCAGAAGCTGTTGCTTTATATTGTGAAGGACGTGTTTCTGTAGAAAATGAAAGGGTGAAGATCAGTTGAAAAGAGCGTTAGTATCAGTTACAAATAAAGAAGGTATTGTTGAATTTGCGAAAGGTCTTGAAGAATTAGGATTTGAAGTTGTTTCTACTGGTGGAACATATAAGAAACTATTAGAAGCAGGTGTAAAAGCTATTGAAATCGATGATGTGACAGGTTTCCCTGAAATTCTTGATGGAAGAGTTAAGACACTTCATCCAAAAGTACATGGTGGTATTCTATTTAGAAGAGATGTAGAAGAACATGTCAAGACTGTAGAAGAAATGGGTATTACACCTATTGATCTTGTTTGTTGTAATCTCTATGAGTTTGAAAAAGCGCTTAAGGCTGGAAAGCCAATGGCTGAAATGATTGAAAATATTGATATCGGTGGACCTTCAATGATCCGTTCTGCTGCTAAGAACTTCAAGGATGTATTGATTGTTACTGATCCAAAAGATTATGATGCTGTATTAGAAGCTATTAGAGAAGATAAGACTGATTTTGAATTCAGAATGAATCTTGCTTATAAGGCTTATAGCTTAACAGGAAGCTATGATGCAATGATTTCTCGTTATTTCGCTGATCAGGTACATGATGAATTCCCTGATATCTTAAATATTTCATTAAAGAAGACAGATCATTTACGTTATGGTGAAAACTCTCAGCAGAGTGCAAATGCCTACGTTGATCCATATGTTCAGCATTCTTTATTAGATTATGAACAGTTACATGGTAAAGAAATTTCTTTCAATAACGTGAATGACTTATATGGTGCAGTTGCCTGCGTAAGAGAATTTGGTGATCAGTTAGTGACTGTTGCAATTAAGCATTCAACACCTTGTGGAGTTGCTATTGGTAAGACTGGTTATGAATCTTATAAGCGTGCTTATGAAGGTGATCCAACTTCTATCTTTGGTGGAATCATCGCTGTAAACTATAAGATTGATAAGGAAACTGCTTTAGAAATGAAGAAGACTTTCTTAGAAATCATTGCAGCACCTGATTTTGATGATGATGCTTTAGAAGTATTAGAAAAGAAGAAGAACTTACGTTTATTAAAGCTTAAGAATCTTGATGCACGTGATGCTAAGTATGATATTAAGTATCTTGAAGGTAAAGCACTTGTTCAGGAATTAAATACTAAGCTTATTGATGAAATGAAAGTAGTGACTAAAAAGCAGCCAACAGAAGCTGAATTATCTGATATGGAATTTGGTTTAAAGGTTGTTAAATATGTTAAGTCTAATGCAATTGTACTAGTGAAAAACGGATGTACTTTAGCTGTTGGTGGAGGACAGACTTCACGTATCTGGGCATTAGAAAATGCAATTCATAATAATCCTGATAAGGATTTCCATGGTGCTGTATTAGCAAGTGATGCTTTCTTCCCATTTAGTGATTGTGCACAGGTGGCTGATGAAGCAGGTATTAAGGCTATTGTACAGCCTGGTGGATCAGTTCGTGATCAGGAATCTATTGACTATTGTGATGAACATGATATGACAATGGTATTCAATGGTTATAGACATTTTAGACACTAAGGAGGCGTCATATGAAGGTTCTTGTTATTGGTAGTGGTGGAAGAGAACATGCAATTGCCTGGAAATTAAAACAGAGTAAACATGTTACTGAATTATATGCTATTCCTGGTAATCCTGGTATGGATGCTGTATGTATTCCAGGTAGTGTAGAAGATATGCCTTTTATCTTAAAGACTGTTGAAGAAAAGGGTATTGATTTAACTGTTATTGGTCCTGAAGTACCATTATGTATGGGACTTGCTGACTATTTAGAAGAAAGAGGACACAAAGTATTTGGTCCTAGAAAAGAATCAGCTATTCTTGAAGGTTCTAAAGCCTTCTCTAAGGATTTCATGAAAAAGCACAATATTCCTACTGCAAAGTATGAAGAAGTGACTGATTATGAATCAGCTGTTAAAGCATTAGATGCTTTTGATCTTCCTGTTGTTGTTAAGGCTGATGGTCTTGCAGCAGGTAAGGGCGTAGTAATCTGTGAAACAAAAGAACAGGCTAAAGAAGAACTTAAAGTGATGCTTGATGGCAGTGCTTTTGGTGATGCTGGTAAAAAGGTTGTTTTAGAAGAGTTCTTAACTGGTTTTGAATGTTCTCTATTATGCTTTGTAGACCATGATACAATCGTACCTATGGTATCTGCAAAAGATCATAAACAGATTTATGATAATAATGAAGGTCCAAATACTGGAGGTATGGGTACTGTATCACCTAACCCATTTTTACCTGAAGGTATGGAAGGAACTTTCAAAGAAAAGATTCTTGACCCATTCATGAAAGGCTTACATGAAGATCATATGGATTATCGTGGGGTTGTCTTTATTGGATTAATGATCAAGGATCAGGATGTAAAGGTATTAGAATTCAATGTTCGTTTTGGTGATCCTGAAACTCAGGTTATCTTAATGAGACTTGAAAGTGATTTATATGAAGTGATGTATGGATGTGCTACAAATACATTAAAAGATGTAGATGTTAAGTGGAAAGATGAACAGGCAACATGTGTTGTTCTTGCAAGTGGAGGCTATCCTGGATCTTATGAAAAGGGTAAAGTCATTACTGGTTTAGATCATCTTCCAGAAGGTATTGTTGTCTTCCATGCAGGTACTAAACGTAATGAAAACAATGAAATCGTTACAAATGGTGGACGTGTATTAAATGTTTGTGCATTAGGACATGATCTTGAAGAAACAAGAAAGAAAGTCTATGATGCAATTGAAAACATTCATTTTGATGGCATGTATATGCGTAAAGATATTGGCTTACATTAGGAGGATAACATGGCTAAAGTTTATCGCGTTTATGTAGAAAAAAGAAAAGAAAATGCGGTTGAAGCAGACTCTATCAAACATGATTTGATGACAAGACTTGGTTTGACTGACATTTCTAACTTAACAGTTGTCAACCGTTATGATCTTCAGGGTATTACTGAAGAAGTATTAGAAGAAGGTATTCCTACTATTCTTTCTGAGCCAATGGTAGATGAAGTATATCGTGAAGAATATGCAATTCCAGAAGGAGCTGTAAGTTTTGCGATTGAATATCTTCCAGGACAGTATGATGCTAGAGCTGATGCCTGTGAACAGTGCTTCCAGTTATTAACTGGTGAAAAAGGCGTTAAGGTTAAATGTGCAAAGCTTATTGTGATCGAAGGTGTTTCTAGTGATGAATTACCAGCAATTAAACATTATTTAATTAACCCTGTTGATTCTAGAGAAGCGTCTTTAGAAAAGCCAGTAGATTTAAATGATGCTGTTGTTAAAATCAAGAAGGTTCCAGTTATTGAAGGATTTATTGGTTTCACTGATGAAGAAGTTGAAGCATTACTTGAAAAGATGAGTCTTGCTATGAACTTCGATGACTTAAAAGTGACTCAGAACTATTTCAGAGATATAGAAAAGAGAGATCCTACAGAAACTGAAATCAGAGTATTAGATACTTACTGGTCTGACCATTGTCGTCATACTACATTTGCGACAGTTATTACTGATATTGATATCGCAAATGGTGCATTTAAAGAAATCTTAGAAAAAGATGTAGAAAAATATAAAGCAAGCCGTCATGTTGTTTATGGTGTAGATACAAAGAGACCACTTACTTTAATGGATCTAGCAACTATTTCAATGAAAGAACTTAGAAAGCGTGGCTATTTGGATGATATGGAAGTATCTGAAGAAATCAATGCCTGCTCAGTTCGTTTAAAGGTTCATACAACTGATGGTGATGAAGATTGGTTATTAATGTTTAAGAATGAAACACATAACCATCCAACTGAAATTGAACCATTTGGTGGTGCCGCTACATGTTTAGGCGGTGCAATTCGTGACCCATTATCAGGTCGTGCTTATGTTTACCAGTCAATGCGTATTACTGGTGCAGGTGATCCACGTCAGAAATTAGAAGATACACTTCCTGGTAAATTACCACAGAGAAAGATCTGTGAAGAAGCAGCTCATGGTTTCTCTTCTTATGGTAACCAGATTGGTTTAACGACTGGTTTTGTACATGAAGTATATGATCAGGGTTATGTTGCTAAGAGAATGGAATTAGGTGCTGTAGTTGCAGCTGCACCAGAAGAACAGGTTAAGAGATTAATTCCTGAAAATGGACAGATTGTCTTATTAATTGGTGGACGTACTGGTCGTGATGGTATTGGTGGTGCCACTGGTTCTTCTAAGAAACATGAATTAAAGACAACTGAAACTGCTGGTGCTGAGGTACAGAAAGGTAATCCAGTTGAAGAAAGAAAGATTCAGAGATTATTTAGAAATAAAGAATTCTCTAAGAAGATTGTAAGATGTAATGACTTTGGTGCTGGAGGTGTCAGCGTTGCAGTTGGTGAATTAGCACCTGGTCTTGATATTAACTTAGATGCAGTATTAAAGAAATATGAAGGTTTAAATGGTACTGAACTTGCAATTAGTGAATCACAGGAACGTATGGCTATTGTCATCAATGAATGTGATAAAGACTTCTGTATCAAGGCTGCTCATGATGAAAACCTTGAAGTTGTACAGGTGGCTACAGTTACAGATAAGAACCGTTTAACTATGAAATATATGGGAGATACTATTGTAGATATCTCTAGAGACTTCCTAGATGAAGCAGGAGCTAAACGTTATCAGGATATCCATGTAGAATTACCTGATTTTGATAAGGCACCATTCAATCCAGAAGCAAAAGAAAACTTTACTGAAACAACTAAAGAAGTATTATCACGTTTATCAACAGCTTCTCAGAAGGGTTTAGTAGAACGTTTTGACTCTTCTATCGGTAATGGTACTGTTCTTTCACCATTTGGTGGTAAGACTTACCGTACAGAAACTGAAGGTATGGCTGCATTAATTCCAGTATTAGGAAAAGAAACAACTACATGTTCATTAATGAGTTATGGTTATAGCCCACTTATTTCTGAATGGTCACCATATCATGGTGCAATCAATGCAGTTGTAGAATCTGTCGCAAAGATCATCGCAATGGGTGGTACATGGCATACAATCCGTTTCTCATTCCAGGAATTCTTTGAAAAGTTATTAAATGATCCTAAGAGATGGGGTAAACCATTTAGTGCATTACTAGGTGCTTATCGTGCTCAGGAAGAATTATTATTACCTTCAATTGGTGGTAAGGATTCTATGTCAGGTTCATTTGAAGACTTAGATGTTCCTCCAACTTTAGTATCATTCGCAATTACTGGTGGAGATGTACACAAAGTCATCACTCCTGAATTAAAAGAAGCAGGACATGTATTAGTAGAATTTATGCTTCCAAAGGATGAATTCCATGTATTTGATTTTGAAGCTTTAAGAAAACAGTTTGATGCTGTAGAAGCATTGATTCAGTCTGGTAAGGCTTATTCAGCTTATACAGTTAAAGACGGTGGTTTAGTTGAAGCTGTTTATAAGATGGCATTTGGTAATGAAATTGGTGTAGCATTTGATGATGCTTTAACACTTAATGACTTAGTTGAAAAGAACTTTGGACATATCGTTGTGGAAGTAGAAAACGCTGAAGTTGTTGCAGGATATGAAAATGTTCGTATTATTGCTTCTACAAATGAAGAAAAGGCTGTATCATATAAGGGTGAGAAAGTGACACTTGATGATGCATATGAAATCAACTGTGCACCATTAGAATCTGTATATCCTACTACAGCAAAAGCACCTACTACAGAAGTGCGTACTGGTGACTGTAATGAAAGAGGCAAGATGTTTGCTTCTAAGAAGTATGATGAAGTCAATGTTGTTATTCCTGTATTCCCAGGAACTAACTGTGAATTTGATTCTAAACGTGCATTTGAAAAAGCTGGTGCAAAGGTTCAGCTTGTTCTTATTAGAAATAAGACAGAAGAAGATATTAAGAAGTTTGTTGATGAATTAGAAGAAGCAATCCATAATGCACAGATCGTGATGCTACCAGGTGGTTTCTCAGCTGGTGATGAACCTGAAGGTTCAGGTAAGTTCATTGCAACTGTATTACGTAACCCAAGATTAAAGGCTGCAATCGATGATTTATTAGACAATCGTGAAGGCTTAATGATTGGTATCTGTAATGGATTCCAGGCATTAGTAAAACTTGGTTTACTTCCTCATGGACATATTAAGGATATGAGCAAAGATGATCCTACTCTAACATTCAATACAATTGGACGCCACTTATCTCAGATGGTGACTACAAGAGTATCTAGCGTGAAGTCTCCATGGCTTGCTAATGTAGAGTTAGGTGATGAACATATTATCCCTATTTCTCATGGTGAAGGACGTTTCGTTGCACCTCAGGAAGTACTTGATCAGTTAATTGATAATGGTCAGGTAGCATTCCAGTATGTTGATCCAAATGGAAATGTGACTATGGAATCTCCATATAACCCTAATGGTTCTATGTATGGTATTGAAGGTATCGTTTCTGAAGATGGTAGAATACTAGGTAAGATGGGTCATTCTGAACGTCAGGGTGAAAACAGAGACCTTAACATCTACGGTGAAATGGATCAGAAGTTATTTGAAGCCGGCGTGAAGTATTTTAAAGGAGAATAACGAATGGATAAATTAGAATTTGAAAGTATGACACTCTGTCCTCTAGATGGACGTTATGGCAAGATTAAAGATCAGTTAGCTGATTATTTCAGTGAATATGCACTTGTTAAGTATAGAGTGTTTGTAGAAATCCAGTGGTTGAAGTTCCAGTTGGATCACCTTCATACAGAAACTTTAGACAAGGTTGATCCTAACAAGGTAGATGATATTCTTGCGATTTCTAAGGATTTCAACTTTGATTCTTTCAAGAGAATTAAAGAAATCGAATCTGTTACAAGACATGATGTTAAGGCAGTAGAATATTTCATTGATGAGAAGCTCAAAGCTTTAGGTTATGAACATTTAGAAAGCTATGTACATATCGGATGTACTTCTGAAGATATCAATAATACATCATATGCATGTATGATTAAACATGGCTTAAAGGATGTTTGGTTACCTGCAGCTAAAGAATTTGCTTCAATGATTAATAAATTAGCAGTAGATCATAAGGATGATGCAATGCTGGCACATACTCATGGACAGCCTGCTACACCTACAACTATTGGTAAAGAATTCAAAGTCTATGCTTATCGTTTCTTTTCTAGTATTGAAAACATTGAAAATATCAAGATTAAAGCAAAATTCAATGGGGCAACTGGTAACTACAGTGCAATCTTAACAGCCTTCCCTAATGAAGATTGGCCTACATTAAATAAGGAATTCGTAGAAGACTATTTAGGACTTACATTCAATCCATTAACTACACAGATTGAATCTCATGACTATACTTGTCATATCTTAGATGGTATCCGCCATTTCAACAATATATTGGCTGATTTAGATGTGGATATGTGGTTATATATCTCAATGGAATACTTTAAACAGATTCCTGTTAAGGGTGAAGTTGGTTCTTCAACTATGCCTCATAAGGTTAACCCAATCCGTTTTGAAAACTCTGAAGCAAACATTGATTTATCAAATAATCTATGTGTCGCATTATCTAACAAGCTTCCTAAGTCAAGAATGCAGAGAGACTTATCAGACTCTTCAAGTCAGCGTAACTTAGGATTATGCTTCGGATATTCATTACAGGCTATTTCTGAAACAACTGGTGGCTTAGCTAAGTGTGTTGTAAATAAAGAAAAGCTTGCAAAAGACTTAAATGAAAAATGGGAAGTTCTTGCAGAACCTATTCAGACAATGTTAAGAAAATATGGTGTACCAGATGCTTATGATACACTTAAGGCCTTAACTCGTGGTAAGAATATTTCTCAGGAAGATATCCAGGCATTCGCAAAGAGCCTAGAACAGTTAAGTGATGAAGATCGTCAGACTTTATTAGATATGACACCTTCTTCATACATTGGTTTAGCTTCAGAACTTTGTGATATCGAACTTTAATCATTAAGAGACAACCTCTATGGGGGTTGTCTTCTTTATTTTTGGAAATAGGTTTGTTATAATGTAACAAAAGGTGGTGATAATGTTGGGAGATACACGATATGTATTTGCAGAATGCATCAAAGAATTGATGAATCATCAGTCTCTTGATAAGATCACAGTGACTGATATTGTGGAAATGAGCGGTAAGACTAGACAGACATTTTATCGTTATTTTCGCGATAAATATGATCTTGTGAACTGGTATTTTGAAGTATTGGCGGATAAGTCTTTCTTGCAGATTGGGAATAGTGAAACATTAAGAGAAGGGCTTATTAAGAAGTTTCAATTTATTTATAATGATAGAGTATTCTTTAAAGAAGCATTTAAATCTAAAGATTATAATAATGTAGAAAACTATGATTATAACTGTATTCTCACTTTCTATCAGAATATTATTAAGAGAAAGCTAGATAATAATATCTCATCAGATATTGAATTCTTATTGGAAATGTATTGTCATGGGTCTATTACTATGACTGTAGACTGGGCAACAGGAGGATATAAGCTGAAGCCTGAAGAATTAGCTGATATGCTGATAGAAGCATTACCACCAAAGTTAGATGAACTGTTACGAGATCTGAAATAAGATCTCTTTTTTTTGCATAATACAACATTCGCTCTAAATAATGCTTTTTTACGCTTATGATGGATAGAAGAAATACATATGAAGGGGAACTCTGATTTTTTTGACAAACTTATAGTGTATCGACATGGATTATTTATTCTTAATAGATATTCTATGCCTTTTTTGCATTATTAGAAAAGTGAAAAGACTTCTTTTTGGGACAAATCAAATAAGGAGAAAACGATTATGAACAAGAAATTGATGACTATGTTAGTCGCTTGTGCTTTATCAGTATCAGCATTATCTACTACAACAGTATTTGCAGAAGATGCAGTAGTAACTGGAGAAACTCCAGCTGTAACTGAAACTACAACTACACCTGTAGCTTATGAACCAGAAATCACTTTAACTACACCTAAATGGACAGGTGATAGTGATATTGTCTTTGAAGTAGATGCTAAAGGTGGAGCAGTTTATCCTCAGGAAATGTATGTTTATGGCGCAGATGACGCAGCAATGCCTATTATCAGTGTTCCATCTAAGGTAGAAGTAAATGAAGAAGGTAAAGGTAAGATCACATTTACTAACGATGCATTAAAAAATGCAAAAACTTGGGATGATACTTTTACAAACCAGATTTCAGTAGATTGGACAAAGTATTCTAAAATTGAATTTGCTTTTGCATTCGAATTAAACGGTCAGGATAAATATAAGTCTATGTATGTAGAAACTTCAGTAAAGGCTCCAGCACCAACTGTAACTCCTACTACACCAGCTAAGCCTACTACACCTACAAAACCTGCAAAACCTGCAGAAAATAAAGGTACAACAACAACAACTACTACAACTACTAAGAAAGAAGCACCAAAGACTGGTGATACTATGAATGTTCCATTATATGCTTCATTGTTATTAGTAAGTGCTTTAGCAGCAGTTGTATTAACTACAAAAAAGAGAATTACTGAATAATCTGTCAATTAAAGTAAGCGTAAGTAAAATTGAATATTTAGGGAATGAAATGACAATTGAGAAATCGATTGTCTTTTTTTAAAACAAGTTTTTGTAAAAATATTCACAAAGTGACAAATCCACTTATCTGTCACTTGAATGATAACACTTACAATGTTAACATGAAGTCAGAAAAGTTAATTAAAAGGAGATTGATAATCATGTATAAGTTCATGTTAAATGAAACAAGTTATCATGGAGCAGGTGCTATTAAAGCTGTTCCTGAAGAAATTAAAGCAAGAGGATTTAAGAAAGCATTTGTTGCTTCTGACCCTGATTTAGTAAAGTTTGGTGTTACTAAGAAAGTAACTGATTTATTAGATGAAGCTGGTATTGAATATGTTCTTTACAGCAACATTAAACCAAACCCAACTATCGAAAACGTACAGACTGGTGTTGCTGCATTTAAAGAAGCAGGCGCTGACTGTATCGTAGCTATCGGTGGTGGATCTTCAATGGATACATCTAAAGCAATCGGTATCATCATTACAAACCCTGAATTTGCTGATGTACGTTCATTAGAAGGTGTTGCACCAACTAAGAATCCTTGTACTCCAATCATCGCTGTTCCTACTACTGCAGGTACTGCTGCTGAAGTTACAATCAACTATGTAATTACTGATGTTGAAAAGAAACGTAAATTCGTATGTGTAGATACTCATGATATTCCAGTAGTTGCTGTTGTTGACCCAGAAATGATGTCTTCAATGCCAAAAGGATTAACTGCTGCTACAGGTATGGATGCTTTAACTCATGCTATCGAAGGTTATATTACTAAAGGTGCTTGGGAACTTTCAGATATGTTCCATATTAAAGCTATCGAAATCATCGCTCGTTCATTAAGAGGTGCTGTTGAAAACACTGCTGAAGGACGTGAAGGTATGGCTTTAGGTCAGTATGTTGCTGGTATGGGATTCTCTAACGTAGGTTTAGGTGTTGACCATTCTATGGCTCATACATTAAGTGCTTACTATGATATGCCTCATGGTAAAGCTTGTGCAATCTTACTTCCAACAACTATGGAATACAATGCTGAATATACTGGTGAAAAGTATAAAGACATTGCTAAGGCAATGGGTGTTGAAGGTGTTGATGGTATGACTCAGGAAGAATATCGTAAGGCTGCTGTAGATGCTGTTAAGAAGTTAGGTGAAGATGTAGGTATCGAAATGACTCTTAAGGGTGTTGTTAAGGAAGAAGATATTCCTCAGTTAGCTAAGGATGCATATGCTGATGCTTGCCGTCCTGGTAACCCAAGAGATACTTCAGTAGAAGATATTGAAGCATTATATAGATCATTACTTAAATAATAATCATTCATCGGGAGGAACTTTTGTTCCTCCTTTTTGTTTTTTATTGATGTTTCTTATAAAAAATGTATAATAGACTTGTGCTTTTATATATAGCACTCAATAGAGTTATTAAAGGAGTATGATAGTGTCGTGGACTCGAGTCAGATAATGATGGTTGTTATTTTTATTATATTGATAGGATTGTCAGGCTTATTTTCTAGTGCAGAAACTGCATTTATGTCTGTTTCTAAGATTAGAGTAAAGACTGTAAGTGAGGATGAAGAAGATCCTCATCACGCCAAGGCTTTAATTGTTTCTAATCTTTTAGAAGATACAGACCATTTATTAAGTACAATTCTAGTAGGCAATAACCTTGTCAACATTTTAGCTTCTTCATTGACTACATCATTTGTGATCAGTGTATTTGGTAATGAAGGAACAGGTGTTGCGGTTGCAACAGGGTTTGTTACGTTAATGATTCTTATTTTTGGTGAAATTACACCAAAGACTTTAGCTGTAAGTAAAGCAGAAGCATTATGTTATAGATTCTGTCGCTTTATTCAATTAATAAATTTCATATTTACACCAGTTGTTGTTATCTTAACAGCTGTGTCTCATGGCTTTATTCATATATTAGGTGGTAGTATTGATCCACAGCCTACACTTTCTGAAGAAGACTTAAAAACAATTGTAAATGTGTCTCATGAAGAAGGTGTATTAGAAGATGAAGAAAAAGAAATGATGCATAATATCTTTGATTTTGGTGATACTGATATTAAAGAAATCATGACGCCACGTATTCATGTGGCTACAGTTGATTATGATGCGACTTATGATGAAGTGGTTGCTGTATTACAGGAATCACAGTATTCTCGTTTACCTGTTCTTTCAAAAGAGGGTGATGAGATTGTTGGTGTATTACATATCAAGGATATCTTAATGAATCCTGTTGATCATGAACATTTCCAGGTAAAGGATTATATGCGTGATGCTTATTTCGTTTATGAATTTAATCATATTTCAGATGTTTTTGCTTCTATGCGTAAGGAGCATGTTTCTTTATCAGTTGTATTAGATGAATATGGTGTTATGGCTGGTATTGTGACATTAGAAGATATTGTCGAAGAAATCGTTGGTGAAATCGATGATGAATATGATGACAATAGTGAAGAAGTAAAGAAGATCTCTAAAAACGTCTATTTAGTAGATGGCAGTTTAAACATAGATGAAGTCAATGACCGCTGTGGTACAGAATTTGCTTCAGAAGAATTTGAATCTATTGGTGGTCTTGTCTTAGGTCAGGTGAATGGTTCACCAAATCCTCATCAGAAGGTTTATGTTGATGACTGTATGTTTATTATTGAAAAGATTGATAAAAACAGAATTGAATTATTGAGACTTATTATCCCAGAAGAGGAAAGTCAAAAAGAAAATGAAGAAAAACACGATTAAAGTGTTTTTTCTTTTGGAGGGGAGCAGTCATGAAAGATATATATAATAAGGCAATGGCTATATATGATGACTATCGTTATTATGTACCTAGTTTCTCTAGCGCTGCTTTATCATTTTATTTAATCATCCTGCTGATCCCTGCTACAACTATTATTGCAGTTGTGACATCTTCTTTACATATTAGCGTAGAGATTCTAGAGATGGGTATTAAAGAGTTTATTCAGCCCGCTTATGCAGAGATGCTTCTTGATACATTAAAGGGCAGCTCTTTAAATACAGTCTCTATATTAGTGTTTATTTGGTCTTTTTATGCTGTATCTAGAGGTATAGGGAATATCTATGATATTTCTAAGAAGATGTTTTCAGTAGAAGAGAGAAGTGAATCAGTGATTGCCTGGTATATTTATGTCTTTAAGGTGACAATGCTACTACTAGGGACATTACTGATTTCAATTGTATTACTTGCGACAGGACCTATATCAAGAGTATTTCATTTTTTATATGGCATTGCATTTATGCGCTTTGTCCTATTATTTCTTATTATGGTCCTATTTTTTATGGCTATCTATATGATTGTGCCTAGAGAACGTATCACATATCATGAAGCCCTTCAGGGAGCTTTTGTAACTTCTGGTGGGATAGTGATTTTATATATTGCATTAAACTATTATTTTAAATATGCAGATCTTACATCTTTATATGGACCACTTACCTCAATCTGTGTTATCTTATTTGTATTTGATTGGGCAAGTGAGATTTTCTATGTAGGAATGTATTTGACTCATATTGCATATTTAAGGAGGAACAACGCGAAATGGCAAGAGAAGATTTTGGAAAGAGTAAACCAAGAAGAAAAAAATTTGACAAAGACAAAAAACCTAGAAAGGATAGCCGCAAAAGCTTCAAGAAGGGGTCTGATAAAGGCTATAAGAAAGAAAATAGAGGGCCAAGAAAAGATTTTGACAGAAAGCCAAGAAGATTCACTTCAAAGCCAAGAAAAGATAGAGAAGAAATAAATATCAAGAAACTTGGTATTAATGGTGAAGGTATTGGTTATATTAAGAAGAAGGTTATCTTCGTACAGAATGCTTTACCATTAGAAATGGTTGAAGTAGAAATCGATAAGAAGACACAGACTTATATGTTAGGTCATGTGACTGCATATAAGAAGCTTTCATCAGCAAGAAAGGATCCTGAATGTGATCAGTACAATCAGTGTATGGGATGTGCTTTAAAGCATATGAATTATGCTGATCAGTTAGTTCATAAACGTGAATTATTAAAAGAAACACTTCATAAATATACAGATTTATCTGTAAAAGACTTGGATATCAAGCCTGTTGTAGGAATGAAAGAGCCAGAACATTATCGTCATATCGTTGCTTTCCCAATTACTTACTTCAGTGGAAAGCTATGTGTGGGCGTTTACCAGCGTGAAACAAAATTCCTTACTTTAATGGATCATTGTCCTCTTCAGACACAGAAAATCAATTCCTTACTTGTGAAGATTGAAGATATTCTTAATGAAAATAAATGTCGTGATTATAATGATAAGTTCAAGAAAGGCTTAAGATTCTTAATCATTCGACAGATTGGTGAAGAAATGCAGGTGGCATTCGTTACTGGACAGGATGGTATCAGCCAGACTGTGACTAAGGAGATTGCTGCATTAGATGAAGTCACTGCATTATATTATACAGTGAATACATCTCGTTATCAGGATTTCTATGAACAGGGATTTAAGAGAATCTATGGTCAGACACATGCTCAGTATAAGGATTTCAAGATTTCAGTACGTTCTGATATGATTCTTAATCCAGAAATGGATGATGAAAAGACAAGACAGGTTTCTTCTTTATTAGATAAGAAGGAAGATGTTTTATCTATGGGGTGTGGTTCAGGAATCATGGAATTACAGTTAGAAAATAAGGTTGTTGCAATTGATGACAATAAGGTAAGTATCCATGATGCCACTGAAAATGCAAAGAGATTAGAGTTAGACAATAAGCTATTTATTGCTGGAAATGTCAATGATCAGGCAGCACATCATTTAAAGAATCATAGTTATGATGCATTAATCATTAATGAAACTGTTGATGGAATGACTGATGACTTATTAAAGTCTATCACTTTATCAGGTATTAAGCATGTCATTATTGTTTCTGATAACATGAGTACTCTCGCAAAGACATTACATCAGTTAGAAGAAATGTTTGATGTGAATACTATAATTTCTTTAGATAAAGAACCTCATACACCTCGTTTAGAAATTATTGTAGATTTAAAGCGTAAGTAATATGGAAATAGTATTAAGTATTATTTGTATTGTATTATTGGTGGTTGTAATCTATCTTCTCTATACATCACAGATGAAAATTCATGATAAGATGATTCAGACAGAGGCTGTTCATTCATCACTTGATGGACAATATAATTCTATTATTTCTTTATTAAATGAAACAAATAGATCACTTGGTCAGTCCGATGTTAAAATCAATCATATGATTGATGGTATGCATGAAATCAATGTGATTATGACCAATACAAAAAAGAGAGGGACTTTTGGTGAGTATCAGCTCTACCATATCCTATCTCTTTATTGTGGTGATAATCAGCATATCTATGAGGAACAGTACCGTTTAACCAATGGTAAGATAGGTGATGCAGCTTTACACTTACCTGGTAATACAAAAGTATTAATTATTGATTCTAAGTTTCCTATGGAAAACTATTTAAAGATAGTAGATAATCCAAAGGATATTTCTTATCAGAATGAATTCAAGAAGAATGTTAAGAAACATATAGATGATATTTCTAATAAATATATTACCGAGGAAACATTGGAAGAAGCGGTAATGTTTATTCCAAGTGAGGCCATCTATCTCTATTTATGTGATGAATGTGCTGATCTGTATGATTATGCGCATAATAAGAAGGTATTAATGACTTCTCCTTCTACACTTATGGGAGTTGTCTTTACACTTATTAACATCACTAAGGACTTTAACCGTTCAGAGAATATTAAAGAAATAGAAAAACAAATTATCAAGCTTAAGAGTGATACTGATCGTTTAGATGACCGTTATGGTAAAGTTATGAAGAACCTAAGTACTCTTGAAAAGAGTCTGAAAGAACTAGAGAAATCTAAAGATAAAATCAGTAAAACAATCAATCAAGCTTATGATGGTGCTATAGAAGAGGAATAATCCTCTTCTTTTTGCGTAAAAAAAACTGGAGGGAAATTCCTCCAGTAGACTAATTAAGTGAATTACTTTTATTCATGCTTTCAAGATATGTCATAATATCTTTCGCGTTATCACTATAATCACAACTCAAAACAGCCAATGACATCAATAAGAACAGATCACTATAATTACTTAATTCTAAGTCTATACCAATCGCATTCTCATCTCTTACTCCCACTAACTCCTGTGATTCATTCGCAAAGCCACGATCTACTGCCTGTGAAATAAGTAGTTCATAGCTTCCTTCATAATAACTAGAAACAAAATCATTAAAATCCTTACCTACAATCTCAATTACATTCTCAATTGTTTCATCGGATTCTTCTGCGAGTGTATTGATAAATTGTTCTAACATCACAATCACATACTCAATCACACTATCTGCATTTGCAGTCTCTTCGTTATATATGACATACATGCCTTTGTCATTATAGTAAGATGTAAATAAATGTTTCATTAATCTTCTTTACCTAAAGTTGCAACCATAACAGCTTTAATTGTATGAAGTCTATTTTCTGCTTCATCAAATACAACAGAGTTCTTGCTTCTGAATACTTCATCATCCACTTCACGAACATCTAATCCCTGTTCATGTTTTACTCTTGCTGTTTCTGTTTCGAAATCATGGTAAGATGGAAGGCAATGCATAAATAATGTATTGGCATTATGTGTCTTACTCATTAATTCTTTGGTTACTTTAAATGGACTTAATAATTCCACTCTTGGCTTATACAATGATTCATCTTCACCCATTGAAACCCAGATATCAGTATAGATAACATCAGCACCATCTACTGCATCTGTATCATCAGTAATAGTCAAACTTCCACCAGACTTTTTACATTCTTCCTGACAATAAGCCACCACTTCTGGATCCATTTCTAATGATTTAGGACCTAAACATACAAAATGCATTCCCACCTTACATGCACCATACATTAATCCATAACATACATTGTTTCTAATATCACCAGTAAAGACAAACTTGATCTCATTTAAAGGTTTATCTAGATGTTCCTGAATAGTAAGGAAATCAGCTAAAGTCTGAGTAGGGTGGTCAACATCTGTTAAACCATTCCATACAGGTACTCCTGAATACTTAGCTAATGCTTCAACATTTTCCTGCTTAAATCCTCTAAATTCAATCCCATCAAACATTCTACCTAGTACTTTTGCTGTATCTTCAATTGACTCCTTCTTTCCCATCTGTGACTGAGTCAAGAAAGTAGCATGTCCTCCTTCATCAAGAACACCTACTTCAAAAGCACATCTTGTACGTGTAGATGTCTTTTCGAATAATAAGGCAATATTCTTACCTTCGAGTGAATGACCAATCTTTCCTGCTTTCTTCTTAGACTTTAGCTTTTTAGCCAAGTCTAGAAGATAATAGATTTCTTCCTTAGTATAATCCTTAAGTGTTAAAAAACTTCTCCCGTGTAAATCCATAACTATACTTCCTTTCTACTTATATTTCTTTACCTACTACTTTACCAATTTCTCGTAATTCTTCAATAAGTTTAGTATATTTTTCAGGTTTTAATGACTGAGCCCCATCACATAATGCATGTTCAGGATCATTATGTACTTCAATAAGTAATCCAT
>OGDF01002430.1_pt1 | contig 25239 bp, 24 predicted proteins | sample 1570141 | NCBI WGS metagenome assembly OGDF01 (sample SAMEA4370581, study PRJEB24528) | human gut metagenome | reverse complement strand
GAGACCTCGCCCCGGAGCTTGCCCTTTTCGATCTTCTTTCCGCCAGGCAGAGTGGACTTGTGGAGGGCGGCAGGGACCAGGTCGCCCACATGGACGTTCCAGGCGCCGGTGCAGATCTGCACGGTCTCATCGCCCACGTCGATCTGGCAAACCCACATATGGTCGGAATTGGGGTGGCGCTTCATCTCCGTCACGCGGCCCACGACCACGTTGGAGATCTCGTGTCCCAGCGCCTCAAAGGTCTCCACTTTGGAGCCGGAAATGGTCATGGCCTCGGAGAAGGCCTTGTCGTCAATGTCGTTGACGCTGATATTGGGAACGAACTCGTTCAGCCAGTTACGGGAAAGAATCATTGTGTTTCAGCCTCCTTCGATCAGAACTGTTCCAGGAACCGGACGTCGTTTTCAAAGCAGAGCTTCAGGTTGTTGATGCCGTAGCGCATCATAGCCAGACGCTCCACGCCCATGCCGAAGGCCCAGCCGGAGTAGACATCGGTGTCGATGTTGCAGCCCTTGAGCACTTTGGGATGGATCATGCCGGCGCCCAGCACCTCGATCCAGCCCTCGCCCTTGCAGACGGAGCAGCCCTTGCCCTTGCAGGAGAAGCACTGCACATCCACCTCGCAGGAGGGTTCGGTGAAGGGGAAGTGATGGGGACGGAAGCGGGTGACGGCGTCTTCGCCGTACAGGCTCTTGACCACCTCGTTCAGGGTGCCCTTCAGGTCGGCCATGGTGACGCCCTTATCCACCACCATGCCCTCGATCTGATGGAACATGGGGGAGTGGGTGGCGTCCGCCTCGTCCTTCCGGTACACACGGCCGGGGGCGACGATGCGGATGGGGGGCTTGTGGCTCTCCATGACACGGATCTGCATGGGGGAAGTCTGGGTGCGCAGCAGCAGGGAGGAGTCCTCTCTGAGATAGAAGGTGTCCGACCACTCCCGAGCGGGATGGCCTTCATCGGTGTTCAGACGGGTGAAGTTGTAGTCCGCCAGCTCCACTTCGGGGCCTTCTGCCCGGGTGAAGCCCATGCCCAGGAAGATTTCAGTCACCATGTCGATGACCTGGTTCACGGGATGACGATGCCCCAGCTGGGTCTTGATGCCGGGGATGGACACGTCCAACGTCTCGGAAGCCAGCTTGGCCTCCAGTGCCTTTTCCGCCAGCTTGGACTGCTGGTCGGCGATGGCTTTGGTCAGGGTCTCACGGACTTCGTTGGCGATCTGGCCGATCACCGGACGCTCCTCGGCAGACAGCTTGCCCATCTGCTTCAGCACGGAGGTCAGTTCGCCTTTTTTGCCCAGGTACTTGACCCGGACGCTGTCCAGGGCGGCAGCGGCATTGCTGTCCGCAATGGCCTCTAGGGCCGCGGCCCTGATTTTCGCCAGTTGTTCTTTCATAACCACAAAGCTCCTCTCAAGCATGATCGATATAGTTCTGTGCGCAGGCAATAAAAAAACCTTCCATCCCACAACAGGACGAAAGGAACCCCTTCCGCGGTACCACCCGCATTTGCGTGTCTCTGCCACACGCACACTCACCATCCCGGTAACGGAGGATGACCCCGGCCGTGTCTTTCCCCACGGCAGCTCCCGGGCGAACCAGACGCAGCTTGCCATCTCTGCTCTCAGCCGGTGACAGAGACTCTCTTGGGCAGGCCAAACCGCCATTTTCCCGTTCTTTGCTTTTCCTATACCTTAAAATTTATAGCACAAAAAGGGGGAAAGCGCAAGGGGGAAATGAAAAAAACAAACCGCTCGAAGGGAAATGAATTTTGGCAAGGAAGAAATTGCATTTTGCCGGAGAAGCTGATACAATGAACCAAACGGAACACACAGCAATGAAAGGAGTGAAAACCCATGCGAACAGGAACGGCAGAGCAGCTGCACTGGCTGGATCAGACCACCATCAACGGAGATCTGGAGACCGGTCTGCTGCTCATGGAGCGGGCGTCTCGGGGACTGACCGATGTGGCCTTGCAGTACCTGGAGAACGAGGCGGAGGAGGGCGAGCTGCCCTGGGCCGCAGTGTTCTGCGGCACCGGCAACAACGGCGGGGACGGCGTGGCCTGCGCCCGAATGCTCCACGAGGCTGGGGTGAAGGTACGGGCGTTTTTGGTGGGAAAACGGGAGAAAATGACCCCAGATTCCAAAGCCAACGAACAGCGCCTCAACGCCTGCGGCGTCCAGCTGGAGGACTTCGATCCGGAGGACGTGGATCAGCATCTGTTCACCTGCGCCGCCCATGTGGTCATCGATGCCCTCTTTGGCATCGGCCTGGGGCGTGATCTGGCAGGGGACGTGGTGACGGCGGTGGAGTGGATCAACGAGAGCGATGGCATTGTCATCGCCGCCGACATCCCCTCCGGCGTCCAGGCCAACACCGGCTGCGTCATGGGCACTGCCGTGCAGGCGGATGCTACCGTGACTTTCACCATGGCCAAGCCCGGCCATATCATTGGAGACGGCGGACTGTGTACCGGCGCCCTTTATATCGTAGACATCGGCCTGGATTCCATCCTGGTGGACAGCCTGAACTACCCAGTGACCATCCTGGAGGAGGACACGGTGCGAAAGCTGCTCCCCCAGCGCCCCAGAGACGGCCACAAGGGCACCTTTGGGAAGGTTCTCCTGCTGGCTGGCAGCAAGCCCTATCCCGGCGCCCCCATCATGGCCTCCCACACCGCCACCCACAGCGGTGCGGGTCTGGTCTTTTTGGGCATTCCGGAGACGATTTATCCCATCACCGCTCTGAAATGCGTGGAGGAGATGCCGGTAGCCCTGCCCGATGAACAGGGCGCATTGGGGGAAGCCTCCGTGCCGGTGATTCTGGAAAAGCTCGCTGAGATGCAGGCTGCCCTCATCGGCCCCGGTCTGGGCAAGCTGCCCCAGACCCAGGAGGTGGTGAAACAGGTGCTGAAACGCTGCGCCTGCCCCGTGGTTTTGGACGCCGACGGCATAAACGCCATCGCCGGGCATATGGATGTACTGGACAGCCGAAGCGCTCCCACCGTCCTGACGCCCCACGATGGAGAATTCCACACCCTCACCGGGCAGTGGCCGGGGAAGGATCGCTTGAGTACAGCCTTGGACTTTGCCAAAGCCCATCACTGCGTTTTGGTCTTGAAGGGACACCGCACCATCGTGGCCGGCCCGGATGGCAGAGCGTATCTGAACACCACCGGAAACGATGGCCTGGCCAAAGGCGGCAGCGGCGATGTGCTGGCAGGACTCATCACCTCCTTCCTGGCACAGGGCATGGACGCCCTGGAAGCGGCAGCCGCCGCTGTTTGGGTCCACGGCAAGGCTGGGGATCAAATGGCGGAACAGTATGGCCGCCGAGGGATGACGGCCAGCAACGTGATGTTGGAGGGCATCCCTGCTGTACTCAAAGAGCTGGAATAACGCTGTTTGAGGGGGAGTTCCATGAAAACGTGGCGTCGGAGCCTGCTATTGTTGACCGCAACGAGCGCCCTCCTGCTGACCGGCTGCACCGGCGGCGGGAGCAGTACCAAAGGTAAGTTGGAGGCAGCCCAATCGGTATACCGCACCATGTCCGGCTGCACCGCCCAGGCGGAGATCACCGCCGACTACGGCCAGCGGGTGTATGGGTACACCGTTGACCTGACCGTGAAAGGCGGCAGCGGCGTGATGACGGTGAAGGAGCCGGAGAACCTGGCGGGCACCGTCCTGACTTGGTCGGACGGGGAGACCCAATTGGCCTTCGATGGTGCCGAGCTGGACACCGGCGCCTTGTCCGACAGCGGCCTTTCTCCGGCGGACGCCATGCCCACCATCCTGACCGCCTGCCAGGGCGGCGAGATCGTGGATTGCTGCATGGAGGAGCAGGCGGGCGCCCAGGTGCTCCACGGCACCTTGGACTTGGACGGCGACCAGGGCGGGCAGATCCAGTGCTGGTTCCAGCCGGACAGCTACGGTCTCCTGCGGGCGGAGCTTTCCCAAGATGGGGTGACGGTGGTCACCATGAAATTTTCTGATTTTTCCTTCACCTTCCCAGAAGGTGGAGCGGAATACAGCACGGAGTGCCCGTGAAAAGGTACTGAAAACCCGTGCTGATCCTGATTTTGAGAGATAAAAAGGAAGCGAATGATCATGACAAAAGAGACAAGAAGAACCTGGGCAGAGATCCATCTCGATCGTCTGGCACACAACTACCGTCTCCTGCGGGAACGTGCGCCCCACAGCAAATTCGTCGGCTTGGTCAAGGCAAATGCCTACGGCCACGGCGCCGTGCCGGTGGCCAAGAAGCTGGAAGCCCTGGGGGCGGACTACCTGGCGGTGGCCTGCCTGGACGAGGCGGAGCAGCTGCGAGACGCCGGTATCAAGTGCCCCATCCTGGTGCTGGGCTATACGCCGGTGGAGTACACCAACGAGCTGATCGACAATGACATCACCCAGACCGTCTACAGCCTGGAGGTGGCCAAGGGGTTCTCTGACGCTGCTATGAAGCTGGGCAAAAAGCTCCGCTGCCACCTGAAGGCGGACACGGGCATGAGCCGCCTGGGCGTCCTCTGCACCCTGGAAAATCTGGACGCCGCAGCAGACGAGCTGGAAGCCATGTATCGGCAGCCCGGCCTGGAAGCGGAGGGGTTGTTCCAGCACTTCGCCGATGCCGACACCTGTCCGGAATATTCTCTCATGCAGATCCAGCGCTATAACGCCATCCTCCACGCCCTGGAGGAACGGGGCTGCACCTTTAAACTCCGTCACTGCTGCGCCGGCGCAGCTACCTTGAATTACCCCCAGGCACATTATGATATGATCCGCCCGGGCATCCTGCTCTACGGCTATTCTCCCGATCACGCCTGCGATGGCATGATCGACGTCAAGCCGGTCATGGAGGTCAAGAGCCGCATCGGTTCTGTGAAGAAGCTGCCTAAGGGCACCTGCATCTCCTACGGCCGCACCTACACCCTGGAACGGGACAGCGTGGTAGCTGCCGTGCCCATCGGCTACGCCGATGGTCTGAACCGACTGCTCTCCAACCGCCAGGAGTTCCTTCTCCACGGTCAGCGGGTACGCCAGATCGGTCGGGTCTGCATGGATATGTGCATGATCGACGTCACCGACATCCCCGATGTGAAGATCGGTGACGTGGTGACCATCTTCGGCGAGGAGGGGCTCCTCCAGGAGAAGGCGGACACCGTGGGCACCATCACTTATGAGATGATGTGCGCCGTGGCGCCCCGTGTACCTCGGGTCTACCTGGACGAGAAATAAATTGAAGATTTGCAAAGGCGATCCACTCCGGTGGGTCGCCTTTCTGCTGCTGCCGGAACGGGGGCGCATCCTGTCGCATAGGCTACTGCGGGGGCTTGTGTATGGGAAGGTGACCTGAATCCGTATAAATTCCTCAGGCTGGTGGGAAAATAACCGTGACCCGCAGCGGAAAAGCGGCGGGTACTATTACGAATCACGGAGCGTGAAATTGTGGATACCAGTGTCAGACGAGGAGATATTTTTTATGCCGACCTCAGCCCCGTGGTGGGCAGCGAACAGGGCGGCGTCCGGCCGGTGCTCATCATCCAGAACGACATGGGCAACCGGCACAGCCCCACGGTGATCGCTGCGGCGATTACATCCCAGCTCAACAAAGCCAAGCTGCCCACCCACATCGAACTGTTAGACCCCCACTGCGGGCTCACCAAGGATTCCGTGGTGCTCCTGGAGCAGATCCGCACGTTGGATAAACGGCGGCTTCGGGAACGGATGGGACGGCTGGACGAGGAGAAGATGGCTCAGGTGGACACCGCCATCGCCGTCAGCTTCGGCCTGCGCTCCCGCACCCGAGAGGTCTGAGTCGGCGCAAACCAGTTCTCGAAGCAGCGACGCCTGCCTTGTCAGGCGTCGCTGTTGTCATGGGCGCAGAGCAAAACAGACGCAGCAAATTGCTGCGTCTGTTCGGGCAGGAGCCGCTTACTTGGCGGTGTTCTTCTTGGTCGTCTGAGTTTTGCTGTCGGTGGTGGTCTTGGTGTTGTCGTCGCCCTTGACCACATCCTTGGCGCCTTCTGCCACGCCCTCGACTGCGTCCGCCGCGCCGTCTACTACGTCATCGGCTGCATCCACCACATTGTCCGCCGCATCCTTTACGTCATCGCCCACGCCCTTGGTGTCCGTTTTCCCATCGTCCTTGGTGGTGGTCGTGGTCTTGTCGGTGGTATCCGTCTTGCCGTTGGAGGTGACGGTGCCATCTTGATCTGCCTGGTAGTCGCTGCTGGTGGGGTTGTTGTGGGCTGTATCCTTGTCGGTCACTGCGTTGTTGCTGCCGCAGCCGGCCAGATTGGTCAGGGACAGGATCAGCATAAGAGCTAGTAACGTGCGTTTCATAGGGATTCCTCCGTTCCATTCGGTTTGTCTCCAGACAACTAGAGTATATGCGCTTTTGCGGGAAATACCCGCCCAAATGCTGGAACAAAAAAATAGTTGCATTTGCGGGAAAACGTGCTATAATTTAATCGAGAATCATTACTGTTAGAGGTGAGATATGATACAACGCCGCTATTCCCGTCAGCGAGAGCTGATCTACAACTGTGTGCGAGGCACTACCGAACATCCCACAGCGGACATGGTCTACCGATGGCTGCTGCCGGACAACCCCAACCTGAGCCGAGGGACGGTGTACCGGAACCTGAAGCTGCTGGCGGAGGAGGGGAAGCTGAAACTCCTCCATTTCCCAGTAGAGCGCTATGATGCTCAGACCATGGAGCACCCCCATTTCTATTGTACCCAGTGCAACTGCGTGTCCGACCTGGAATTGCAGTACGATGGTCAGTTGGATCAACGGGCGGAAGCGGAGTGCGGGGTGGCTGTGGAATGGCATGATCTGGTTTTTTACGGCACCTGCCAAAAGTGTATGCGGAACGGGAAAAAAGCTACCGAAGAATAAGGACGAAAGGAAAAATATTATGAGCAAGACCTATCAGTATCGCCCCCAGGGCGTATGTTCCCAGTTGATGGAGATCACGGTCAACGATGGCATCTTGGAGGATTTGCAGGTGCTGGGAGGATGCAGCGGCAACCTGCAGGGTATTGCATCTCTGGTGCGTGGGATGAAGGTAGAGAAGGTCATCCAGCGGCTGGATGGCATCCGCTGTGGCAATAAGCCAACCTCCTGCCCCGATCAGCTGGCCAAGGCGCTGAAGACGCTGCCCAAAGAATGACCCTTTGTTTTGCAAGTATGAGGGACCGGCACAGCAATTTGCTGCGCCGGTTTTTTGCGCGCTGGTTCATACAAATGAGAATGAATCTTGTTAAACAAAAGAAAACAGCACAAAAGCCAGCTGCAACAGCGGTGGGGGAGGGGAGAGGCACAGCAAGAAAGCAACACAAAATATGGAAGGTGAAACGGCGTGGTGTGAAGGGGAAATACTGTACAGAGAATGAGGCGAGAGGGGAAAACTGTGGGTTATGTGTTGAAAACCATGTGGATGCTGTGGAAAAGGGAAGATTTTTTGGGGAAATGCTTTTAGACGGAGGTTGGGATAGCAGTCGACTTAGGAGGGCGGAAAAGCAAAAAGACGTAATGTAAAATCACTTTACAGAGAGATGATAAAGGAAAACAGAAAGAAATAGCGTGAAATGGGATAAAATGAGAACGCACAATGAAAATGCAAAAAAAGTGAGGATAGATGCAAAAAAACAGAAGCATAGGCGGCGGAAAAAGCCGCCGTTCTCTTTGGAAAAAAGCAGGACAAGCGGCGGAAAATCTGCTATACTATAGGAAAAGCAAAAGGGGGAATGCGTCATGCACGCAGTGGACCTAACCCATGTGATCGAAGAACAAATGCCCGTCTACCCAGGCACGGAAGGGCCTAAATTGGTTCCCGCCAACAGCTATGCAGAGAGTGGGTTTCGGGAGACTTGCCTGACCATGTACTCCCACACCGGCACCCACATGGATGCCCCTGCCCACCTATATCCTACCGGCAAGACGCTGGATGTCCTGCCCATCACCCAGTTTTCCGGCACCGCCGTGGTCATCCATTGCTCGGAGCTGCAAGCCGGAGAGCGCATCGCCATGCACCACCTGCGCAAGCAGTGGGAAGCGGCCGAGCGGGCGGAATTTATCCTCTTTCACACCGGCTGGAGCCGGTACTGGGGACAGGCGGCTTATTATGGGGACTATCCTTATATCACTCACCAGGTGGCTGATTGGCTGCTGAAGACGGGGAAAAAGGGCATTGGGCTGGACACCATCGGACTGGATCCCATCGCGGACGAAACCCTGACGCTGCACCGGAAGCTGCTGGCGGATGATCGAATGGTCATCATTGAAAATCTCACCAACCTGGAACAGGTGGGGGATGGAGTGGTGTTCTTCTGCGCATTGCCCCTGAAACAGGCGGACGCCGATGGTGCGCCGATTCGGGCGGCGGTTTTTTGGGCAGACTAATCTTGCAAATGGGAGACATCACCAAAAAAACAGCCTGTAATTTTGTGCGAAAAAGCAAGGGAAAAAGGGTGACAAACACAAGCGGCTATGGTATACTGAACTTGTGGTTAATTAAGAATGAATCCCAATAAGGAGGAAGATTTATGATGAAAGATACCTATATTTCCGATTCCGTCCTGTATGTGGGCGTAGACGACAAGACCATCGACCTGTTCGAGAGTCAGTATGTGGTGCCCAACGGCGTCTCCTATAACTCCTATGTCATCATGGACGATAAGATCGCCATCATGGACACGGTTGACCCCCGCAAGACCACCGAATGGCTGGCCAATGTAGAGCAGGCGCTGGCAGGGCGCAAGCCGGATTACCTGGTTATCCACCACATGGAGCCGGATCACGCAGGCAGCATCCAGCAGCTGGCGGAGAAGTATCCTGAAATGCAGTTCGTCTCCAATCCCAAGCTGTTCAACATGATGGGGCAGTTCTTTGACTTCGACTTCCAGAGCCGTGAAGTGGTGGTCAACGAGGGCGATACCCTGGAGCTGGGTCATCATACGCTGACCTTTGTCATGGCGCCTATGGTTCACTGGCCTGAGGTCATGGTCAGCTATGAGAGCACCGAGAAGATTCTGTTCTCTGCGGACGGCTTTGGCAAGTTCGGCGCCCTGGACACCGAGGAGGATTGGGACTGCGAAGCCCGTCGCTACTATATCAACATCGTGGGCAAGTACGGCGCCAACGTCATGGCTCTGCTGAAGAAGGCTGCCACCCTGGACATCGCCACCATCTGTCCCCTCCACGGCCCCATCCTGAAGGAAGATCTGGGTCACTATATTGGCAAGTACCTGACTTGGGCCAGCTATGAGCCGGAGGACGAGGGCGTGACCATTGTCTATGGTTCCATCCACGGCCACACCGCTAAGGCTGCCAAGATCATGCAGAAGATGCTGGAAGACCGTGGCCAGAAGGTGGAGATCTTCGACCTGGCTCGGGATGACATGGCCGAGGCCATCGAGTGCGCTTACCGCTATGATAAGCTGGTCATCGCCACCGTCACCTATGACGCCGGCGTATTCCCTGTGGTAGAGGACTTTGTCTATCACCTGAAGCTGAAGAACTATCAGAAGCGCACGGTTGGCATCATCCAGAACGGCTCCTGGGGGCCTGTGGCTGGCAAGAAGGTCAAGGAGTCCCTGGAGACGCTGAAGGACATCAAGATTGTTGATCCCATGGTCACCATCCGCTCCGCCCTCAAGGAGGGCAACCTGACCGCCATGGAAGCTCTGGCTGACGCCCTGGTGGCAAAATAAGCCGTTGTGATACAGAGATAAAATTCCCCCTACAGAGAAAGCCCTCTCCAACACAAACGTTGGAGAGGGCTTTCGATCTGTGCGCAGGAAGCTGCGGTCACAAGGGGGCGGACTCCCCTTCCAGGTTTTTGGTGATCTCGATAAGCTCATAGGCGGCCTGGGGGAGGGCGTATTTTTTGGAGTAGAGAAAGCCTTGTGGAATGACGATCTCCGGATCAAATTTCCGCAGAACCAGCCCCAGTCTGCGCAGCTGCTCTCGAATATAGCTGCCGGAGACGCAGACGAAACCCACAAAATTCCCCAGAATGACCGTGTTGAGCATACAGAGGATCTGCTCGTGGAAGGAGTGGATTTGAGGGGTGACGCCGGCCGCCTCAAAGGCTTTCATGATGAGGAAGTAGACCTTGGAGCCTTTGCCCAGGGAGGAGATCTCCACATCGTTCAGATCCGCCAGCGTGATCTCCGCCTTGTTGGCCAGGGGATGATCTGGCCGCATGACGCACTCCACCGATGCCGATGAGATGGGCAGCTGCACCAGGTCGTCAAAGGCGTCCTGTTGGGGCAGGGAGTTGAAGGAGAGCTGGAGGGTGCCCCGCCGGATCTTTTCGATCTGCACGTTCATGGCGTCCTCCTCCACGCTCAGGCGCATCAGCGGGAACCGCTGGCGGAATTCCGGCGAGCAGATGTACCGCTGCAAGTTCATGCCCAGGGTGGGGGAGATGCCCAGATGCAGCGTCTGCTGCCACTGGGTGGAAAGCTCTTGCAAGATGGTCTCGGTTTTTTCGCACTCCTGCAAAATGTGCTGGGCGTGGAGGACATATTGCTCCCCCTCCGGCGTGAACACCACGCCATTGGCCTGACGATCCAGCAGCTGGATGTCCGTCTGCCGTTCCAGTGCCTTGACCGCAAGAGAGATGGCCGGTTGGGTGACAAACAGCTCCTCGCTGGCTTTGGTGTAGCTGCGGTGATGATAAAGTGCGGTCAAGTAGGTCAACCGCTTCAGATCCAACATAATCGGACTCCTTTCTGCCCTTGTTGGCTATAAATTTTTTTTATAAGCGGATAAATGATAGCATAATGTGCAAGAGATTTCAACCGGACGGGAGGCGTTTTGTCAGAAACGTCAAAAAATAAGCGCTGGCTCGGGAAAAATGGGAAATGTGCCAAAAGTTTTTTTAATTGTGCTATAAAATGAGTTAATTTGCAATCCTGCCGGAGATTCCCTATAATGCAGACAACAGATCGGCCGACAAACACAAAAGCATCAAAGTAAAGGGGAATTTTAACATGACAGGCACCATGAAAGGCATTTGCAAGATGCGTCCCGCTGTTGGGGCAGAGTATCGGACCGATATTCCCATCCCGCAGATCGGGGATGACGATGTGTTGATGAAGGTTCACGCTACGGCAATCTGCGGCACCGACCTGCACATCTACAACTGGAATGAATACGCAGCCACCCGAATGAAGGATCTCCCCATGGTGTTCGGACACGAAACCGCCGGTGAGATCGTGGAGATGGGCAAGAACGTGTCCGGCTACCAGATCGGGGATCGCATTGCGGTGGAGACCCACGTTCCCTGTGGACACTGCTTGCAGTGCCGGATTGGGAACCCTCACATCTGTGAAAATATGCACGTTTTTGGCGTTACTGACCCCGGCGCCTTCTCCGAATACGCCGTAGTCCCCAAATCCTGTATCGTCCGCCTGGACGATGCCCTCTCCTACGAGCAGGGCGCGATGCTGGAAGCCATGGGCGCCGGCGTCCACGGTGTGGAGAAAGCGCAGGTGAAGGGAAAGACCGTCCTGGTCAGCGGCTGCGGCCCCATCGGCCTGATGGCCATCGGTGCGTGCAAGGTTCACGGGGCGAAACAGATCATCGCCTGTGATATGTTTGATGAAAAGCTGGAGCTGGCCAAGGTCATGGGGGCGGACATCATCATCAACAGCGGCAAGGAGTCCGTGATTGATGCGGTGCGTCAGGCCACCGATGGCAGCGGCGCAGATGCAGCCATCGACATCACCGGCAATGGGAAGGCCATCGTAGATGGCATCCGTGCCCTGAGAAAGGCTGGCATCATGGTCTCCGTGGGGCTGCCCGATGGTGAGATCCCCATCAACCTGACAGAGGACATCATCTATCGGGAGGTCACTTACACCGGTATCTCCGGACGGCGGATGTTTGAGACGTGGGAGGATTGTATGCAGATCATCCAGACCCCCGGCTTCTCCCTGGAGCCTGCCATCGGCGGCGTGTATCCGCTCTCTGACTTTGAAGAAGCCCTCAACAAGATCAAGTCCGGCGTGCCCGGTAAGATGATCCTCATTCCGTGAGGAGACAGAAAAAGAACCACCTGGAAATCCAGGTGGTTCTTTTGGATTATTGGGTGGCAGTGGAGTCCGTGGGGGTACCGTACAGGAACTCTTTTAGCTCGTTTCGGGTGGCGTTCCAGTCCTTGGGAACCAGCACCATCATCCGGTTGATCGTCTCATTCAAATAAGAGCCGTCTGAGGGGACACGGTAGCTGTTGATGGAGTCCAGTCCCATGTTGTAGCCGGAGAAAGCGACACTTACTAATTGGAGCGCATCCATGTCGGTGGTCAGATCGTCCGCCACGCTCTCATAGATGCCCAGCAGCTTGGTCCAGCTCTCCTCCTTGGCCTTCTGGTACACGGTCTGAATGATGGTGCGCTGCCGCTGGGTTCGGGCGAAGTCATCGCCCACCCGACGGATGCGGGCATAGCACAGTGCCTGTGCGCCGTCCAGGTGATTGGTACCTACCTTGAATTTCTGCTTCTGTTTGTAGTTCATGGTGTGGGCGAATTTCTCGCTGTTCATGTATTCTACTTCCGCTTCGGTCAAGTCCACATCAATGCCGCCCACCTTGTCCACAATGTCCTTGAACCCGTTGAAGTTCACTTCCACATTGTAGTCGATGACCACACCGAAGTTCTGCTCAATGGTGGCGTCCAGCAGCTCGAAGCCGCCGAAGGCGTAGGCAGAGTTGATGCGGTTGTCGCTGTAGCCGGGGATCTGCACATACAGATCGCGCATGATGGAGACCATGGTCATCTGTTTGGTGTTCTTGTTGATGCTCAGGATGATCATGGAGTCCGACCGCTGCCGCTGTTCCCCACGGGTGTCCTGCCCCACCAGCAGGATATTCACCACGCCGTCCACCTTGGTGGCCACATGGGCTTCGCCCCAGTCCACCGCCTCAATGGTGTCTGCGCCGGAGGCGTCCTGATCAAAGTCCTCCTTGGTGAAGATGGAAGCGCCCAGCCGGTTGATCTTGCTCAGCTCAAACCCGCCAAAGGCAGCCAGTGCGCCGCCCAGCACCAGCAGGATGACCAGTACAATGAGCAGGACCCGCAGGGCACGGGATTTCTTCCGCTTCCGAGGCCTTCTGCGCCGTGGGGCGTTGGGATCGGGATTCGCTGGGGGACGTCTGCCGCCGTTGCCGCCGCTGCCGCCATAACCATCCTTGGTGGGACGGGGCGGACGGGAGCCGGAGCGCTCCCGTCGCTGGGGGACGTCCTCCGGACGCCGCCTGCGGTTGGAGGGCTGGGGACGATCTTCGGGGCGACGGCGCTCCTCCGGCCGACGGGTGCGAGGCTGTTGGGGTTGAGATTCCGCCGTCCGCCGCCCCTGAGAGGCACGGGCTGCCTGGGCAGCGGCTGCCCGACGGCGTTCGGCGTTGATCTGTTCTTTGGATTTTAATCGTTTACCGCTCATGGAGTATAACCTCCTTCTATCTGCTGCTTGTACTTCAAACGGAAGCCGGCTTTTAGGCCAGTTCCCGCTGGGCGCACGCCAAAGCGGAAGCGATGACCTTGTCCATGTCGTAGTACTGGTACTCGCCCAGCCGACCGCCAAAGACAACGGTATCATCCTGGGCGGCCAGTGCGGCGTATTTCTGGTATAGGGCGCTGTTGGCTTCGTCGTTCACCGTATAATAAGGCTCTCCGCCCACCTGCCAGTCCGCCGGATATTCCCGGGTGACCACCGTTTTGGGCTGGGTGCCAAATACAAAATGTTTATGCTCGATGATGCGGGTAAAGGGGGTCTCTGCATCGGTGTAGTTGACCACGGCGTTCCCCTGATAATTGTCCGTGTCCAGCACCTCCGTCTCAAACCGCAGGCTGCGGAATTGGAGGGGGCCGTAGCAGTAATCGAAGTACTGGTCGATGGGGCCGGTGTAGATCATCCGCTCCGCCAAGGGACGCAGGGTGTCCTTCTCGGCCAGATAGTCGCAGCTCAGCCGCAGGTCAATGCCGTCTAGCAGTTTTTCGAAGATGGCGGTATATCCATCCTCAGGGATGCCCTGATACCGGTCGTTGAAGTAGTTGTTGTCATAGGTGAACCGGACGGGCAGACGCTTGATGATAAAGGCGGGGAGCTGATCGCAGGGACGACCCCACTGCTTTTCCGTATAACCCTTCACCAGCTTCTCGTAGATGTCCTGTCCCACCAGGGAGATGGCCTGCTCCTCCAGGTTGGCCGGCACTGCGGGTGCATCCCCACGCTGCGCTTGGATCTTGGCCTTAGCCTGGGCGGGGGTGGCGATGCTCCAGAGCTTGCTGAAGGTGTTCATGTTGAAGGGCAGGTTGTAGATCTCGCCGTGATAGTTGGCCACAGGGGAGTTGACAAAGTTGTTGAAGGAGGCGAACTGGTTGACGTAGCGCCAGATAGCCTCATCCGATGTGTGGAAAATATGTGCACCGTACTTGTGGACGTCAATTCCCTCCACCTTCTCTGTGTAGCAGTTGCCGCCGATGTGGGTGCGCTTGTCCACCACAAGACAGCGCTTTCCCTGCCGTTTGGCCTCATAGGCGAAGACTGCGCCGAAGAAGCCGGCTCCTACTACGAGATAATCATATTTCATATAAAATACCACCTTTATTTCTGTGGGGAAAATACCGTTGGAACCCATCCTGCCGTGGCTACAGAATAATTCATTATATACCCTTTTTAGGCAGCAGTCAATTAAATGTCTATTAAGGGCGGAGAGAGGGTTGCGGATTGCAGGCGAAAGAGGGAAAATTACAAATTTATTTACAACTTTCTCAGAAAACTATGCTATATTAACATTCGTAATCCAAATGATAGGAGGCCAATGCAGATGAGGCGTATCATCGGTATCGATCTAGGCACGACCAACAGTTGTGTCGCTGTGATGGAGGGCGGAAAGCCCATCATTATCCCCAATGCAGAAGGCGGGCGAACCACGCCATCTGTCGTGGCCTTTACCAAGGACGGGGAACGTCTGGTGGGGGAGCTGGCGCGCCGTCAGGCGGTCACCAATGCCAGCGGCACCATCGCCTCCATCAAGCGGGAAATGGGCACCGACTATCGGGTGGACATCGCCGGACGCAGGCGGACGCCTCAGGAGATCAGCGCCATGATCCTCCAAAAGCTCAGGACGGACGCAGAAGCCTACCTGGGTCAGCCGGTCACCGATGCGGTCATCACCGTCCCGGCCTACTTCAACGACTCCCAACGTCAGGCCACCAAGGACGCCGGACGCATTGCCGGTCTGAACGTCTGCCGCATCATCAATGAGCCCACCTCAGCGGCTCTGGCTTACGGCTTGGATCACGGTGCGCCCCAGAAGATCATGGTCTACGACCTGGGCGGCGGCACCTTTGACGTGTCCATCATCGAGATCGGTGATGGCGTCATTGAAGTCCTCTCCACCTGCGGCGACAACCATTTAGGGGGCGATGATTTTGACACCCGCCTGACCAACCATCTCATCAGCCAGTTCAAGCAGCAGACCCGCATCAACCTGGCCAAGGATCCGGTGGCGGTGCAGCGGGTGCGGGAGGCGGCGGAGAAAGCCAAGATCGAGCTGTCCAGCGCTTCCAGCGCCAACGTGAATCTGCCCTTTATCACCCAGCATCGGGGCACGCCCGTCCACATGGACTTGACCGTTACCCGCACCACCTTCGAGTGGCTCACCCGCGATCTGGTCGAGCGCACCACCATTCCCGTCCGCACTGCCCTCAATGATGCCGGCATCACCAGCAGCCAGTTGGGCAAGGTGCTCCTGGTGGGCGGCTCTACCCGTATTCCTGCCGTCCAGGAGCATATCCGCAAGCTGACCGAAATGCAGCCCTCCAAAGGGGTCAATCCGGATGAGTGCGTGGCGCTGGGGGCTGCCATCCAGGGCGCCACCTTAGGCGGCGGTCTGTCCACGGTGGAAGGACAGCCTGCCGGAACGGGCAAGGAGATCCTGCTGCTGGACGTGACTCCGCTCTCCCTGTCCATTGAGACAGTGGGCGGCGTGGCCACCCGCCTTATCAACCGCAATGCCACCCTGCCGGTGCATTACTCCCAAATCTTCAGCACTGCGGCCAATTTCCAGACCTCTGTGGAGATCCACGTCCTCCAGGGCGAACGCCCTATGGCGCGGGATAACAAGAGCATCGGCAAATTCCGCCTCACCGGTATCAAACGTGCCCCGAGAGGCGTCCCTCAGATCGAAGTTACCTTCGACTTGGACGCCAACGGCATCTTGAAAGTCTCCGCCCGCGACCTGGGCACTGGACGCGCCCAGGAGATCGTCATTGCTTCCAGCTCCAACCTGTCCGAGAGCGAGATCCAGCAGGCCATGGCGGATGCGGCGCAGTACGCCGCCCAAGATCAGGAGTACAAGGCGTACCAGGAGGTGAGCAACCAGGCAGAGGAACTGATCGTGCGCTGTAAAAACGCCCTGACCGTCTGCGGCAAGGAATTGGACAAGGGCGAGCGGAAACAGATCCAGAACGCCCTGGCCAACCTAGAGCACACCTTCAAAAAGAGCAAGCCTGGAAAGCGCTCCGCCGGCGACCGAGCTGGTCTCAGCCAGGCCACCGAACAGCTCAAAGCCTGCGCCGGCGGCTTGTTGGCACTGTGTGAGCAGAGAACCAAAGGGGAATAAACAATAAAAACGGAGAGGGTTTCAAAACCTCTCCGTTTTTTCTCGTTTACGATATGACGCAGATCAACCCACGCACTTCTCCACGAACTTCACCAGCTCGCCGATGGTAGCGACCTTTTCTTCCAGCTCCAGCTCTACGCCCAGTTCTTCCTCCAGCTCCATGACCATTTCGACAGTCTCCAGAGAGTCGATGCCCAGGGATTCAAAGGTGGTCTCCGGGGTGAATTCGGAAGCGTCTTTGCCAGTGTGTTCTGCCAGCAGCTTGATGATGCGATCATAAATGCTCATTGTAAAATCCTCCATGATTTGGTGTTGATGGGGTGGATGGGATTAGGATTCGGGCGGGTCTTGGGTGTCCGGCGTACTGCCCTGCAAAAAGCGCTTCAGCGTCTCCATGCACCGCAGCAGCGTCCCTTGTTCCTCCTCAGTGTAGGACTGGGAGCGCTGGGCGAAATGCTGCCGGCGGCAGTAGCTGTGATAGGCGCAGGCCAGCTTGCCCTGATGGGTCAGGGAGACCAGGATGGAGCGTCCGTCCCGGCGGCTGGGCGCCTTTTCCACAAAACCCTTCCGCAGCAGTTTGTTCACCGCCACACTGGCAGAGGGCTTGGCCACTTGCAGACGCTTTGCCAGGTCGCTGACCGAGATCACGCCCTCCGGCGTCTGGCCGATCTGCTCCAGCAGATGGAATTCTCCCGCGCTCAGGGGCAGCTTCTGATGACCGGGCAAGGTCTCCTGTTCACTTTTTTTCACGCACTCATACAGCTCGCCAAACAGCTGGTTGAATTGTGCCGCAAAGCCTTTCATTCCACGCCTCCGAATCGGTAGTTACACAAACTAACTAAACGACATGATACCCAATCCCCGCCCATCTGTCAAGCGGTAATTTGACGAAAGAGGGAAGTGTTTACAGAGCTTTCCTAGAGATTTTACTTGACATTGGAGGGGTTATTGCTATAATAATACATAACAACAGAACAGCCTTATCAAGAGTGGTGGAGGGATCGGCCCGATGAAGCCCGGCAACCTGTGCATATTCCCATGCGTAAGGTGCCAATTCCGACGGTGAAATATCGAAAGATGAGGAAAAGCTCATTTCGCGTTCCGCCTCGGAGCGCGTTTTTTCTATTAGAAGGCTGTTTCTCTTGCAAAATAGGTTAGTAGAGAAAGGATAAGCAGCATGAGAAAGCATTTGTTTACATCTGAATCTGTCACTGAGGGGCATCCTGATAAGATGTGCGACCAGATCTCGGACGCCGTACTGGACAACATCCTAGCGCAGGATCCCCACGCGCGTGTGGCCTGTGAGACCGCTACCACCACGGGTATGGTTCTGGTCATGGGTGAGATCACCACCACCGCCAAGGTGGACATCCCCTCCATCGTCCGCCGCACTGTGGATCGCATTGGCTACAACGATCCTGCCTATGGCTTCGATGCCAATAGCTGCACGGTGCTGACCACCCTGGACAAGCAGTCCCCTGACATTGCCATGGGCGTGGACAACTCCTTTGAGTATAAGGAGAGCAACGGGGATGATGCTGACCTGATCGGCGCTGGCGACCAGGGCATGATGTTCGGTTACGCCTGCAACGAAACCGATGAGTATATGCCCGCCCCCATCGCTTTGGCGCATCACTTGACCTTGGCCATGGCCAGAGAACGGAAGTCCGGTGCACTGCCCTGGATGCGTCCTGACGGCAAGAGCCAGGTCACCGTGGAATACGATGAAAATGGCAACGTCTCCTGGTGCCCCACCATCGTCATCTCCACCCAGCATGATCCGGACATCTCCATCAAGGATCTGCGGGAAGCCATCGTGGAACAGATCATCCGTCCCACCCTGCCCCAGGAACTGATCCGTCCGGAGACCCGCTTCTTCGTCAACCCCACCGGACGGTTCGTGGTGGGCGGCCCCGTGGGCGACTCCGGTCTGACCGGTCGTAAGATCATCGTTGACACCTACGGCGGTGCCGCAGCCCACGGCGGCGGCGCCTTCTCCGGCAAAGACCCCACCAAGGTGGATCGCAGTGCCGCATATATGGCTCGTCATGTGGCCAAGAACATCGTTGCCGCTGGCCTGGCCAAGAAGTGCCAGATCGAGCTGGCCTACGCCATCGGCGTGGCACGTCCCGTCTCCGTCCTCATCGACACCTACGGCACCGGCGTGATCTCCGATGACAAGCTGGCTGGTATCGTGGATGAAGTCTTTGACCTGCGTCCCGCTTCCATCATCGACTACCTGAACCTGCGCCGTCCCATCTACGAGCAGACCGCCGCCTATGGCCACTTCGGCCGTCCCGACCTGGATCTGCCCTGGGAAGCCTTGACCAAGGTGGAGACCCTGAAGCAGTACCTGTAATGGCCTGCATTTAGGAAGAAAAAGCTGTAAACCAGAATCCGGCAGACACTTTCGTGTCTGCCGGATTTTTTGCGCTGGGTGGGGAGAGAAAAAAGCCTCGCAGAGTTCCGCCATCTTTGATGGCGGAAAAAGATGCAATTTGAAAAAACTGGCGGCGTGTACGTCAGTTTTTTCTCTTTTCAGACTGGTAAGTGTGCGAACGTAGTGAGTGCATGCACCAGGCTGCAACCTCGATAAAATGCTTGCATTTTATCGACTAAAAATAAAGCCGGCACAGAGGGGAATCCGTGCCGGCTTTGGGGAGGGGTAAGGGGGGGGTAAGAAAGAAGAAATAAGATGACATGAAAGGCAATTCTGTAGCGCTCCGCCTCGATCGGAACGATCGAGAAGCGGGCTGCCATTCGGATGACTTGCGTCATCCCTTTCATTGTTAAAATAATAACATTCTGAAAAGCAGATTGCAACCGGCAGAAAAAACAGAATACGTTAAAATTTTCACGAAAAAACCGGCAAATCGCCCCTTCCGCTGCGAAATAGTTAAAAAATTAACGAAAAAGCAGAAAAAAGCAGATGCAAGAGAAAAAATAACCAAAATTTTCGACTGATTCTATACAAAATGAATAAAAACGGTGGAGTATCCCAGATACTCCACCGTTTTTCAACAGAAATCGTCAGTCCACCCAAACCTTGCCGATGTCCGTGCGGAAATGCATATCCTTCCACACGATGGGCTTGGCGGCAGTGTAAGCGTGCTCCACCGCATCCGCCAAAGTGGCGCCGGAAGCGGTGACACCCAGCACACGGCCGCCGTTGGTGAGATAGGCGCCGTTCTCGCCGAACTTGGTGCCGGCGTGGAACACCGTCGCACCCTCTACCTGATCCAGACCGGAGATCTCATACCCCTTCTCATAGCTCAGAGGATAGCCGCCGGAGGCCAGCACCAGACAGCAGGCGGCGCCGTCCTTCCACTGGATGTCCAGGTCAGCCAAGGTGCCGTCCACGCAGGCGTTGAAGATGTCAAAGAGGTCGGTGTCCAGTTGATACAGCACCGCTTGCGTCTCCGGATCGCCGAAGCGAGCGTTGTACTCCACCACCTTAGGGCCGTCCGCCGTCAGCATCAGGCCGAAGTAGATGACTCCCTTGAAGGGACGGCCTTCTGCCTTCATGGCTTCCATGGTGGGCAGGAAGATCTCCTTCATGCAGCGCTCTGCAATCTCCGGCGTGTAATTGGGGGAGGGGGTGAAGGCGCCCATGCCGCCGGTGTTGGGCCCTTTGTTGCCGTCATAGGCACGCTTGTGATCCTGAGAGGAGGGCATGGGGGAAAGGTGTTCTCCATCTGCAAAACAAAGTACGGTGACCTCAGGGCCGACCATACATTCTTCGATGACCACCGTCAGGCCGGAAGCGCCGAACTTGCCGCCTTCCATCATGTCCCGCACGGCCTGCTTGGCTTCCTCAACAGTCTCCGCCACAGTGACGCCCTTGCCCAAGGCCAGGCCGTCCGCCTTGACCACAATAGGGGCACCCTCCTGGTCAATGTAGGCCAGAGCCTCTGCCTCATCGGTGAAGGTCTTGTACTTTGCAGTGGGGATGTGGTACTTGGCCATCAGCTCCTTGGAAAAGGCTTTGCTGGCCTCGATGATGGCGGCGTTCTTGTGGGGGCCAAAGGTCTTGATGCCGGCGGCCTCCATGGCGTCCACCATGCCCAGAGCCAGGGGATCATCCGGCGCCACCATGACCAGATCCATGGCGTTCTCTTTCGCCCACTGCACCATGGCGTCCAGATCAGTGGCTCCGATGGGCACACAGGTGGCGATGGCGCTGATGCCAGCGTTGCCGGGGGCGCAGAACAGTTCGGTGACTTTGGGGCTCTTTTTCAGCGCCCAGCAGATGGCGTGCTCACGGCCGCCGCCGCCGACGACTAATACTTTCATAGGAGGAAGGCTCCTTTCTTTTTTGGAATGTGGTGGAAAAGGTAGGATTCGAGCTTTGGCTGCGCCTGATGGAACAGGACGCTGAACCAGACCGCAGCGATGAGCACCCCGCCATAGACCAGGACGCAATGGAGGGTGCTCCAGTGCACGAATTCCGGAAAGAGCGCCTTCACAGCACTCTTGAAGGCCATGTGGGACAGATACAGCTCCAAGCTGATGGCGCCGAAAAAGCCCAAAAACCGGTTCAGCCGGTCAGATTGCAATACCTCCAGCAGCACCGGCAGCAGGATGCACAGGGCAAAGCCAGCGGCATTGTGCCACAGCCGACGGGCGATGGTGTCCGGCATGAGGCCGGAGGCACGCGCCAAGGCTGGGAGCAGATCGTGGCAGGTGAGCGCCAGCAGGCAGAAGAACCCCCACTTGCGGCTCATGGGTCGATCCTGCGCCACCACGGGTGCGAAATAGCAGCCCAGAATAAAGATGAACACCCGCGTCAGCGCCTTTTCACTGTTTTCAAAGAAGGTGGGGGTGCAATAGGCGAAGAAATAGTTCAGCGCCAGGCACCCGAAAAAGGCCACCGCCAACAGTGCTTTTCGGCACCGCTCCTTGCTCAGCGGTAGAACCACGGGGCGGCTAGGTATAATGGTATCATCAGCGCGATGTACCAGAACAGGCCGTTGCCCTTGACAAAGAAGGACAGCAGGGAGAGATCGGCTAGAAAACGGATGGGCTTCCAGACCAGACAGAGGTCTTTGAATACCCAAAAGGCGGTGCCAATGACGCAATAGGGGATGAGCAGCCGTTTGAAGCGGCGGAAATAGAATTGCTTCAAGGTCGGCCGCTTCTCCAGGGCGTAGTACAGCCCGATGCCGGAGAGGAACAAAAACATATCCACGCCCACGCCGCCCACCAGGATGATGCCGTCATAGAGCAGGGACTGGGAGAGCAGCGGGTTGTCCGGAATGGGGGTGAACTCTCGGGAGTGCATACACATGATCCACAGGATGGCGAAGCCAAATAACTGGCTCCGATATTGGCTCACCAGCCCCCAGTGAAGGAGGCTGGCGGGTTGTCGTTGACTGTCCTCCATGGGACATCAATGGTGGAACAGACGGATGCCGGTGAAGCACATGGTGATGCCGTGGTGGTTGCAGGCTTCGATGACGTTGTCATCTCGGATGGAGCCGCCCGGCTCGGCGATGTACTTGACGCCGGACTTGAAGGCGCGCTCCACGTTGTCGCCGAAGGGGAAGAAGGCGTCGGAGCCGACAGCTACGTTGTCCAGCTTGGCGACCCATTCTTTCTTTTCTTCACGGGTCAGCACTTCCGGCTTGACCTTGAACGTCTCCTGCCAGACGCCCTCCGCCAGGATGTCCTCATATTCGTCAGAGGTATACACGTCAATGGCGTTGTCCCGATTGGGGCGGCGGATGCCGTCCACGAACTGGAGACCCAGCACCTTGGGATGCTGCCGCATCCACCAGTTGTCCGCCTTGTTGCCTGCCAGACGGGTGCAGTGGATGCGGCTCTGCTGGCCGGCGCCCACGCCGATGGTCTGACCGTCCTTGACGTAGCAGACAGAGTTGGACTGGGTGTATTTCAGGGTGATGAGGCTAACGATCAGGTCAATTTTGGCACTCTCCGGCAGCTCCTTGTTCTCGGTGACAATGTTCTGGAGCATTTCCTCGTCAATTTTGAGGAAATTGTGTCCCTGCTCAAAGACCACGCCGAAGATCTCACGGCGTTCCTGGGGAGCGGGCACATAGTCCGGATCGATCTGCACCACGTTGTAGTTGCCCTTCTTCTTGGTCTTGAGGATGGCCAGAGCCTCGTCAGTGTAGCCGGGGGCGATGATGCCGTCAGAGACCTCGTCCTTCAGGTAGGCGGCAGTGGCGGCGTCGCAGACGTCGGACAGAGCAGCCCAGTCGCCGTAAGAGCACAGACGATCCGCACCACGGGCACGGATGTAGGCGGCGGCGATGGGAGTGATCTCGGCATCGGGATTGACAAAGTAAATGGCTCTGTCCATGTCGGTCAGAGGCAGTCCCACAGCGGCGCCGGCCGGAGACACATGCTTAAAGGATGCGGCGGCAGGCAGACCGGTGGCGGCTTTCAGCTCCTTGACCAGCTGCCAGGAGTTGAAGGCGTCCATAAAGTTGATGTAGCCAGGCTTGCCGTTGAGGACAGTCACCGGCAGTTCACCCTCGGTCATGTAGATGCGAGAGGGCTTCTGATTGGGGTTGCAGCCGTATTTCAGTTCCAGTTCCTTCATCATTTCATCTTCCTTCCCGTGTTAAATTCAGACGTTGGCATTGACGATCACATCATCGGTCTCGCCGGAGGCGAGGTCGATATACCGGACGAACAGGGAAACCTTGTTGTCCCCGTTCAGGTTCTCCCACAGCAGGTCGGCAAAGGCCTGGGCGGTGGGGCTTTCGATGGTGATGACCTCCGGTTCCCCTTCAAAGGAGGGCAGGGGATTGCCGTCCCCTTGATAGGTGTGGATAAAGTGACCATAGCCGGCCACCGGCGCATCGTACTCGAAGAAGTAGCGGCAGCAGCAGCTGGGGTCGCCGTGAAAGCTCTTTAGGATGGACAGGTTATAGCTGCCATCGGGCTTGACCACACCGGAGATCCTGGGGGTGTAGTTGGGCGCATCCGGCTCAAAGGTGCGCTGATGCAGACCATGGCGATAGCAGTGACCCTCCTGGAGGGTGTCTCGGATGGTGTCGGTCTGGTCGCCATTGGTGACGATGGTCTTGCCGTCAAAGACCCGAACGGGGTGATAGATGATGAGGCTGGGATCCTCCATCTTGGACGGGTCAAACGCCTCGGTGCGGATGCCGTCCTCAGTGACGGAGAAGATGCGGTTGCGGCTGTTGACGCTGCGACCCATGATAAAGTAGGCGATGACCGCCTTGCTGTTGTCGGCGGAGCGACCCAGGATGATGCCGCGGCCGGGATAGGAGTTATTGCGCAACTCCTCTGCGATGTTCAAAATCTTCATATGTCAAACCTCTCAAATATGGGGTGTCCGTTACTGGTCGATGTGGACAATGCGGCCTTCCACGCGGAGTTTTTTGGCGCAGAACAGTGCCACCGCACGGGGCAAGATCTTCCACTCCGCCTGCTCCATTACCCGCCGCTGCAAAACCTCTGCTGTGTCCCCTTCCTCAATGGGAACCGCCTGCTGCAAGACGATGGGCCCGCCATCGCAGTCCTCGCTGACGAAGTGGACGGTGGCGCCGGTGACTTTCACGCCATAGGCCAGGGCGGCCTCGTGGACGTGGAGTCCGTAAAAGCCCTCGCCGCAGAAGGAGGGGATGAGGGCGGGGTGGACGTTCAAAATGGCATTGGGGTAGGCGTCGATCAGCTCCGGCGTCAGGATGTACATGAAGCCCGCCAGCACCACCAGACCGATGTCCAGCTCCTTGAGCTGCTGGGTCAGTGCCACGGTCATGGCCTGGTTGGACGCAAACTCCTTCCGGTTGATGACATAGCCGGGGATGCCCGCCTTTTTTGCCCGTTCCAGGGCGAAGGCGTCTGGGGAGGAGGAGATGACGGCGGCGATCTGGCCGTCAGGGATCTCGCCCCGTCCCTGAGCGTCAATCAGCGCCTGCAAATTGGTGCCGCCGGAGACCAGCACTGCGATGCGCACCATTACAGCTGTACCTCCACGCCGTCCTCGCCGTTGACCACGGAGCCGATCAGGTAAGCGGTCTCGCCAGCGGCCTTCAGGGCGGCGATGGCCTGGTCAGCTTCGGCGGCAGGGACAGCGGCGATCATACCGATGCCCATGTTGAAGGTGTTGTACATATCCCGAACGGGAATGCTGCCGGTCTTTTGGATGATGTCAAAGATGCGGGGCATGGGGAAGGTGGACACATCAATGTGAGCGGTCAGACCGGGCTGCATCATGCGGGGCACGTTCTCATAGAACCCGCCGCCAGTGATGTGGCTGATGGCGTGGACATCCACACCGGCGGCAGACAGTGCCTCGATGGCACGGACATAGATGCGGGTGGGCACCAGCAGGGCTTCGCCCAGAGTGCAGCCCAGCTCGTCGCTGTGCTGTGCGTAGGTGTTGTTGATGTCCAGGGTCTTGCGTACCAGGGAGTAGCCGTTGGAGTGGACGCCGGAGGAAGCCAGACCTACCAGCACATCGCCAGCGGCCAGCTTGGAGCCGTCGATCTTTTTCGGTTCGTCCACGATGCCCACGGTGAACCCAGCCAGGTCGTACTCGTCCTCCGGATAGAAACCGGGCATCTCGGCAGTCTCGCCGCCGATGAGGGCGCATTTGGA
>OGDF01002412.1_pt1 | contig 25366 bp, 23 predicted proteins | sample 1570141 | NCBI WGS metagenome assembly OGDF01 (sample SAMEA4370581, study PRJEB24528) | human gut metagenome | reverse complement strand
TAACCTTTCCTACTAATGTTAAGTAGTTGTTTTCTAAATAATTTGTATCCAATTTTATTTCCTCCCTATCTTTTTTTATTTTATCAATTGTAAATTACCATCTTGCGTTTTTTTATTTTAAAATTTTCTACATTTCTTATTATACTACACATTTTTGGTTTTGTCTACATAAAAAGTTAATGTTTTGAAATTTTTTTTGAATTTTTATTCATTTTTAGGCATTTTTGACAGTTTTTTATAAATTATGGACTATTTTATAGCTCTTTTATTAAAAAATTTATAATTTCATTATATATTGATGACTTTTTATTTTGTTCTATTTCTATTTTTTTCTCTTGATTTTCTATTATATCTCCATTTAATTTTTCTATTTCTCTTTGTACACTAATTATTATATAGTTTTCTTTTACACTTGATATCATTATTGTTGATTTTGAATTAAATCCAAATGTTATAATTTTTATTAGTATATTTTCAGGTATTTTTATTTTTTCATCAGAATTTATCAGAATATATTTGGTCTTATTTATTATTTCTCTCATAAATTTGTATTCTTCTTCTGTTAAATTTATGTCTTTGTTATAAATTATCTCATCAAATTTTATATTTTTTAAATTCTTTATACTTTCGCTGTTTAATTCAATTAGCTCATAATTTTCTCCTAGTTTTCTTTTTATGTCTTTAATATCTTTTTTTCTAGCAACAATTCCAATTAATGGCATGTATCTTCTCCTTTTTCCATTTATATGCATATTTTACCCAATAAAAATATTAGTATTCTTATTTTTAGATATTTGTCTTTATTTGCATTCCATTATTATCAATTACATAATTATCTTTATATATCAATTCTGATACTGTTAATAATTCAAATCCTTGTGATTTAATATTTTTTATTAATCCATCTAAACTATCTGCAGTATTTTTGGTTCCATTATGACTTAATATTATACTACCATTTGATATTTTGTTTCTTATTCTTTTCCACATATCATCACCAGTTAATCCTTTATAATCTAATGTATCTAAGTTCCATTGAATTGGATAATATCCATTATTTTTTGCTGTTTTTATTACTATATCATTATACTCTCCATAAGGTGGTCTATATAATTCTACTTTTTTATTTGTTATCTTTTCAATTTTATTCACACTTAATTTTATTTCTTCTAAATTTTTTTCTGCTGATAATTTATTTACATGTGGATGTGTATTACTATGTGTTCCAATTTCATGACCCGCTTCTGCAATCTTTTTTACTGCCTCTGGATATTTATCTACCCATTCTCCTACCAAAAAAAATGTAATTTTTACATTATTTTTTTGTAATGTTTCTAATATTTTATCAATATCATCTGCATTCCAAGCACAATTCATTGTAAATGCAACCTTTTTTTCATCTGTTTGAACATTATAAATTGGCAATTCTTTTTCTTGTGATGATGTTTGAATTGTTTCAACTTTTCTTACATTTGCAATTGTTATTAATACAGCTACTGTTAACACAGATACTATATATGTTTGAATTTTTTCTTTATTAAATACCAAAAACATAATTACCTCCAAATTTTGATATTTAATTCTATTCATCTTTTTACTTTTTATTCATAATAAAAAGAACAGTATAAAACTGCTCTACCATATTTAATTTAAAATGTTTATTACATCTGTTTCTTCTCTCATTTCATGATTTTCAAAAATATAATGTTTATTACATAAACTTTTTAATTTTTGTCTATGTGTAACTATCACATATGTTTTATCTTTTAAATATTTCTCAATCATATTCGTTATTTTTTCTTCTGATAATATATCTAAATTTGATGTTGGCTCATCAAAGAAATATAATTCTTTATCAATTAATATTCCTCTAATTAAATTTAGTCTTTGTTTTTGACCTGTTGATAATTTTATTCCCCTTTCTCCTACAATTGTATCTAATCCATTTGGTAATTCATTATACCATCCTTTTAATCCTGCTTCTTCTAATAATTCAAATATTTTCTTATCTGGAATTTCTTTTCCTAAACATAAATTATCTCTAACACTCAAATCAAATAAATCTACTTCTTGAGATACAAACACTAAATCTAATCTAACATCTTTTATTTCTTTATTATCTATTAGAAGCCTTCCATTATTTAATGGATATAATCCCGCCAAAATATTCATTATAGTTGTTTTTCCTTGACCAGACTCTCCCATTATACTTATTTTGTCACCTTTTTCTAAATAAAATTCTGGTATTTTTATTTGAGCTGAATCTTTAGTATATGAAAATTTAACATCTTCTAATTTTATATTGTTAAAATTCTTAAGTATCTCTATCTCTTTAATATTTTTAAAATATTCATCTAATTGCTTTTTAGAAGTTTTAAACCTTTCTCCCATATCTAATAGCCTAACCATATTATTTAAACTCCAATACAATTTTCCTAGCGCTGACATATAAAATAACAAATATGGTAACCCATCTTGCCCATTTTTTACCATTATTATAGTACTTATTAAAACAACTATATATAATAAGTTTATTAATCCTGTAAATACTCCATTAGCATTTGTTTTCTTACTTACATTAACTTTTGTTGCTTCTAAATACTCTTCAGCATTTTCATTAATTTTTTTATTGCAAAAATCTCTTATATTTAATTTTCTAACAGCTATAATATTTTGAATAAAATCTACAAATGTAGCATTATATTTTGACTCTGTTTCATTTGCTTTTTCTTGATATACCTGTTTATTTTTTATCATTTTGAACTTTAACATTACCGCTAATATTGAAACAATAATACATATTATTCCTGTTATTACTGATTGTCTGCATACCATTAATAATATTGATATTCCGCCAATAATCAATGGTATTACACTAGATTCAAATTGCCATGTCATTTCAAAAAAATAAAATGACAAATTAGTTATTAACTTATGTATATATCCTGTATGTGTATTAGATATTTGTTCCATTGTCATAGATTGTAATTTATTAAAATAATATTTTTGAATTGTCGTTTGAGTTTTTATATTATTTACATTATCAATATATGAAGCTATTTTTCCTGCTAATAGCATTATTATATCTATAATACAAATCCATATTGTTAATTTGGTTATTTTGTCTAATGTTAATGGACTTGTTCCAAAATATGATAAAACATAAGCTTCTCCATAATCAGCTAATGAATAAATTGTGTTAAATATTATTGATAATATGAATAGCTTTTTAGCTACAACTTTTATTAATTCTTTCATTGATTTCATCTCCATAAATATTATACCAAATCTCCTTATAAAACACAACAAAAAAGAACTTTCATACCATCAAAGTATAAAAATTCTTTTTATAAATTATATTTCAAATTCTATTATCTCACAATTATTCATTGAAATTTCTGCTAAATTTTGACTTTCTGGCATACCATAAAGATGTGATTTTATAACTTTTGCAATTCCTCCATGTGCTACAATCAAAATAGTTTTGTCATGATATTTTTCTTTTATATCATCAAAAAACTCATTAATTCTTTTTTCAAAATCATGTAAATTTTCTCCATTTGGAATGTTATAATTTAACTTATAATCCCAAATATTATTTTCCATTTCTTTTGTTACATCTCTTCCCTCATAGTCACCTAATTTTCTTTCTCTTATTCTTTCATCTGTAATAATTGGTATATCTCTTCCTTCATTTATTATTTCAGCTGTTTGCTTTGCTCTTTTCATTGGGGAACAAATTACAAGATTATATTTTACATTTTCAAGTTCTTTTTTTGTATTATAAGCCTGACTTATACCTGTTTCATTTAATTCTTTTTCTGTTCCTCCACCTTGCATTTTTTTGGCTAAATTTAAGTCTGTTTGTCCATGTCTTACATAATAAATTTTCATACCAATCATTCCTTTCATATTAATTATTAATATTATATCCAATTTTATATTTTTTTCAACATTTTCATAAAAAAACATAATTATATACAAAAAATTGAAGTAGAAAATCTTAAAATTTTCTACTTCAATTTTTAACATAGTTCTCTCTAAAAAGCCTTTCATATTCTTCAGCTTTTTGAGCAATTCTTTTACTATTTATTTTAATTTCTTCATTAAGCATTTCTAAAATTCTTGACACCATTTCAGAATTCAAAGAATTAATATCTATTTCTTCCTTTTTTATTTTATTGTATATTAAAAAGAATTGTTTCTTATCTTCCATCTTCTCCTTCTAATACTTTTGCTTGTTGTTTTTTTAGCTCATCAATTTTCTCATCTAATTCTTGCATCTTCTCTCTTTGACCTCTCAATTCTGATAATGCTCTTCTTACTCTCTCTCCATTTTCATCACTATTTTCTTCAGTTATTTTTTCCTTTTGTTCTTCTAATTTAATACCTAATTCATCTAATTTTTCTATTATCTCGTCAATCCCTTTTTTTCCAAGCCCTCTGGTATCATTAAAATCTTTTAAATTTTTTTCAGCAAGATCTCCAACAAAATTCCAACCCTTTCTTTTTAATGTTGCGCTTGTTCGAGCAGAAAATTCTAACTCTTCTATTGGCATATCTAATACTTTTGGCTCATCTGTCTTAACCTCTTCTTTTGGTACTACATTTTTCTTCTTTTTTTCTTCATTTAATATATTCATTAATTCTTCTTTATCATCATCTGATAGTTGCTGATTATCCATTTCAAAGACATCATGTTTATTAAAATATGCTCTAATAAATTTTTCAGATGGTTTGTGGATACATGAAAATATTTCGTTTCTTTTGTTCTTTTCTAAAAACTTACTTCTTACATACATTGTCATCTGGCTAATTCTTGCATCTGATTTTGCTAAATCATTTGCTATTTCTTTAAATGTATATTCTTTTCCATCACTTAATCCATATCTTAATTCTATTACTTTCTTTTTGTTATCTCCAAAATCATTTAATATACCGCTCTACCACTTTATCAACATTTTCATCTAATACAACATTTTCTGGCAACCTATTCTCATATACAAAAGATAGAAATTTTATCATTCCATTTTTATTTTTCATTCCTAAATAAAAATTTTTTACTAATGGCATTTTTGAAGTTTCTTCAATAATTGCTTCACTTTCTTCCTTTATTTTTTTTATCTCATCATTATTTTTTGCATTAGAAAGTTTTACCATATATTCAATATAAGCTTTTCTAAAATTATCAATATTTCCAAATTTTTTTGATATCCTTATTCTATCTGATGTTTTATATTTTTTATCAAATTCAGTATCTTCTAATGATTTAAATACTCCACCAATTTGACTATTATTTAATTCTTTCTCTAATTCTTTTGGTAATTTTCCTCTACTTTTTCTTCCTCTTATATATGCATAATCATTCATAATTTTTTCAAATTCTCTAAGTTCTTCTTCATTCAAACTTTTATGCAATTGCAATACATAAGAAAAAGCATATGGATATTTTTTGCAAAAACTTTTTAAACGCTTTGTCTTTTCATATATTGTATCTCTGTTTTCATCTAATAATCCTAGTTTTTTCATTCTTTCCATATCAGATTTTGTATATGTTAAAATATTTTCTTTTCCATATAACATAGCTTGTCTAATATTTGTAACAAATGTTCCTATATTATATCCATCATAAATTGTATCAGTATGAATTGTCTCATTTGGATGTTCATTTAAATATCTTTCAAACAAATCAATTTTCTCAGATAATTGCACTCCTCTATAATTTGTTAATTTTTCTATTTTTTGTGATATCTCAAAAGTTCTTTTGGTATAATCTATTATTTTAAATCTTGTTTTATTTTCTGTTTTATTTTCTCTTAATTTTTTTGAATCACTTCTTAGTTGTTCAGTTGCTTCTTCTATTACTCTAATTGAATCAAAATTATCAACTAAATCTATAATAACTGGTTTCTTTGATGAATTGCATGTTGTCAAAGCTCTCCCTAATTGTTGCATATATATAGTTGGAGATTGCGTTGGTCTCATCATTATTACACCATCTGTATTTGGAATGTGATATCCCTCATTTAACATATTTACAGAAAACATTAATTTTAAGGAATCCTCCTCATTATCATTTTCAAATTTTCTTAATACTCTTTGATTTTCTCTATAATCTTCTGCTGATGAAACATTATATATTTTAATATTAGGATTTACTTTTTTAAAAATTTCTTGTGCTTCTTTAATTTTTTTATGCATTTCTTCTATATTAGAACAAAATACAATATATTTTCCATTTTTATTTGGCATATGTTTTTCTAAAATATCTGGTAAGTTTTCAGTTTCACTATTCAATTGCTTTGCTAATTCATTAAACAATTTTTTGGCTTCTGCTTTTTTTGCTTGTGTCGTATTTGAATTCTCTATTTTTTCTCCTAATTTTAATAATTGTCCTTTACTTTCATACATTGCACTAACATATTCAAATTCTGGTAATATTCCTTTGTCTAATGCTTCTGCAAATGTCATTTCAGAAGCAATATTTTCTCCAAATAATTCTTCTGCCATATCAATATTTCCATCAAAATATCTTATTGGTGTTGCTGACAATCCCAATATTTTTGCTTTTGGATTTTGGCTTATTAAATTTTCTACTGCTTTTCCCCATTCCTCTGCACCACAATGGTGAAATTCATCTAATATAATAATATCTGCATCTAAGTTTAATTGCCCACTTTTATTTAATGATGTTAATTTTTGATATGTACATCTAGTTAAATTCTTAAAATTCACTCCCTCATTTATCATATTTTTCTTTAATTGATGCATTATTGCCATTGATGGTGATAAATATATTATTTTTTTATCTGGATTTTCTTCTATTAATTTTAATGCAATATAACTTTTTCCTGTTCCTGTTGGATGAATAATAGCTGCTTTATTATCTTTCTCAAACATTTCTTTTACTTTTGCATATGCTTGTTGATTATGCTTTTTTAGTTTTACACTCATATAAAACTTTTCCTTTCTTTATACTTCAAATGAATGCATAATAGTTATATTTTCTTAGCTCTATTCAAACTATCTCTCATTTTTTCCATCTATCATTATACCGCTTTATGTAAATTGTGTCAATTTCGTACTTTTTATTATTGTAAAAAAAAGAGCAGTTAATCAGACTGCTCCAAAATAGACTTTATAATCTATTTCTCATTGTTTTTTGATTATTTTCTAACTTTTATTTATTCAATTTTTGTCTTACATATTCATACATAACAACACCTGCTGCAACAGATGCATTAAGGCTCTCAGTTCTACCCAACATTGGAATTTTTGCTTTTTCATCTGCCATATCTTGAATTTCTTTTGAAACTCCATTTGCTTCATTTCCAATAACTATAATCTTTTTATTAAAATCTATATCATAAATACTATTTTTTGTTTGTAAAGATGTTACCATTAATTTAAAATGATGTTTTCTCATTTCTTTTATTGCCTGTGCTAGATTTTCAACTTCTATTATTTTTATTCTAAATATAGCTCCCATTGTTGAACGAACAACTTTAGAATTAAAAGCATCTGCAGTTCCTTTTGACACTATAATTTGATTTAATCCAATACTATCAACTGTTCTTAAAATTGTTCCTAAATTTCCTGGATCTTGTACATCATCTAATACAACTATTATATCTTGTGTATAATCTATTTTTGCATTTTGTGCATTTTTTTCTATTATAGCCATTATTCCTTGTGGATTTGTAACTTGTGTTATTATATTAAAAATTTTATTTGAAACAGATATACATTCATATTTTGCAATTTCAAGCATTATATGTGTTGGAATTTCATATGTTCTTGTTGTATCTTCACATACAATTATTTGTTTTATTTTTGCATTTTCTTTTACCGCTTCTTCAACAAGTTTTACACCTTCAACAACATATTCGTTACTTTCATCACGATATTTTTTGTCTTTTAATTTTCTAATATGTTTTATTAATTCATTATCTTTACTTGTTATTGTCTGCATTTTTCCTCCTTTCATTTAAGTCACAAACTTGATGTTTTATATTATTTTTAGGACTTAATTCTAACCCCAAATTAATTGAATTATAATTACTCTTCAACATTTTCTTTTTTATTTTCTTTTATTTTAAAATCATCTATTGTTTTCAAAAATTCTTCTACTTCTTTTAACATCTTCATTCCTATTGCATTTTGTAGAACATATGTAATTTGTGGTTTTAAACCTTGTGAAAATTTTATTCTATTTCTATAATTTTTTGCTAATTCATTTACATCTATATTAAATTCGCCTAATTCAAATGTAAATACTGCAAAACTACGTTTTCCTTGAACTTTACTTATATTAAGTTTTTTACATAATATTTTTATTCTTGCAATTTCAATTAAATTTTCTATTTCACTTGGCATATTTCCAAATCTATCAATCATTTCATCAATTACATTTTGTATATCTTCTTCATTTTTACATAATGCAATATCTTGATATATTTCAATTTTTTGACTTGAATCTGATATATATTCATCTGGAATATAACATGTCGCATCTAAATCTATTTGAACATCTATTTCTGGTTTTACTTCTTCACCTTGCATTTCTTTTACTACTTCATCTAATAAGTTACAATATGTATCATATCCAACTTGTTCTAGATGTCCACTTTGTATTTCTCCAAGTAGACTTCCTGCCCCTCTTATTTCTAAGTCTCTCATTGCAATTTTAAATCCTGAACCAAATTCTGTAAATTCTTTTATTGCTTTTAATCTCTTATCTGCAATTTCTGATAATAACTTATCTCTTTTATATGTGATATAAGCATATCCCTGTCTATCAGATCTTCCTACTCTTCCCCTTATTTGGTATAATTGTGCTAATCCCATTCTGTCTGCATTTTCAACAATTATTGTATTTGCATTTGGAATATCTATTCCAGATTCTAATATTGTTGTACATACTAATACATTTGTCTTTCCTTCGATAAATTCTTCCATTATATTCTCAATTTCATGTCCTGTCATTTGTCCATGTGCATATACAACTTTTGCTTCTGGTACAAGATTTGATATTTCATCTGCTTTTTGAATTATTCTTTCCACATTATTAAATAAATAAAATACTTGACCATTTCTTTCTAGTTCTCTTGTTATAGCTTCTTTTATAACTTCTTGATCATATTCTAATACATATGTTTGAACAGGCTTTCTATTATATGGTGGCTCATATATTACAGACATATCTCTTACACCAACAATTGACATATGAAGTGTTCTTGGGATTGGTGTTGCAGTCATTGTTAATACATCTATTGTTGCTTTATATTGTTTTATTTTTTCTTTATCTTTTACTCCAAATCTGTGTTCCTCATCTATTATTAATAATCCTAAGTCTTTAAATTCAACATCTTTGCTTAATATTCTATGTGTTCCTACTACAATGTCAACTTCTCCTAATTTTAATTTATTAATAATTTCTGTTTGCTGTTTTTTTGTTTTAAATCTATTTAATACTTCTACTCTAATACCAAAATTAGTCATTCTTTCTTTAAATTCTTTATATTGTTGTTCAGCTAATACTGTTGTTGGAGCTAAATATGCAACCTGCTTTCCTCCCATTACTGCTTTAAATGCTGCTCTAATTGCAACTTCTGTTTTTCCATATCCAACATCTCCACATAGTAGTCTATCCATTGGTTTTGAATTTTCCATGTCTTTTTTTACTTCATCAATACAACGCAATTGATCATCTGTTTCTTGATATGGGAAACTATCTTCAAATTGAGTTTGCCATGGTGTATCTGCTGGAAAAGCATAACCTTTTGATTTTTCTCTTTTGGCATATAATTCTATTAATTCTTTTGCAACTTGTCTTAAATTCTTCTTTACTTTTGCTTTAGTATTTAACCATTCTTTTGTTCCAAGTTTATTTACTTTTAATCCGCCTTCATCTCCACCAACATATTTTCTTACACTATCTAATTGGTTTGTTGGAACATATAATACATCATCACCATAATATTTAAGTTTTATATAATCTTTTGTTGTTCCATCTGCAGTAATAGTATTTACACCTATAAAAATTCCTATTCCATAATTTTTATGAACTACATAATCTCCTATTTTTAAATCTGCATATACTACTTTTTCTCCTTCTTTAAATGCTGATGATTTATATGTTTTTCTTTTTTCTCCTTCAATTAGTTCTTGTGATGTTATTACTAATTGATTTGTATCAAAACATTCAAATCCTGATGATAATTTTCCTACACTAACTGTTACAAGGCTTTCTGTATTTTTTACTATTATTGTTTGATTTAAGTTTTCTTCATATTTGTTTATTATCTCTTTTTCATTTAGTAATGAACATATCTTTTTTGCCTTTTCTTTCGTTTCAGCTAAAATATATATTCTTTTTTTCTCTTCTTGTGCTTTTAATAATTCTTTAAATAATATTTCAATTTCACTTTTTGAAAAATTTCTTTCTTTATATATCCATTTATATTTTTCTGCTTGTATTTTTACTTCATTATCTAATTTTTCTACATAAATTATTTGTTTATCATTTAATTTATCTTCAAATTGATTAAAATTACAAATGTTTTTTAATGCTTCAGGTACAATTTTTTCTTTATCTATTAATAATTGAATTATATTTTGACTATCTTTGTTTACATTTATTGTTCTTTGCTCTATTTTTGATTGCTCATCTAAAAATACTAAATATTTGTCTGTTATATAATCTAATATTGTATCTTGTTCTGTATAAAATGAATTAAGATATCTATCAATTTTACTTATATAATTACCAGCTTTTATTAATTCTATATCTTGTTCAATTGTTTCTTGTAATTTTTCTGAATAGATTGTGTTTCTTATATTTGTTATTACATCTTCTATATTTGATTCTAATATATATTCATGTGCTGGATATATTGTTATTTTATCAATATTTTCTGTTGAACGTTGACTTACTACATTAAAATATCTAATTGAGTCTATTTCATCTCCCCAAAATTCAAGTCTAACTCCTTCTTTTTCATTAACTGAAATATCAACTATTCCACCTCTAACACTAAATTGTCCTCTTCCTTCTATTAAGTCACATCTTACATATCCTAATTCTACTAGTTTTTGTTTTATTGTTTCAAGATTTTCTGAATCTCCAACTTTAAAATTTAGTGTGTTTTTATATAATGCTTTTTTACTTATCATTTTTTGAAGAACTGCTTCTATTGTTGTTATTACTACTCCTGTTCTCATTTCTTGCATTTTATTTAATGTTTCAATTCTTTCATATGGTAAGTCTTTGCTTTCTGCAACATAATCATATGTTACTATTTCTTTTTTTGGCAAATAATATACTTTATCTGTAAAATATTTTATATCTTTTAATATTTTTTGTGCTTGAATTTCATTATATGTTATTACTAAAATTGGTCTTTTTGCAAATTCTCTTGTTGCAGATATCATTTGTGTCATTCCAACGTCTGTTAAGCCCGATATGGCTATCGGGCTTTTTTTATTTTCTATTGTTTTTATGTACTCACAAAATTTAGGATTTTTACCTAATTCTCCTAATATTGTATTCATTTCTGATTCCTTCCTTGTATTTATCTATCTACCGTTCCTCTGAATAAAGAACAAGCTCATCATTTTCATTTTTTATATATTTTTTTCCATCTTCCAAATCTATATATCTCGGTACAACTTCATAAACAACTTTTTCTTTTCCTTTTTTTATTATTTTTTTCATCTTTTGAAGATGTTTAGGATATCTTCTTGGATCTGCTAAAAAAGCCAAATGATTTATAAAACCACTTCTATAATCTGTTTCTCTTGTATTATCTGCTGTTTTTATTATTGATTTCTCTTGTTCATATGTAATTGGAAATAGATAATTTGTTCCTATATTTTTTCCATTAGACATAAAATCTTCTTTTCCATCATATAATCTTATTATAGAACTTCCTTGTTTTGAATATATAAATTTTAAAAATTCACTTCTGTCTATATGTAATCTTAGTGGCATATTTAATCCAGGAATATCTGCTCCAACTAAAACATATCTTGACTTTTTATTTTCATCTATTATTCCCCAATTTTTAGAAACATTTTCAGTAATTAAAAAATCCATTAATGAATATATAGAATTATCTTTTTGCTTATATGAGAATTCTCGAATATTTTCTAATCTAGAATATAGAGTAATATCTTTTTTTAAATCATTTTCAAAACATTCTAAACCTCCAACACTCGAAAAATACTCTCTATATTTTTTTTCAAATTTCTTAGCAATTTCAGCTATTTCTTCATCTTGGTATACTACTTCACTTTTTTTGAAATCTGCTCTTTTCATTGCCTTTTCATACATTTTATCATACATTTTTTTTGCTTGTAAATAAACAAAAGCAAACTTTATCCCTAATGCTTTAATTTTTCCTTTTGATACTTCTCTAAAATTTCTGTCATCATCAATTTTATCTTTTGTATCAAGACCTAATTCATACATTATAATATAAGACTTATACATTACTAATACTACTTTTACAAATCTATTTGTCCAAAATGCATATAGCGCTGCCAATTTATGCAAACTCATTTTTTCCAGTTTTTCAGTATTAAATACACTATCACTTGAAATTTGCATTACATTATCAAATCCCATTCTTCTACTTTGTTCATTTTGTCTTTGAACATACTCATTTAATACACCATACAGATTCAAATTTTTTCCAATTATCATTAAAGCATCGATATAACCTTGTTTTAAAGTTTTATCCATCTCATCCATGTTTCTTTTTATTAAAATTTTTGCTCTTTCTAATTCATTTTTTGAATAAATAAAGTCTACATCAAATTGAAGTCCTTGTCTATTTTCTTTTGTTTTTCCCGTTCGAGCTAATATTCTTCTTATCAATTCACTTTTACTAATACTTTTGGTCTGATTAATTAAATCTTTATCAAATTTAGACAAATAACTTCTAGAAGATGCAATTGCATCTTCTAAAAGTTGTGTTCGAGCAGTTTGAGGATTAGCACTATATCTAATACTATCTTTACATTTTAATCTTTTTCCACTCTCTTTTTCTTCTTTAATAATTTCATTATAAGTTTCATTCATTAATTTTTCATCTTTAAGAAGAGTCTCCATCGTATTTCTCTTTAATGTATCACTTCTAAAGGCTGGACATTTAGCAGATTCTTCAAGCATCTCATTAATAATATTTTCCATCATTTTTTTAACTTGTTCTTTATTTATATCTGGATATCCATCATATATAGATTTCAAAAAATCTCTAACCATTATAGAATCTTTATAAAAATCTTCTTCATTTAAAACAAAATTACTACCATCTTCTAATTTCATAGCATTACTTAATATAACATAAAATTCATCAACCATTATTTTCTCCTATTTTTTTACAATTAATTTATTAAATTTTGAATTTATATAATTTACTAATTTTGTCATAAATTCATCTGGCTTTATTTCTTTTTTAGCAACTAAATCTAAACCTTTTTCCCAACTTGCTGTAAGTTTTGCATTTAACATATCTGGCATAGAAAAATTCACAACATCATATATTGCTTCACCTTTTTGTGTTGGAGTTACTATTTGTGTTTTTGAATTTATATCAATATATTTTATCTTTTCTAATTTTTTTATTATTTCTCCTCTTGTTGCAGATGTCCCAATTCCTGCACCTTTTATTTGTTCTCTTAATTCTTCATCTTCAATTAGCTTTCCTGCATTTTCCATTGCTAAAATTAATGAACCTGAATTATATCTTGAAGGTGGTGTTGTTTCTGCTTCTTTTATTTCATAATTATTTACAAGTATTTCTTGTCCTTTTTTTAAACTTTTAAATACTTCTAAATTATTTTCAATTCCATCTTCGCTTTCTTTTGAACTTTCACTATTGTTTTCCACATTTTGTGCATTTGATGTGGATTTCTTTGCCTTATTTTGAGGTCTTAAAACTTCTAAATATCCTTGTGATATGCAAACTTTTCCACTTGCTATAAATGTTTCGTTTTCTACGTCAACTACAACATTTACTTTATTATATTCTGCTGGTGGATAAAATATTGCAATAAATCTTTTTACAATAGTATTATACACCTTTTTATGCAATTCTGGCAACTTTTCATAATTTTCATATCCTTGTCCTGTTGGAATTATTGCATAGTGGTCTGTTATTTTGCTATCATTTACATATTTGGTTTTTACTAAATTTGTTGAATATTTTTCATCTACCATTTTTTTTAATAAATTTTGTACTTCTTCGTCTTTATATCCTCTCATTAATCCATTCAAATTTTTTGATATTTCTTTTGCAACTGCTGTTGATAAAACTCTAGCATCTGTTCTTGGATATGTAACTAATTTTTTCTCATATAAATTTTGAATCACATCTAATGTTTCATCTGGTTTTATTTTGAATCTTTTTGTACATTCATTTTGAATTTCTGCTAAATTAAATAATAGTGGTGCATTTTCTTTTTGTTTTGATTTCTTTAGTTCTGATATTATTGCTTTTTTTCCTGCTAAACTTGCAATAAATTCTTTTGCTTCATTTTCCTTTTTAAATCCACTATCATTATATAATTTTGGAGATTCAAATAACTTTGATTTTTCATTTACTCTCCATTCTGCTTTAAATGATCCATCTGTATTTCCAAATTCACCTATTATTTTATAATATTTTGTTTTTACAAAGTTTCTTATTTCTCTTTCTCTTGATACTATCATTCCTAATACACATGTCATTACTCTTCCTACTGAAATTGATATTTTTTCTTCATTTATTTTTGATGCTACTCTTCTTCCATATATTATTGTTAATAGTCTTGAGAAATTTATTCCTATTAAATAATCTTCTTTTGCTCTTAAATATGCAGAGTCTGCTAAACTATCATATTCACTTTGATTTTTTGCTTCTCTTATTCCTCTTTTTATTTCTTCTTCTGTTTGTGAATCTATCCATACTCTTTTTATTTGTGCTTTTGGATTTGGTTTTGCCATCATATATACTAATCTTTGTATATATTCTCCTTCTCTTCCAGAGTCACCTGCATTATATATTTCTTCTACATCTTCTCTTTGTAATAATCTTTGTACTATATTAAATTGTTTTTGTACATTTGGTATTATTTCATATTTCCATTCTGTTGGAATAAATGGTAATGTATCTAATCTCCAAAACTTTAGTTTTTCATCATATACTTCTGGATAACTCATTGTTACTAAATGACCTACACACCATGTTATTATCCAACCATCTGATTCTATGTATCCATCTTTTCTGTTCATATTTATCTTTAATGCTTTGGCAAATTCCATTGCTACAGATGGCTTTTCTGTTATTAGTAGTTTCATTTAGCACGCTCCTTTTCTCATTAATAATCCTCTTATTGTTATAACAAATTTGACTCTAAGTGTCAAGGCATGCCTTTTCTATTTTTAAGTATTTTCATATTTTAATGTATCTATTTGAGCTTGCTGAATTTCGTTTTTTTTGCTTCTTTCCATAATGTATAAATCTCATGAATTGCAATAAAAATCAAGAATATTCCAAATAATTTTCTTAATATTCCAACTTCAATATTTACTGAAATAATTGAACCAATTATAGCACCTATAATTCCACAAAGTGAAACATAAATTGCCAATTTTGCATTAATATTTTTATTTCTATAATTTACTATAATTGCTGAAATTGCTGTTGGAATAAAATATATAAGATTTGTTGCTTGTGCAATATGTTGTTCTAATCCTGCAAATGTTGTGAGTAAAAATATTAAAATTGTACCTCCACCCATTCCTATTCCACTAAATATTCCAGATAAACCACCAATTAATATTTGTAACATATCTTTCCTCCAATTTTACAAAACAAATAACATTCTATATGCATAATATAAAATAAAAATTGTAAACAAAATTTTTAAAATATAATCTGGTACTTTTTTTAATATTATTGCACCTATATATCCTCCAAATATTCCTCCTATTGCACATAATAATCCTGAATTCCAATTTATATAATTATTTTTATAGTAGAAAAAACTACTTGCAATTACCATTGCTAACATACAACAAAGTGATGTTGCTCTTGCTTTTTTTGGTTCAATGTCTAACATATAAATAAATGCCGGAACAAGTATCATTCCACCACCAGTTCCAAATAAGCCACATATAATACCTGCTAAGCCTCCAATAACAGCAATTTTTATATTAAAATTTTTTTCATTCATATTTTTATCCCTAAAATTCTTATTAAAAATTTCTATTTTTATCTCACCTATGCAAAATAAAAGATAGAAAATTTTTCTTTTTTCTATCTTTTCCAAATTTTATTATTTTATTTAATATTTTCATCTTTAATATAATATTTTGTTCCTACCATTTTATCTGGTAAATATTGTTGTTCAACCCAATGGCCTGGGTAATCATGTGGATATAAATATCCTTCATTATATCCTAATTCTCTCATTTTTTCTATTGGTGCATTTCTAATGTGCATTGGTATTTCACCAGTGTCTGAGTTTGCAACATCTTCTAATGCTTTGTTAATTCCTAAATATGTTGCATTTGACTTTTTACAATTTGCAACATATACAGCTGCTTCTGCAAGTATTATTCTAGCTTCTGGCATTCCTATCATATTAACAGCTTGCATTGCAGATGTTGCAATAACAAGTGCTTGTGGGTCAGCTAGTCCAACATCTTCTGATGCACAAATTACTATTCTTCTTGCTAAAAATACTGGATCTTCTCCTCCATTTAGTGCTCTTGCTAAATATAATAATGTTGCATCTGGGTCAGATCCTCTCATTGATTTTATAAATGCACTTATATTATCATAATGTGTATCTCCATTTTTATCAAAAATTGCTTTTCTGTTTTGAATACTATTTTTGATAACTTCATCTGTTATATGTATATATCCATCTGAACTCATACTTGTTGTTAATACTGCTATTTCTAAACCATTTAATGCTGTTCTTACATCTCCATTTGATATGTCTGCTATTTTTCTTAATGTACTGTCTTCTATTTTTATCGAATATTCTCCAAGTCCATCTTTTCTTTCAAGTGCATTTTTTAAAATTTTGTAAATATTTTCTTCTGTTAATGGATTAAGTTTTATTACCATAGACCTTGAAATTAAAGCTTTATTTACTTCAAAATATGGATTTTCTGTTGTTGCTCCTATTAATATTATTGTTCCATTTTCTACATATGGCAAAAGTGCATCTTGTTGTAATTTATTAAATCTATGAATTTCATCTATAAACAAAATACTTTTTCCTGTTGGATTCATCATATAATTTCTTGTTTCTTCTACAACTCTTTTTATATCTGCTACTCCTGCTGTTACTGCATTTATTTTATAAAACTTATATTTAGTTGTTTCACTTATTACTTTTGCTAATGATGTTTTTCCACACCCTGGAGGTCCAAATAATATGATACTTGATAATCTATCTGCTTTTATTGTTCTATATAACAATTTTCCTGGGCCTATTACATGTTCTTGTCCTACATATTCTTCTAATGTTTTTGGTCTCATTCTAAATGCTAATGGTTCTTTTTCATTCATTTTTTATTTTCCTTTTCTCATATAATCTTTGTAAATTATAAAACTATAAACTAAAAAAGTCAATCTCTTTTTCGAACATTTTTTTGTATACTTTTCTTTACAAATTATGTTAATTGTGATATAATATAAATGTACGCAATTTCATTTAGAAACATTATAATGTTTCGCAAAACCTTTGGAGGGTTATTATTTATGAAGTGTGATGCTATGAACATTATTACCGCCACTAGCTACATGGCTCGTGACATTGCAATTAATGTTTTCCGCTCTGGTCATTTTAATCCTGAAGGATACACCATCAAATATAATTTGGGAGAAGGTCTCCCCAACCCTGACGATATTAAGGAAGAGGACTATCCTCTTATTATCAGCGGAAAATATGATGGCTTTCCTTTTGAACTTCGCATCTTCTGTGCAACTGCAGGATATGCTGGCACTGGTCCTCATGATATGCTCAAAATTCTTCGGACTGCGGGCTTCCCTGTAGATGAAGAGGCCATTTTGACACCTAAGTGGTCTCATGACCGCCAGATTCTTATTAAGGGAACTAAGCTCGACATGAAAGATATTTTGACCAGCACTTTCTAACCTGAAACAGCAAGTCTACCTGAATTAGGTAGGCTTGTTGCTTTTATTTTTATTTTGATATATAATCCTACTATAAATTAACATGAAAGGAAAATATAATTATGTTTGCATATATAAAAGGATCACTTGAGATGAAATCAAGTGGATATATTGTTATAGATATTAATGGTTTAGGCTACAAGGTCTTTATGTCTCAAAACAATATTGACACAATTGGAGAATTACATGATATCATAAAAGTATTTACATATGTAAAAGTTAGAGAAGATGATATAAGTATATTTGGTTTTAAAACTCAAGAAGAATTAAAAATGTTTGAATTACTTATTTCTGTTAGTGGTGTTGGAGCAAAAAGTGCATTAGTAATGCTTTCTTGTATAGAACCTTCTGATTTTGCAATTGCAGTAATCTCTAATGATGTTAAAGTTCTTACAAAAGTTCCTGGAATAGGAAATAAATCTGCTCAAAGAATTATTCTTGAATTAAAAGATAAACTAAAAGAAGAACAACTTGAAGAAAAACTTAAAGATTCTTCTAAAAAACTTAAAGATAATAGTGAAAATATTAATGAAGCTATTTCTGGTTTAATGGTTTTAGGATATTCTAAAAAAGATATTGAAAAAGCTTTTGAACATCTTGATATTGATAATTTATCTATTGAAGATTTAATAAAAAAAGGATTAATTTTATTATCACAAAAATAAGACTTCATTTTGAAGTCTTATTTCTTTATTATTCCCCAGGTTCCATACCTTCTGATTTTTGAATTTGTTCCTCATTTAGTCCTTTAGCTCTTATCAAGAAATCTGCAAGCTGATCTTTTTCTCCGCCCTTTCTTGACAAATAACTATCTGGTGAATTATCTCTATAATACCTTCTTAATTGTTCAACTTCTACTAACAAACCACCTATTTGACCTACAGAATTATCTTCATTATTTTTTTCATTCCAAGATTCAATTAATTCACCATTAGCTTTTTCTACTATAATTTCTTCTATTGTACTTCGATTTAAATCGGTATTTTTTAAATAAATTTGTATGTTACCTGCAATTTCTCTTCCGTTATTTATTTTATATTGTTCTCTATATAATTTTTTCATATATTCTAAAGCATCATTTTCTGAATGAATATTTTTTACATCATCCCTTATTTGTTGTCTTTGAGCTTCTCTTTGTGCCATTAAATCATTTTGTTCTTTTATACTTTTTACATTTTCATTTGTAATTTGAACATCTTGTCCATTTTCATCTTGTACAATCAATATTCCTTCATCACCTAATCCTACCACTTTAAGTCCTTCTCTAAAGTTATTAGCTTGAATTGTTACAGAATTATCATTTTCTTGAGATACTCCTTCTATTCTTCCTGAACCCTCATTTAACATCTTACCTGCTGAAAAAAATGTAAGTCCAACTAAAGATAATGCTCCAATTCTAACAGCTAACTGTGTTTGGAAATCATGGGTAACTTTATGTCTTAATTTCGCTTTTTCTTCTCTTGTTAATGATCTTCCTAATCTATTCTCTTTTTCTCTAATTTTTATTCTTGTTTTTCTTTCTATTGTGCTTTTAAATAATCCTACATTTTTATGAATTTTTTGATTTTTTTTTGAATCTTTTTCCATAGTACTCTCCTCTACTTTTGTTAAAACTATTTATATAATATCTCATTACATATTTAAAGTCAATAATTTTAAGAAATTTGTATCATTTTAGTCTATTTGGATAGACTAATTCTGTCAAAATTACTGCTATACTCAATCATATTAAATTAAGAGGTGATTAGAATGTATTTATCAGACGCAGTTAGAGAAAGAATTAAATTTTATCAAAAGAAGAATGGAATGAGTCTATGGGCATTATTTAAAGCTTCTGGTGTTCCAATATCTACACTTGCAGCATTTATGAGTAAAAGAACTGAATTAATAAAATTAGATACATTACTTCATATTTGTGAAGGATTTGGAATTACTATAACAGAATTTTTTGAAGATGATATTTTTAAAGAAGTTGAACAAGACTAATATAAGCTGAGTATTTTTATACTCAGCTTTTGTAATATTTCTGTAATATAAATTTAATATTATTGTAATACACTTTTTATATAAAATATTGTATAATTAATTTGACGAATTTATTATACAAATGTCAAAATAAAGAACTGGAGGATACAATGAGCGTTGAATCTGACTTAAGAAAAGATGGAATAAAAGTAGTCGACATATTAGATACAATGACAGTTAATAGAATAGCTCACAATATCGCAACAAAGCTTTGTGAAACATTTCCAGAACTTTGTTTTAATGAATCAGATTTATTTGCGAAACTTGCTAGATTAACAATGTATCGTGCTGAAATGCCTGAAGGTATGGCTGAAGCAAATTACTTTTATAAAAATACATCTATTTATTTTAATGAAAGAGTTGCTATTGAAGATTTAGAAGAATTTGCAATTCATGAATGTATACATTATATTCAAGAAATTAAAGATAAACGAAATAATTTAATTCGTATGGGCTTATGTAATTTTGATACATTAAAAATTACAGGCATGGGGTTAAATGAAGCAGCAGTACAATACTTAACATCAAAAGTAATTGGCATCCAAAAAGAAGCTGTAAAATATTTTGGAATTTCATTTGAAACAATTAGTCCATCATATTATCCACTAGAATGTAATTTGATTGAACAATTAACTTACTTTACTGGTGATGAAATATTATTTGATAGTACTTTTACAAGTAATGATAAATTCAAAAACTATTTTATCCAACTTACTTCAAGTAAAACATTTACTGAAATTGAATTATGTTGTGATCAAATTTTAGAACTTGAAGAAGAAATTTTAAGATTAAATAATAAATTTTATTCTTATGATGAGAGATGTAATAAAGTTGATAAAATAGTAGCTAAACAAGATACTTTAAAAAAGAAAATTACAGATACATATTTAAAAGCTCAAGATAGTCTTATAAAAGGTTATTTTGATAAAGCTTTTAAAAATATTTCTAATTTAGAAGAACTTGATAATTACAGAAAAAAATTAGATCATTATGGAAATTTAATCGGAAGAACTGATGATTATACTTTCTTTGATGACTATTATACTGAAAAAATGTCACAACTAGAACATAAATCTAACGTGCTTGAAAATGGTGGCATTGAAACAGCTCTAACAATCAAAAAACCTACAAAAGTTGGTTCTTGGTTTAGAGCATTCATTAACTTCGTAACAGGAGATAAAATACATAATTAACAAAAGATTTTAATACGCAAAAGAAATTCAAAAAACAAAAGATAAATTTTTTAACTTTTACTAAAGATTTTTAAAATACCAAAGATAAAAGTACCAAAGAATATTAATTTACAAAAGTATTACTTAAATACATATGATTTTTAAGTTACATATGACTTCACAAAAGATGAAGTTTTACATATGATATTATACTAAAGATAATCAATTTTCTACACAAAAAAGATATCCCTATCTTTTTTGAAAAGGACTAGAATACTCTAGTCCTTTATTTTTTATATATTTTTTAAATATTCATCTATTGAATTTGCCGCATCTCTTCCAGACCTAGCAGCCCATGCAACAGTTCCTTTACATCCAGCAATATCTCCTCCAGCGAAAATTTTAGCTTTTGAGGTTCTATTTTTTTCATCCACTATAATATAGCCATACTTGTCTAAATCGAGTTCTAAATTGTTTGTAAACTGTTCAGGCATTGATCCTAATGCCATTATTACATAGTCTATATCAATTAAATAATTTGAATTTTCTATATTAATAGGAACTTTTCTTTTTTCTCCTTCTTTTTGCACTAATTCTGTTTTAATTAATTCTAATTTTTCTACTTTTTGATTTCCTACAATTTTTACAATATTATTCTGAAATAAAAACTTTATTCCCTCTTGTTTAGCCTCTTCTATTTCTTTTGCTTCTGCTGGCATTTGTTCTTCTGCTCTTCTATATATAACATCTACTTCTTCTGCACCTAATCTTTTTATTGTTCTAGCACAATCCATTGCTACATTTCCGCCACCTATTACAGCAACTTTTTTTCCTTTATAATTTGGATGTAACTTTTTTTCTAAAAGTTGATTTCCTCCAAATACTCCTTGTAAATTCTCTCCGTCTACTCCCATCTTAGTAGTTATATTAGCACCATAAGCTAAGAATACTGCATCAAATTTATCTTCAAGCTCCTGTAATGTAAAATTCTTTCCAAGCTCTTTATTATATTCTACTTGTAATCCTAAATTTAGTATTTTCTGAATTGTATCTTTTACAATCTTCTTTGGAAGTCTAAACTCTGGAATTCCATGAACAAGTAATCCTCCAAGATAATCATATTTTTCGAATATAGTAACAGAATATCCTTTTTTTAATAAGAATGCAGATGCTGTTAAACCAGCAGGACCTCCACCAACAATTGCAATTTTTTTATTTTTATTTTCATTATTTATTTCTGCAAATTTATATCCTTCTTTTATTGCAATATCTCCTACAAATGCTTCTAGTTCTCCAATACTAACAGGTTGTCCTTTTATTCCTCTTACACATGAGCCCTGACATTGCTTAGTATGTGGACATATCCTTCCACATACAGATTCTAGTACTGTTGTTTCTGACAATATCTCATATGCTTGTTTATAATTTTCTTCTTTTATTGCTTTTATAAATCCTGGTATATTATTATTTAATGGACAACCTTTATTAAAACAAGGTTTTGTCACACAATTTAAACAATAATTTGCTTTTGATTTTATTTCTTCCATTATAAGTAACTCCATTCAACTAATTTCGTATAAATATTTTATATTTTTATACTATTTCAGTCAATATACCTGACCTTTTATTCAATCTATTGGCATATTTCATTATATCTTTTTATAACTTGTTTTAAGTCTTTAATAAAATCTATTTTTTTATTTTCATCTCTCAATAATGCTGCAGGATGCCATGTTGGCATATAAAGTATTCCTTTTCTTTCTAACCATTTTCCTCTACTAGCTGTTATTCCATATTCTTTTCCTAATACATTCTTTAATGCAACACTACCTAATAAAACAATTATTTTTGGTTTTACTAAGATTACTTGATTTCTTAAATAATCTAAACAATTTTCTGCCTCGTCATCTTGTGGATTTCTATTATTTGGTGGCCTACATTTTACTATATTAGCAATATATACTTCTTCTCTTTTTACTCCTAACATATCAAATGCCATGTTCATAAGTTTTCCTGCTTTTCCTACAAATGGTTCACCTTGTGCATCTTCATCTGCCCCAGGGCCTTCACCTATAAACATTATATCTGCTTCTCTATTTCCCACTCCAAATACTACATTTTTTCTAGTTTCACATAGCCTACATTTTCTACATTGTTTTACTACTTCTTCTAATTCTTCCCAATTGTTATACATATTTTTTCCTATATTATAGTATTTAGGTTTTTCTGGATTTGCCTATAAACCTTATTTCTCTATTTCAAAAATTTTCATAGCATTTTCATAAGTTTGTTTTGCAATTTCTTCTAGTGAGATTCCTTTTAAATCTGCAATTTTTTGAGCAACATATTTAACATTTCTGCAATCATTTCTCTGTCCTCTATGTGGTTCTGGTGATAAATATGGGCTATCTGTTTCTATTAACATCTTATCAAGAGGAACCATATCAATTATTGCTGGAGCATTCTTTGAATTTTTAAATGTGATTGGTCCTGCAAATGATATATAATATCCAAGTTGTAATGCTTGTTTTACTAATTCTTGATTTTGTTGGCAACAATGAAATACTCCAGTTTTATTTACTTTATGATTTTTTATAATATCAATTGTATCTATAAATGCATCTCTTGAATGGATTACTATTGGTAATTCTAATTTATTAGCCAATTCTATTTGTTTTATAAAAGCTTGTTTTTGCAAGTCTTTATTTTCAGTATTCCAATAATAATCTAATCCTATTTCTCCTATTGCAACTATTTTATTATTTCTATTTTCAACTGCAATACTTGAAATTTCTTCTATACTTTTCCACAATTCTTCTTCAGTTTGTGGAATATCATTTGGTGAAATTCCTACTATTGAATATATATAATTATACTTTTGGGCTAATTCTAATGAAAATTTTGATGATGGAATATTATATCCTGCACATACAAATTTTGTTATTCCATCATTATATGTTTGTTCTATTATTTCTTCTCTATCTTCATCAAACTTTTCATCATTATAATGTGAATGTGAATCAAAAAACTCCATCTTTTTTCTTCCTTTACTATAACTTATTTGAATATTACAACTACATTAGCAATTGCATATTCTTTACAATGTGATAAGCTAATATCTATATCTTCTATATTTTGTATCTTATTATTTAAAATATTAACATATGGCCTACCTTTTTCATCATTTAATATTTCTATATCTTTCCAATTAATTTGAAATTTATTCTCTAATTCATCTGATACTGCTTTAAAAACAGCTTCTTTAGCAGAAAATCTAGCTGCATAATGTTGATATTTTTGCATCTTTTTGCTTTCACAATATTCTCTTTCTTTTTCTGTATATACTCTTTCACAAAATTTTTTATTTGTACTTTCTATACTTTCTTTTACTCTGCTTATCTCTATAATATCTGTTCCTGTTCTTATTCTCATCTTTAATCCTTCCAAATTTGAAAAATATATATAATACTTTTCGCAAAATTCTTCATAGTAATTTTAATCCATATTACAAAAAATAGCAAGTTAAACTTGCTATTTTTCGTTTTTATTATTTTACTAATACTCTTTTTCTGATAAATATTATTGTTGCTCCAACTAAGATTAATCCTGCTGCTACTGTTGTTACATATAACCATCTTGATATTATTGTACCTGTTGGTGGAGTTATTGTTGTTCTTACTGAATCTTCGTCATCTTCCATTGCTCCTCCTGGCACTAAATTTCCTGGTGTTGTATCTTTTACTCTGTTATATGTATTTTCTGTTTTATCTTTGTTTTGGCTATATCCTGAATATTGTAATATTTCTACATCATTTGTATATTTCATTGTGTCTGTATTTACTGCTAATAATCTGCTTACCTTATATGCTATACTCTTTGTTTGTCCTATTGTTACTATTTCTTCATTTGGATTATTAAATGTATTTGTTGTATATATTGTATATTTTCCATCTCTTAATGTCTTTTCCTTCT
>OGDF01002400.1_pt1 | contig 25486 bp, 25 predicted proteins | sample 1570141 | NCBI WGS metagenome assembly OGDF01 (sample SAMEA4370581, study PRJEB24528) | human gut metagenome | reverse complement strand
CAGAGCATACGCTGCAAGCCATGCCTATTACTGGAATTGTTTTCTTCATTTTTGTCTTTTTTTATGCGTAAGATACTTATAGTGTGAGCACTAATGCCCACAAGCTTTTCGCATTACAAAAGTACAAAAATAATTCGTGATGCTAACAATATGTAATATTTTATTAGAATAAATTAGGAGAATGTGTCATCTTATCTAATGCAAAAAGGGCAGACTCCAAACCCACTTGGAATCTGCCCTCATCATTTATGTAAAATCATCAACTTATGAAAATTCACATTACTTTACTTCAATCTTCTTGGTTGTCTTAGCCTCTTCTTTAGGAGTAAGCTTTGGAATCTCAACCTCAAGAACACCGTCAGTTACCTTTGCTGAAATATGCTCACGGTCGGCATCCTCAGGCAAGGTGTAACACTGCTGGTAGTTGCTGTAAGAGAACTCACGACGCAGATAGTGCTCGTGCTTGTCTTCATCCTTATGTTCCATCTTGTTCTCAATGGCGATGCAGAGATTGCCGTCATTGTCGAGATTGACGCGAACCCATTCTTTCTTCAAGCCAGGAGCAGCAACCTCCATGGTGTAGACTTTATCGTTCATCTTGATATTGGTGGCAGGAGCTGTAGCGACATTTATGCGTGGCATCAAGTCGGTATCAAAGAAAGTGTCATCAAACCAATTACTCAACCAATTAGAATCATTATTTCTACGAGCTAATAACATAATTAAAACCTCCAATTTTCTTTTACTCGTCCTCTCGGTGTCTTGCGACTCCGTCGGGATTTCTGTTTGTTAATATTCTTTTTATTTCTTTTGCCTTTGCCTCAAGACTCCGTCGTTCTTTCGAACTTCTTCATCTTTTAGCTTCAACTTTCACTTTCATGTTGAGCAACTTGCGTGCCAGCGGCTGATATATGACAAAGTTGACATAATAAGCTAAATAATTTAAACTTTGCTGCCAATTTGTGCGGTGGTTTCAAAAAAAGATGTAACTTTGTCACAGAGATTAAAAACAATCACAAGAACAAAGATTATAACATTTAAGAAAAATGAAGAAACTACTACTTTCTATAATGACGCAGATGGCGATGCAAATGTCGATGCAGGTGGCAATGCCGCTTTCTGCCAGTGCACAGCAGCTCCTTCCTTATCAGAATGCTAACCTTTCTGCTGAGGAAAGAGCCAATGATTTGCTTTCCCGTCTTACCCTGGAGGAGAAGACTAAGTTGATGATGGATACTTCGCCAGCCATTGCCCGATTGGGTATTCCGCAGTTTCAATGGTGGAACGAGGCGCTGCACGGAGTGGGGCGAAACGGTTTTGTTACCGTTTTCCCTATCACGATGCACATGGCGGCTTCGTGGGACGATGACTTATTATATAAGGTGTTTACTGCCGTGAGCGATGAGGCGAGAGCCAAGGCGCAGGAGGCGAAGAAGAGCGGCAGCATCAAGCGCTACCAGAGTCTGAGTTTCTGGACTCCGAACATCAATATCTTCCGCGACCCACGATGGGGACGTGGACAGGAAACCTATGGCGAGGATCCTTATCTGACGACCCGAATGGGACTTGCCGTGGTGAATGGTTTGCAGGGACAGACCTTTGATGGCAAACCGATGTCGGCTCCGGGAGTTCTGGCAACGGCTTCCTCACAATCTCCCCAATACGTCAAGCTCCTGGCCTGTGCCAAGCACTTTGCCGTACATAGCGGTCCGGAATGGAACAGGCACAGTTTTAATGTGGAGAATTTGCCTGAGCGTGATTTGTGGGAGACCTATCTGCCTGCCTTCAAATCGCTGGTGCAGGATGGAAATGTGGCTGAGGTGATGTGCGCCTATCAGCGGATTGACGGGGCGCCATGTTGTAGCAATGCCAGATATGAACGTCAGATTCTCCGTGATGAATGGGGATTCAAGGGATTGATAACTTCCGATTGCGGAGCCATCAACGACTTCTATGTGCCTGGCCGCCATGGTACGGCGAAGACTCCGACTGAGGCTACGGCGCAGGCGATAGGAGCTGGAACCGATGTGGAGTGTGGAAGCGTTTACCGTTCGCTCCCTGAAGCGGTGAAGACGGGAATGATCAGCGAGGAAAAAGTGAACGAGAGTTTGAAGCGCCTGCTGGAAGCCCGATTCCGTCTGGGCGATTTCGATCAGGACGAGCAGGTGGCGTGGACTCAGATTCCTTCTTCGGTCATTGCCAGCGAAGCGCATAAGGACTTGGCTGAAAAAATGGCAGAAGAGGGCATTGTACTTCTTCAGAACCGGAACAATCTCCTGCCGCTGAAATCATCAGGAATGAAGATAGTCGTGATGGGTCCGAACGCCAACGATTCCATCATGCAGTGGGGCAACTATTCGGGTTATCCTACTTCTACCACCACCATCCTGCAGGGCATCAGAAAATATGTAAAGGATGCCAAGTATATTCCTGCCTGCACGTTGACCAGAAATGAGGTGACGGAAAGCAAGTTCAATCTCCTGACTTCTACTGATGGAAGCAAGGGCATGAAGGCTACTTATTGGAACAATGCCGAGATGAAGGGCGAGCCTGTGGCTACTGCCGTGATGACTTCGCCAATCAATCAGAGCAATGGCGGAAATACCGTCTTTGCACCGGGCGTGAATCTTACCAATTTCTCTGCCCGATACGAGGGCGTGTTTACTCCGGAAGCGGATGAAACCTTGAACGTCAGAATGGGATGCGATGACGGTTACCGACTCATCATTGATGGCGATATGGTGGCGAATGTATGGAAGGGACGTGCCCGTGTACAGATGCTCAACAAGCCAATTTCCGTGAAGGCGGGAAAGCCGATGAAGATACAGGTGGATTATTTCCAGAAGACCGATATGGCGGTGATGCAGTTTGACATTGTAAAGAACTATACGCCAACCGAGTCTCAGCTTCTGGCTGAAGTTGGCGATGCAGACGTGGTGGTATTCGTAGGCGGAATCTCTCCTGGTCTTGAGGGTGAGGAGATGAAGGTCTCCGAACCGGGTTTCAAGGGTGGCGACAGAACCGACATCGAGTTGCCGCAGGCTCAGCGCAAGGTGATGGAGATGTTGCATCGGGCAGGCAAGCGAGTAGTGTTCGTCAACTGTTCGGGCAGTGCCATTGCCATGGTTCCTGAAACCGAAAATGCGGAGTCTATCCTTCAGGCTTGGTATCCGGGCGAACGGGGTGGCGAAGCTGTGGCAAAGGTACTCTTTGGCGAGGTGAATCCATCGGGCAAGCTTCCTGTTACCTTCTATAAGAGTACTTCTGATCTTCCTGATTTCCTCGATTATACAATGAAGAATCGCACCTACCGTTACTTTAAGGGAGAGGCTCTCTTCCCGTTCGGTCATGGATTGAGCTATACATCGTATGAATATGGAAAGCCGGCTTTGAAGAAAGTGAAGAGTGAAGAACGAAAAGTGAAGAATTCTTCGGCTTATTCCTTGAGTTTCTCTTTATCTAATAAAGGTAATAGGGAAGGAACGGAAGTGGCGCAGGTTTACATCCGTAGAATGGATGATGCTGAGGGTCCTATCAAGACCCTGAAAGCCTTCAAGCGCATTACATTGAAGGCAGGCGAGAAGCAGCAGGTAACCATCAGTCTGCCTCGCCAGAGTTTCGAGGGTTGGGATTCCCAGACCAATACCATGCGTGTGGTTCCCGGCAAATATCAGATATTCGTAGGTGGTTCGAGTACTGAGGCTGCGAAGAATGTGATAGAAGTGAAAGTGAAATAAAATGCTTCAAGGGGAGTTTTTTCTTTTGGTATGAAAAAACTCCCCAAAAAGTTTGGAAGTTATGATAATTCTGTGTATTTTTGCAGTGTTTAAAAGATAAATCGTATGACAACATTAGCAATAAATAAATTATGGGCTAATTATCCACTTTCTCCTGAAATTGTGGAAATGACTTTGAAAAATCGGAAGAACGTATCTGATGATATAGATGAAACTTTGTATTCTGCAATGGAGGAAAAGTACAGATTAAGGTTTTTCTAGATACTAATATCATCATTGATTTTTATGATAAGCGAGGTGAGTTTTATTATCCTGCAGCAATCATCTTTGATTTAGCGTATAAAGGCAAAATACAGTTATATGTGTCGGCAACCACTTTTGTCAATGCATTCTTCTTACTCAGAAAATCTTATCCTTCTTCTGAATTGTATCATACTATGCGAGGGCTTGCATCAATATGCGAGATAACTGATGTGAATAAAGGTATGATAAAGAAATGCTTGGAAGAAGAGAGAAAGGATTTTGGGGATAGTGTCCAATACGAATCAGCCTTGCTTCATCAGGTGGATGTAATTATTACTAGAAACGTAAAAGATTTCAAGGGATTTGCTGATAATGTGCAGACTCCAAATGAATTCTTGGAAACAATTCTCATTAACTAACAGAAAAGCTCGCCAGGACTTTGATGGTCTTGGCGAGCTTTTCTTGTTTTTATTTCCCGAATCTGGAAGTATCTACTTCTTCATGCTGCTTGGCCTTGTAGCCGCCGAAACGATAGGTGAGGGAGAGGCCTATGATTCTGCCAAAGTACATGTTGTTGATGACGTGCTGACCTCGGTAGGTGTCGTGCAGATGATTGTCGCCTGTCTCGAAGATGTCGTTGCAGTAGGCTTTCAGCTGGAACTTGTCATCCTTGAGAGGCTTCCAGGTGAGGGCAGCGTTGAGATAGCCTGAGGCTGGGATGTCGATGATTCCTTGGATGGCGTCGGTATGGACGGAAGCATCGAGGTTGAGAAGCACATGCTTGCCAAAAAGAAAAGTGCCGTTCCACTGGGTTTGACAGAACCATTTGCTGCGGTCGAATGGAAGATCATAGAAATGGGAATTCTTGTCGTTCTGATAAACGCCAGTGAAGGTAAGGCGATTCTGCCACCAGTTGCCTATGTTGATTGGGGCTGTGAGCATCAAGCCTATCTGGTTTACATGGTCGAAGTTGACATGCTTGTATTCCATCTCCTTCTTCTTGTCGCTCTGGTAAGGAAGCTGACGAAATTCATCTTTCGAGTTGTTGAAGAAGAGACTTGCCACGTATCTGCTGTGCAGAATATAGGTAAGCGAGAGGCTGAGGTCTCGTGATGGTTTCAACGTCGGGTTTCCAACAATCTTTCCATATCCGCCCGCATTATAGGTGGTGAAGTCCTTCACCGACCAATAGGTGGGGTAGTCTCTGTCGTAATCCAAGTCGAATTGGATGATGTGTCCAGCTTTTGGAAGATAGGTGATGGAGAGTGTAGGGAAGAGGTTCCACTCATCCCAGATTGGGGTGTGGTAATATTCTTCCATGAGCGATGCTTCCATCGTGAGTTTTTGACCGAACGACTTGCTGGCTCCGATGTAGAAACACATTTGGTCTTCGGTTTGAATGGTGTTGCCATCAGAAGACTTGTTGTTGCTTTCCTGCGAACTCTTGTCTCTTGATGTGGTGTAATTGATGCCGTAGTTCAAGCCCCAGTCTTTTCCTAAGTCGTGCTCCTGCTTGAGGTAAGCGTGCCATTTGTCAATTCGTTGCTGGCTTGTGATGTCGTAAATCTCATCGTAGAGACTGCTTTTCAGCCATTGTTCATCCGGTGAATTATAATAGGTGTATTCTGCTCCTGCCGAGAAGCCGAATGGTGTGGAGTAATCCAGGCGGAAATTGTGAAACTGACTCTTGGCATGGATTCTGAGAAGGGATGTGAAATCGCCATCATCCTCTGAAGTTCCTCTCGTGTTATTGAGTTGTGAGGTGTAGGCAAAGCTGAGCTGATGATCCTTTGCCAGATGATAGTTGATTCCCAGTCGGATGTTGTGGTTGAGATGGCGTTTGATATTGTCGCTATGTGTAGAGAAGGCATAGGAAGTGCCATCAGTCAAGGTGTGGGCAAATTCATTTTCATAGTAATAATATCTCTTGCCATGACCGAAGGAATAGAGCATGTCTATTTCCCATTTCTTGTTGGTGAAGAGTAAGGAGGCGCGCTCTGTGTAACTGTTGCGGTTCTGGTGGGTGTAGCCGCCGAAGAACTCGCCTTGCAGGGAGTGAAAGCCTGTGTTGTGCTTCAGCAGGAGGTTGATGACTTGTCCCTTTACCTGATAGCGGGCTGGGGCTGAATAGACAACTTCAGCGTTGGCGATGCGGCTGGTAGGAATCGTTTTCAGAAGTGAATAAAGCTGCTCGCTCGTCATGGTGGTAGCCTTGCCGTCTATCATCACGGTTACGGATTGGGCGTTGAGGGTCAAGGCTTCATCTTGTTCGCTCACGCCAGGCAGTTGCTTGATGGCTTCATAGGCATTATCCACCGGATGGTTTTTGATGAGTTGAGGCAGGTCATAGGTCAATGCTGCTCCTTTCACCTTTACGATAGGTCGGTTGCCTTTTACCATCACATCGGGGAGGGAATGGATAATGCTGTCCATTCTCAGGGAATCATTTCTGTTTCCTTGTGCCCAGTCGGCAAGACTGATGGCCAGGCAAGCGCTTAATATAACCAATCTTTTCATATTCTTCTTATCTTTTTATCGTTCTTTCGGAAAAAACTCCCGATTTCGGTTGCAAAAGTACTGTAAAAATCTCGTGTCAGCAAGGAATTTTGATTATCAAGTCTTATCAGAAGTGTTATTTAGTCTTATCAAATCAGAAATAATTCCCTGAAAAGTATCTTACTTATCTTCTTTTTTATTACTTTTGCAAGCATGAAAGAGAAACGAAGAATATTCATATTGGCAGTTGTGGCTTGCTTTTGTACATTGGTAATGCAAGCACAGGAAGTGAAGAGTGTTTCTTTGGATTCCATTCCGAAGGCATCTTTACCTAAGGAAGGTATGTCGTTGGAATATTCTCGTCCTTCGCTCGGTGGATTTCCTGTACTTCAAGGCAAATCTTATTACTCTGAATCGAATGCACCTTGGATGTCGGAAGAAGGAAGACCTTTGGAGATTGCGCCGAATGCGATACCTCATATTTCTCTTCCTTCCCCGAAATTGGGTACGATGGCGGTATATTCTTCGGGTATTGAAGTCCCAGGACTGATGAATAGGCAGACTGCAGGGGTTGTTTATCAACAAAATTTCGGGCGTTTTGTTTTTTCTCCTTATGTCGGGATAGAAAAGATAAACACGGGAGTATATGGATTGGGCAATCTCACCAAAGCTTCTTTTGGTGGACGAATGGCTTATCAAGTAAACGACTGGCTCACAGTGGGATTCTATGGACAATATGTTCCAACGAAAACCTCTGACCCTCGAAGCGTCATCATGTCTCCTTTCAATCCCAAGAGCAGCTATGGTGGCTTTATGGAAGTGATGTTCAATCAACATTGGGGGATAGGAGCCAAAATGGGACGAGAGTTTGCGCCACAAAAGAATGGTAAATGGGGATGGAAGAATACCACGGAGGTTTATCCGATTTTCAGAAAATGAGTATTTAATTCTTCTGGAAAAATCTTTAATAAAGGAAAGAATGAAGTTACATCTTAAATACATAGTTACGCTTGTCATCACGGCTTTGGTCTGCATCTTCGCATATCAGACCTATTGGCTCGTGGGGCTTTATCAGTCTCAGGAAAAGGAGGTTGAAGCGAAAATTAAGGGTGGAATGGAGTACGCTCACTTCATGGAGATGAAGAAGCGAATCGAACGATTGCGCAATGATGATAAAGGGCCTCATAGACAACTGACGGGTTCTATTGCTTTTTTTATGGATGAAGACGATGATATAGATCAAAAGGTAAAGGTGAAAAAGGTTCGTGGAGGAAAGGTTGTTCAGTCTGTTCAAACAACTTTTACCAAGCAAGAGAAGCGCAGTGAAGATGACAAGGACCAGGAATTGATGATGATGATGTCGGGCAAGCTGGCAACTATGGTGCAACAAGCGCTGTTTGGCAAATTGAATGAAATCGCCAAACCTGACATCGATGACTATGACAGTGCATGGGTTGTCAAGATGCTTTCAGACAGTTTGTTGGTGGGTGATAATGCTCATCCGCTTCCGCATCAGATTCAGCTTTTAGCAGGAAAGAAGGTTTTGGCGAAAGTGACGGCGAATGGGTATGTACCTTCCGCCAATGCCAAGCAATACCAATATGTGGTTTGTAATGAGGGGGAGGCGAATGAGGAGAAATATGTCCTTACTCTAGAGCCGCTTACGATGACTGTGCTCAGCCAGATGGCAGGCATCCTTGCCACATCGCTCTTCATCATTCTTATCCTGGCTTTCGTCTTCTGGTTCCTGATTCATACGATGCTCAAGCAGAAGACGCTTGATAAGATGAAGAGTGATTTCACCAATAATATCACGCACGAATTGAAGACTCCGATAGCCGTAGCCTATGCTGCCACCGACTCCCTGCTGAACTGCGGAATGCTCCAGCATCCTGATAAGGCGCGCAAGTATCTCACCATCGCCCAGGAGCAGTTGCAGACGCTCAGCGGATTGGTGGAACAGATTCTGTCGATGAGTATGGAACGACGGAAATCGATGCTGCTCAATATCGTGGAAGTTCCTGTGAAGGAGGTGATTGAACCATTAATCTCCCAGCATCAGCTGAAAGTGAAATCAGGAGTAAGAATGGATAAAAAAGTGAATGTTTCGTTGTCTGTAGAACCGGAAAATCTGATGGTTCATGCCGACCGGATGCATTTCTCAAACATCGTGAGCAATCTCATAGACAATGCTATCAAGTATTCTGAAGATAGCGTGAAGATAGAAATCAAGGCTTTCCAAAAAGCCGAGGATGAAGTGCTGGTTTCCGTATCAGATAATGGAATCGGTATTGACCACGATAAATTGCCTTATATTTTCGACAAGTTCTATCGGGTGACGGATGGCAATAAATATACGGTCAAGGGCTATGGTCTCGGGCTTTTCTATGTCAAGAGCCTGATGGATAAAATGGGCGGTTCTGTTTCCGTAGAAAGCGAGCCGGGAAAAGGAAGCTGCTTTACCCTGCATTTCCTTAAAGGTAAAAAGGTAAAAGGGTAAAAAGGTAAAAGAAACAATGAATAAGATAAAAGTATTACTGGTAGAAGACGAAACATCCTTGGCGATGATTCTGAGCGACACCTTGGAGGCGCAGGGCTTTGAGATGCGCACGGCGCATGATGGCGAAGAGGGGCTTCGTATGTTTGATGACCAGAAGCCTGATGTGCTGGTTGCGGATGTGATGATGCCCAAAATGGATGGTTTCGAGATGGTGCGCCGTATCCGCAAGACGGATTCCCGTACTCCTGTGCTTTTTCTCACGGCTCGTTCGGCTGTGAATGATGTGGTAGAGGGATTTGAATTGGGTGGCAATGATTATCTGAAGAAGCCGTTTGCCATCCAGGAGCTCATTGTCCGTATCAAGTCGCTTTGTCATCGGGTTTCTGCAGGAAATATTTTTTCTGAAGAACAGGAAGGGGGGAATGTTTCTCCTGATAATCCGGATGCTGCTGATCAGTGGCTCTCCATCGGTCGTTATCGCCTGAATGTTACCAGTCAGATTCTGCAGTTGGAAGGTAAGGATACAGAACTGTCACATCGTGAATCCGAAATCCTTCGCATGCTTGTGGAGAGCAAGAACAATGTGGTAGAGAGCAAGGATATTCTCCTGAAACTATGGGGCGATGACAGCTTCTTCAATTCCCGCAGTCTCCATGTTTTCATCACCAAGCTCCGCCACAAGTTATCTGCCGATGAAAATATCAGAATCATCAATGTGAGGGGAATTGGGTATAAAATGATTTGTTAGAATCTTGTAAAAGCAGTAACTTTAAAATCGAGAATGACTAATGACTAAATCTTGCGAAAGGTCATCAAAAGTCGAGTTTGACCACTTTGACCACAATACAAAATAATCAGGCTACCCCTTATGGAGCGAGCCTGATTGTATTAGATTTTCCTGTCACGTTTCACCGGAGTTACTTGTCACCTCTGCTGTCAAGTCGCCCTTGGTGAGGCGGAAGGTGCGGCCCAGGGCGTGTCAACCGTACACATCAAAAAATGGCCGACCTCCAACTTAATAAATGTTATAAAGGAATTCTTTTTCGCCCATTAGGTTGTTTTGTGGGGTATTTATTGTAAATTTGCAGTATAATTAATAAGGTATACATATTAACCCAAGATAGAATTAACGAAAACAAAATAAAACATGATCAAGAGATTATTGTCATTTCTCGACGCTTCGCCAGTCAATTTCCTGGCTGTCAAGAACCTTACCGAAGAGTTGCAGCAACATGGTTATCGCCGCATTGACACTACCGAGGCCTTAGGCACGGTAAAGGCCGGCGACAAGTTTTTTGTCACCAAGAACGATTCCTCCATCTATGCCTTCCAAATAGGAAGAAAACCTCTGGCTGAAACGGGATTCCACATGATTTGTGCCCATTGCGACTCACCCACATTCCGCATCAAGCCTCATGCAGAGATAGACTGCGAGGGAGGTATCGTGAAGCTCAACACTGAGGTGTACGGAGGTCCCATCATGTCGACATGGTTCGACCGTCCGCTCACCCTCGCTGGAAGAGTCATCGTGAAGAGCAAGGACGTGATGACCCCCACTACCCTCCTGCTGCACGTGAAGCGCCCATTGCTGCAGATAAGCAACCTGGCCATTCACTTCAACAGACAGGTGAACGATGGGGTGAAGCTGAGCCGGCAGAAAGATGTGCTTCCCATCCTGGGAATCATCAACGACGAGCTGGAGAAAGGCAACCTGCTGATGAACATCATCCTCGAGGAACTGAACAAACAGCAGACCGTGGCTCGCGAGGACATTCTCGACTTCGACCTCTATTTGGCTGATGCCACTCCTGCCTGTACCTTTGGCGCGCACAATGAGTTTATCTCTTCGGGAAGACTCGACGACTTGTCTATGTGCTTTGCCGGACTTGAGGCGCTGTTGGCTTCACAACCCACCGACACCACACAGGTGCTTGCCATCTTCGACAACGAGGAGACGGGCTCGCAGACCAAGCAGGGAGCCGGAAGTCCTTTCCTCTCCTACATGCTCAAGCGCATCGCCCTGGCTCAGGGCGGAACCGAGGAGGCTTATTATCAGGCTGTGGAGCGTGCCTTCATGATTTCGGCAGACAATGCCCATGCATGGCATCCCAACTACTCCGAGAAGTACGACCCTACCAACCATCCTATGCTGGGAGGCGGACCGGTCATCAAGTTTAATGCTGCCCAGAAGTATGCCAGCGACGCTTATTCTGCATCGGTCTTTGCCGGCCTGTGCAAGAAGGCAGGTGTGCCTTGCCAGCGCTTTGTGAACCACAGTGATGTGGCAGGTGGAAGCACACTGGGCAACATCCTTGCCTCTTCCATTCCACTGCGCGGTGTCGACATGGGAAATGCCATCCTTGCCATGCACAGCTGCCGCGAGACAGGAAGCACTGCCGACCATGAGTTCTGCGTCAAGGTGTTCACACAGTTCTACCAGGAATAACATGACACGATGAAAGACATTCAATTGTATCAACAAAGATATGATGAGAAGTGGATATCGGAAGATTGTCATAGCATGCGACTCTTATAAGGATTGCCTTACGAGCAGGGAGGTGAATGACACAATAGCAGGAGCTTTGTCGGCTCCCGAAATCATAACCCTCGAAATGAGTGATGGGGGCGAGGGAATGCTCGATGCCTTTCTCTCGGCAATGAAGGGTGAACGGGTGAGGATTCATGCTCATGACGCCCTGATGCGATGGACGGAGGCTGAGTACGGAATAGTGGACAATACTGCTATTATCGAGATTGCGCAGACAGCAGGCCTGGCTTTGATAGAGCCCGAACAGCGCAACCCGATGAAGGCTACGTCCTGGGGGGTGGGCGAGATGATCGTGAATGCCTATCGCCGGGGCGTGACCCATTTCATCGTGGGATTGGGCGGAAGTGCCACTTCCGATTGCGGTATAGGAATGCTCAAGGCTATGGGCGACGACTGGAAGACGATACGCAGGGAATGCAGCTTTGTGCTGGCTTCAGACGTTACCAATCCTCTTTGCGGCGAGAACGGCGCAGCTCATGTCTTTGCTCCTCAAAAGGGAGCAGACTCTAAGATGGTGGAAATGCTGGATGCCCGTGCCCGGAAATTTGCCGAGGTGAGCGCCAAGCATTTCGGTTATGACAGGAGTGAGGCTTCGGGAGCTGGTGCTGCCGGTGGTTTGGGCTACGCCTTCCTGCAATATTTCAATGCCAAGGCTCGTCCTGGGACTGAGCTTCTTTTAGAGAAAATTGGGTTTGACACCTTGATTCAGAATGCTGACCTTGTGATTACAGGCGAAGGACATAGCGACCGGCAGACCTTGATGGGGAAACTGCCACAAAGAATCCTTGAGCATGTTACCAATCAGAAAATCTGGCTTGTATCGGGTGGCGTGAGCGACAGGCAGGCGATGCTGGATGCTGGTTTCGACAGAGTGATTCAGGTTACTCCGGACAACATGCCTTTGGATGTGGCATTGAAGCCTGATGTGGCACGCAACAACATGATAAAAGCGATCATAATGGAAGAGAAACTATGAAATACATCATTTTTGATTTTGACGGAACTATCGGCGACTCACAACGGCTGATAGTAAAGACCCTGCAGGACACGATGCGGGAAAGAGGACTCGAGTTGAAGTCGGACGAGGCTTGCGCCAAAACGATCGGACTTCGGCTCGACGAGGCCTTTGTGGCACTCTTTGGCATGAGTGCCGAAGAGGGTGAAGCCTGTGCTGCCACTTATCGCGAGATATTCATGAAGAACAAGGAAATCATGATTGTCGAGCCTTTCCCTCATGTGATAGAAACGCTCCGTAAACTGCATCAACGTGGCTTCGTACTGGGCGTGGCAAGCAGCCGCAACCATTGTTCGCTCGACGGCTATGTCAGGCAGATGGCGCTCGACAACATCTTCACCTCTATAGTGGCGGGCGATGATGTGGAGCATGTGAAGCCTGCCCCCGACATGGTGTGGCGGGCTCTGAAAGAGATGAATGGAGAAATAGAAGAAGCCTTGGTCGTTGGCGACATGACATTCGATGTGGACATGGCGCACAACGCTGGTTGCAAGGCATGCGCCGTGACTTATGGCAACGGAACCCGCGAGCAACTTGCCTCAGCCGACTGGATCATCGACGATTTCGCAGAATTGCTGCAGAAATTAGATTTTTAAATATTGAGTCCACTTTCGTATATTACCCTTCTCCTTCCACCTTGCAGCCATTGAATCCCATTTCCCTGGCTTTATCCGGACCAAAAGTAAAGTAAACGGCTTCGCCCTCGTCGCAAATCTCGCCTGCTGAATTTTCAAGGGTAAGATGAATGGTGGCTATGTTGCGACGCTGGCTGGCTAAATGTCCACGAACCGTAATTTGAGTATCTGAGGTAAGAACAGGCTTCTTATATTTCACATTGAGCTGCATCGTCACGCCTGTAGTCTGAAGTTTACGGTTGATTACCCATCCTGCCACTTCGTCCATCAGCATTCCGATGATGCCTCCATGAAGGGTGTTCACCCACCCCTGATAGTTAACACCTGGAGTCCAGACAGTGAGCACATCATCGCCATCTTCCCAAAACTCGAGATGCAATCCCACAGGATTGCCTGGAGCACAACATACACAGTTGTACTCCGGTTTGCCTAAATAAGGATTCAATATCTTCTTCATGACTCTAAAAAAATAGTTAGAGAAGTTATAAGCCAACGGCCTTGAAGTATCATGTTTAGTGTTTAATTTCAAGCCCACTAAAGCATTTGTCTTAACTCCTTGGGGAAACATTCCCTCAAGGCATTTGTCTTAACTCCTTAACTCCCTTAACTCCTCGAAAAATTAATCTTGTTTTTCGATGATCTTCATTCCTTCTTCCACAGCCTGCATGTTGAGCGGTATCATGGCGTGATGACGCTCAGGCAACGACTTGTAGAGAGCCTTGTTCAGTCCGTCGGTGCTTACTACCGGACAAACCTTGAGCAGTCCGCCAAGTACAATCATGTTGAACACCTTGGAGTTCTTCATCTCGGCAGCCTTGTCCATGGCATCAATGCGATAGACGGTAATGTCCTTGCGCTGTGGCGGATTGATGACTCCATAGCCGTCATAAATAAGGATTCCTCCAGCCTTCACCTTGGGCTCAAACTTATCGAGCGACGGCTGGTTGAGCACGATGGCCACATCGTAATGGCTGAGGATAGGCGATGAAATTCGCTCATCGCTCACGATGACTGTCACGTTGGCAGTACCGCCTCGCTGCTCGGGTCCATAGGCTGGCATCCACGTAACCTCCTTATCCTCCATCAGTCCTGAGTAGGCCAAGATCTTTCCCATAGAGAGGACGCCCTGTCCACCAAAACCGGATATAATGATTTCTGTCTTCATTTGTTTCTATTTGTTTTAGGGAAGAGCAAATGAATTTTTCACTCTTCATTCTTCGCTCTTCACTTACATTCCCGTTGTATCCTTCAGGTCTCCCTTCACATACTCCTTGAACATATGCTCCTCCATCCACTTGTTGGCTTCTACTGGTGAAAGCTTCCAACCGCTGTTGCAGGTGGAGACGATTTCCACAAGACTGGAACCAAGTCCCTTCATGCTTGCCTCGAAAGCTTTGCGGATGGCTTTCTTGGCTTTGCGGATGCTGGCTACGCTTTCCACACTCTGACGGCTCACATAGCAGGTTCCCTGAAGATGTGATGCCAGCTCGGTAATGTTGAGTGGATAACCATGAAGGTCGGGCTGACGTCCGTAAGGACAAGTAGAGGTTTTCTGTCCAAGCAGTGTTGTCGGTGCCATCTGTCCTCCCGTCATGCCATAGATGGCATTGTTGATAAAGATGGCTGCTACGTGCTCACCACGGTTGAGGGCATGGATGGTTTCGCAGGCTCCGATACAAGCCAGGTCGCCATCACCCTGATAGGTAAAGACGAGGCGGTCGGGCCAAAGACGTTTTACTGCTGAGGCACAGGCAAGAGCTCGTCCATGAGCTGCTTCCTGCCAGTCGATGTCAAGGTAACGATAGGCAAAGACGGCACATCCTACAGGACAGATACCCACGGCTTTGTCTTCCATTCCCATTTCCTCGATTACCTCGGCCACGAGCTTATGCACCACACCATGAGAACAGCCCGGGCAGTAATGCATCGGGGTGTCGTTCATCAATGTTGGTTTCTTGTAAACCAGGTTTTCTGGTGATATGATATTGTTCGTCATTATTTTGTACTTTGAGTATTGCTGATAAGTTGTTTTACAGCCTCAACGATTTCTTCTGGTTCAGGAACGATTCCTCCCAAGCGTCCGAAATGTTCTACGGGGACTTTTCCATTGACTGCCAGACGCACGTCTTGTATCATTTGTCCGGCATTGATCTCGGCTACAAGTATGCCTTTACAACGCTGTGCAAGTTCATGAAGCTGCTTCTCCGGGAAAGGCCATAGGGTGATGGGACGGAAAAGTCCTACCTTGATGCCTTGCTGACGGGCAACCTCGATACTCTTCTCTGCTACACGGGCGGCACTTCCGAAAGCCACGATGACATAGTCGGCATCTTCGATATGCTCAGTAGCATAACGCACTTCTTTCTCGCGTATGGTTTGGTATTTCTGCTGCAGATGTAGGTTGCGCTGCTCCATCACCTCTGGCTTAAGCTCGAGCGAGGTGATAATGTTGGGCTGGCGGTTTTTGCTTCTGCCTATAGTTGCCCAAGGACACTCGCGAGCGATTTCCTCTTCGGTGCGACGGGGCTTCATCGGTGGCAACACCACACGCTCCATCATCTGTCCGATGACGCCATCACTCAGTATCATGGCAGGGTTGCGATAACGGAATGCCAGGGTGAAAGCCAAGTCTACGAAGTCGGCCATTTCCTGTACCGACGCCGGGGCAAGTACGATCACGTTGTAGTCGCCATTGCCTCCTCCACGCGTTGCCTGGAAATAGTCACTCTGCGAAGGCTGGATGGTTCCCAGTCCTGGACCGCCACGCTGCACATTGACGATAACGCCAGGCACTTCGGCACCTGCCATATAGGCGATGCCTTCCTGCATGAGGGCCACACCAGGACTCGACGAAGTGGTAAGCACACGCTTTCCGGCTCCGGCTCCTCCGTACACCATATTAATAGAGGCTACCTCGCTCTCTGCCTGGAGCACAACCATACCTGTCGTCTCCCAAGGCTTGAGGAGCGCAAGGGTCTCAATGATTTCTGTCTGTGGAGTGATGGGATAGCCAAAGAAGCCATCTGCTCCACATCGTATACAGGCATGGGCGATAGCCTCATTGCCTTTCATAAGTGTTACTTCTTGCTCTGCCATTGTTAGATTTCCTCCTTTTTTCGATAAACGGTGATACAACCGTCCGGGCACACGATGGCACACGAGGTACAGCCTACACAAGCCTCGGCATGCGCTGGTTCTACGTAACGATAGCCATGCACATTCACCTTCTTTTCGGCAAGCGCGATGACATCGTGAGGACAGGCCTCCACACAGAGCGCACAACCTTTGCATCGCTCTGTATCTACCACAATTGCCCCTAAAATTTTATTCTTTGTCATGGGTTATAATAGTCTTTACAATAAAAGCCGAGGATATTATCGAGCATTTCCTTGGCTACGACGGCAGGGCTGTCGGGGTCAAGGGCTATGGCTTCCATATAGCAATCGAGAGCATGTTTGTAATCACCTTGTTTGCGATAGGCATTGCCTTGTAGATAATATTCCTGAGCTGTCATTTATCTGCTGATGTTCTTTTAAATTTGCTGTGCGAAATTAATAAAATAAGCTAACTAAAAAGAATTATCAGCCGAGATTTAAACTATATTAATGTTGTTTTGCGGAAAAATGCGCACACCATATTTCAGTGTGCAATTTTTAAAGAATAATGTACGTTATTTCTAATATTATTGAAGTTTCGCATGTACGGAAGTTTTAGTAGTTAAAGAAGTTATCACTCCCTTCGGTCGTTAGAAGTTATAGCCAATAGCCTTTTTGGTTGTAAATTTAGTTGTAAAACATATGGCTTTAACTTCTCTAACTTCTTTAAATTCTTTAACTTCCCCATTTGCGAAAGTTGAGTAATATTATATTCTATAAGAACATACTCCGTCACTTAACGCAGCTGGCCGCGGTAAATGACGAACAATACTACACCTCGCAACAGAAGGTAGAGAACGAAGGCCAACCACAAGGCATGATTGCCCAGTAAAGGATGCAGGACGAAGAACAGAACGAAGAACGAAGCTGAGGCAATGGCGGTGGAACAGAGCATCGACTTTGACTGGGTGATACCGACAAAGATGCCGTCAAAGACGAATGCCGACATGCCCGACAAGGGAATCAGCACTGCCCACCAGAAATACGCACCAGATGCCGTTATTACCTTCTCGTCACTTGTGAGTAACGAGAGAAAGTTCTCGCCACCTATTATATATAATAAGGTGAAACCAACGGCTACGCCTACACCGAACATCATCGTTCTCTTCACTACTTCCCGGAACGCCACCCTGTTTCCGGCTCCATAATACTTGCCACTCAATGCCTCTGCCGCATAGGCGAAGCCATCCATAAAATAAGAGAAGATGGTGAAAAGCGTCATCAGCAAGGTGTTGACAGCCAACACCAGCGTACTCTCGCGGGAACCTGCTGCCGTAAAGAAAAGATTCACCGCCACCAGACATACGGTACGGAGAAATATGTCCCTGTTGAGCGAGAAAAATCGTTTCAGTGGTTCGGAATCAAAGATATGGTGACGATAATCATACTTGCCCAATCTGCGATAGTAGAGGCGGTAGAGCACACAAGCCATCAGAAATCCCCACCATTGGGCGATGACCGTTCCGAGTGCCACACCTTCTACCGTCATCCTGCAGACGAAGACAAGCATCAGCGAAGCAATGATGTTCACCACATTCTGCGTCAGCGACACTACCATCGGGATGCGAGTGTTCTGCATACCGATAAACCAACCCGTGAATCCATAAAGTCCAAGCACAGCGGGAGCACCCCAGATGCAGACATGGCAATATCTGCGAGCCAACTCCACGACATCCGCCTCGGGTGACATCGCCCACAGTCCGCATCCGATCATCCATCTCTGAAGGATAAAGAACAGCAGACCTATCCCCACACCGATACTCAGAGAGCGCACCAGGAGTCGCTGCACCTCGGCAAAGTCTCGTCTTCCCAATGCTTGCGAGGTCATTCCGCTGGTTCCCATGCGCAGGAAGCCGAACAACCAGTAGATGACATTGAAGAGCATCGAACCCACAGCGATGGCTCCGATATAAGACGCATCACCGATATGACCGACAATGGCGACATCCACCAAACCCAAAAGCGGTACCGTGATATTGCTGATTATCGACGGTACCGCTAAATGTAATATCTTCCTATTCATTAAATCTTAAACTTCGCAGCCTGCTCCTCGATGTAAGCTGCATCGCTGAAGTAGTCGATACGCATGGCTTTGCGAACCTCATCCATGGTCTGGGCTGCAAAGGCACGGGCTTCCTCACTGCCCTTCTTCAGGATGTTGAACACCTCAGGAATATCCTGCTCGTACTCATGACGGCGGGCACGGATAGGAGTAAGCATCTTGTTGAGCACACTGTTGAGGAATTTCTTACAGGTTCCGTCACCGATGCCTCCCTTCACATACTGAGCCTTCAGTTCGTCGAGATTCTGGAACTCTGGCCAGAACTCAGCGAAGTCCTCGGGTGTAGAGAATGCCTCGAGATAAGTGAACACGGCATTGCACTCCAGATGTCCTGGTTCTTCCATACTCATACGTGGAGCACCGTTCGACATCTTCTTCACCTTCTTCCATACCGTCTTCTCGTCGTCGCTCAGATAGATACAGTTGCCAAGACTCTTACTCATCTTCTCTTTACCGTCGGTACCTGGAAGACGACGGCAAACCACATTCTCGGGGAGCATGATCTCCGGCTCAACAAGCACAGGAGCGTAAATCTGATTGAAACGGCGCACCAACTCACGTGTTACCTCCAGCATGGGTTCCTGGTCTTCACCTGCAGGAACAGTTGTAGCTTTGAAGGCTGTGATGTCAGCAGCCTGACTTACAGGATAGCAGAAGAAGCCAAGAGGAATGTTGGCCTCGAAGTTGCGCATCTTGATCTCGGTCTTCACCGTTGGGTTGCGCTGAACACGAGATACGCTGATGAGGTTCATCAAATAGGTGGTGAGCTCGGCAAGCTCAGGAATCATACTCTGAATATAGAGTGTGCACTTCTGTGGATCAAGGCCTACAGAGAGGTAATCGAGAGCCACTTCGGTGATGTTCTGACGTATCTTCTCTGGGTTGTCTGCATTGTCAGTAAGAGCCTGCACATCGGCCATAAACACGAACATCTTGTCGAAGTCGCCTGCATTCTGCAGTTGTACTCGGCGCTGAAGTGAGCCGATGTAATGCCCCAAGTGGAGCTTGCCTGTTGGACGGTCGCCCGTCAATATTATCTTTCCCATATTATTACGATTGTTTCTGTTATACGAAAAATAGTCAGCCTGTCTGCTATTTTTAGTGCAAAGGTACAGCAAAAAGGGCAAAACACAAAATAAATAGTTACTTATTTTGTGTTTTTGCCCCTTACCCGTCACTTACCATGTATATTTTGATCGGCAAATCACAGTTGTGTTGTGACAGCGAAAACAATTTACTTCTTGGTGATCACCACTTGTTTCTCATTGAAAGCACTGCAAGCATCTACCAACTTCAAGACTTTGTCCCAGTTGGCTACTGGTTCCTCACGATGCAAGAAACTCTTGCTTACATGCACTATGATCTTGCCAGCCTCGGCACTTGCCTTCACCGCGAACTCGCCACAATCGTTGCTGACGGTGGTATTCAGTTTCTTCAATGACTCAGCTGAAGCCTGATAGCCTTTGGGCAAAGCCACCTCTATATTCCACTCATCAGCAAATGCCATTTTACGCCAGATACGATCCTTGCGGATGCGGTCATTGCCTTCCAGTTTCATCTGCTCGCCTATCAGCTTGCCCACAGCCAGCATCATGCTGCTTCCTGCACGTTTCACCAATCCTTCCATCTCGTAATCAACATGATAGACAAAATCGGCACTGTCCTTACGGATGCCCACGCAGTCTACGCCATAGCCACTGACCTTGACGGGATCACTCTCATGATAGCCAGTAACCTCTTTCTTAAATAACCATCTGGACGGTTTTGTTCTCTACATAGTAGTCTTCGGGAAAAGAGATTCTTGTGAAATAAACAGCATCGGTAAAGGTTCGTGCAAAAGAGGCCTTCAAAGTCTTACCCACCTTGGGTATCCGATAATTGAAATAACAGACCTTGGTGTCATCAAAGAAGATATTCTCAGGTGTAGCTGACTTATATAGTGCCGTGCCCTTGGAGGAAGCTTTGTCCAAACGGATAAAATCTCCATAGTAGACATTCGGCTGAACAAGTGCTGCATATTTTGTCACGCCATATTCCAAATCCGTCGTATTCGAGATGACAGGAATACCATCGGAATTCACCTTAAACTTATACCGATCCACACAGTTTACGATATGCACATTGTCGTCCACGCCTTGAGCCGCAGCAGACAATACGTTCAGAAAAACACAGACAAATAAATACAAGTTTTATTGTCATCAGATTGGTGTTATGAATTAAATGCCCCCCGATGTATAAAACAAAGGAAGGGCATTTTATATTATTCAAGTTTCGCAAATTTTACCCCACACGCCCTGAAGGGGCAGAAGCTCTTAGCCCAGGGCAGCGCCCTGGGTTATTTTGGACGCAAACCTGTCGCCCTGTAAGGGCAAAAGCTTTAAAACTCCAGGCAATTTACAAAGCTTTTGCCCTTACAGGGCGCCTTGCCGATTGCCATTATACCCAGGGCGCTGCCCTGGGCTAAGAGCTTTTGGGCCTTCAGCCCGTACTTAAACCACTTAGAACTCTGCGTTCTTAGGAGTACGTGGGAAAGGAATCACGTCACGGATGTTCTGCATACCTGTAACAAAGAGAATCAGGCGCTCGAAACCGAGACCGAAACCAGCATGAGGACATGAACCATACTTACGGGTGTCGAGATACCACTCCATATCCTTCATTGGGATGTTGCGGTCCTTGATCTCGCCCAGCAGCTTGTCATAGCTCTCCTCACGGACAGAACCACCGATGATCTCGCCTATCTGTGGGAAAAGCACATCGGTACCCTGAACGGTCTGGCCGCTCTTGCCACCGAAGCCACTCTCCTCCTCGTCTATCTTCATATAGAAAGCCTTGATGGCCTTAGGATAGTTGGTCATGATGACAGGCTTCTTGAAGTGCTCCTCTACCAAGAAACGCTCGTGCTCTGAAGCCAAGTCGTCGCCCCACTCACATGGGAACTCAAACTTCTTGCCATTGGCGATAGCCTCCTGCAAGATGCGGATACCTTCAGTATAGGGCAGATGAACGAATTCGGAGTTCAGCACACTTTCCAATCGGGCAATCAGACCCTTGTCGATCATCTTGTTCAGGAATGCAAGATCGTCCTTGCAGTTGTCGAGTGCCCAGCGGATGCAGTACTTGATGAAATCTTCCTCCAGTTCCATCAAACCAGCCATGTCCAGGAATGCCACCTCAGGCTCTACCATCCAGAACTCTGCCAGGTGGCGGGGAGTATTACTGTTCTCTGCACGGAAAGTTGGACCGAATGTATAAATAGCACCAAGGGCTGTGGCACCCAACTCGCCCTCTAACTGACCTGAAACGGTCAATGATGTCTGCTTGCCGAAGAAATCATCAGAGTAGTCTATCTTGCCATCCTCTGTCTTCTTCAGGTTGTAGAGGTTCTTGGTAGTTACCTGGAACATCTGACCTGCACCCTCGCAGTCGCTGGCTGTGATGAGAGGTGTATTGAAGTAGAAGTAGCCATGCTCGTGGAAATAGGTATGGATAGCCATCGCCATGTTATGACGAATACGCATCACGGCACCAAAGGTGTTGGTACGGAGGCGCAGGTGAGCATACTGACGCATGTACTCAAAGCTCTGACCCTTCTTCTGCATAGGATAATCGCTTCCGCAGCGACCGTAAATTTCAATGCTTTCGCACTGGATTTCAACACTCTGTCCGGCACCCTGACTTTCAACCAAAGTACCTACTGCACTGATGCAGGCACCAGTGGTAATCTGACGGAGCTGATTCTCATCGACCTTGGATGGGTCGACTACTATCTGAATATTATTAATAGTAGAACCATCGTTAAGAGCGATAAAATCGACTGCTTTGCTACTACGATGGGTACGCACCCATCCCTTTACATTCACGATTGAGCCATAGGCTGTGCTCTTGAGCAAGTCTACAACTTTAGTTCTTTTTACTGTTTCCATTGTTAATATTATGCTTCAAGGAGTTAAAGAAGTTAAGGAGCTAAGGAGTCAACTCCTTAACTCCTTAACTTCATATTATTGTTTCTTATTCAAAAGCACCCATGCGGAGCATGTCAACTTCCTTCTCTGTCAGGAAGCGCCAGTCGCCACGACGGAGGTTCTTCTTAGTCAGGCCGGCAAACTGTACACGGTCGAGCTTGGTGACACGATAGCCAAGGCTCTCGAAAATACGACGAACGATACGGTTCTTGCCACTATGGATCTCGATACCTACCTGTGCCTTGTCGTTGTCATCAGCATACTCTACTGCGTCTGCCTTGATCTCGCCATCCTCAAGAGTAATACCGTCACGAATCTGCTGCAGGTCGTGAGCTGTCACGTTGCGGTCGAGATGTACGTGATAAACCTTCTTCTTCAAGAACTTAGGATGGGTAAGCTTGCTGGCCAGGTCGCCATCGTTGGTCAAAAGAAGCACACCTGTGGTGTTGCGGTCAAGACGGCCTACTGGATAAATACGCTCTGGACAAACATCCTTCACGAGGTCCATCACTGTCTTGCGCTGCTGAGGATCGTCGCTTGTTGTCACATAGTCCTTTGGCTTGTTGAGAAGCACGTAAACCTTCTTCTCCAAGCTGACAGGAGCATCGTGGAACTTCACTTCGTCGGTACGCAGAATCTTGGTTCCCAACTCGGTTACTACCTCACCGTTGACAGTAACCACACCTGCCTGGATAAACTCATCAGCCTCACGACGTGAGCAGATACCGGCATTGGCGAGGAACTTGTTCAAGCGCAATGGCTCGTTAGGATCGATGTTCTCCTCCTTATATTCAATACGCTTCTTGAGATTATATTTTGCATTGGGATCGTAGCCTGGTGTGTGGGGACGACCATATCCACCACGGTTGTTGTTGTAGCCACCGCCTTGTGGACGACCATAACCGCCACGGTTGTTGTTGTAGCCACCGCCCTGTGGACGACCATATCCGCCACGGTTGTTGTTGTAGCCACCGCCCTGTGGACGACCATATCCGCCCTGCTGACGAGACTGATAACCGCCACGGTTGTTGTAGCCACCACTCTGTGGACGACCATAACCGCCCTGCTGACGAGGCTGATAGCCACCCTCTTCATCATTGTTGTTGAAACGAGGACGATAACCACCCTGTGTACGATTCTGATATCCGCCACGGTTGTTGTAGCCACCACCCTGAGGACGACCATAACCGCCCTGCTGACGAGGCTGATAACCACCACGCTGCTGATAACCACCCTGGCGATGCTCACCATTATTCTGCTGAAGAGCCATTCCGAAACCTTCAGGGCGGAATCCACCTTCATTGCTGCGATCGCTGCTGTAAGCACGCTGCGAGTTGATACGAGGACGCTGTGGGCGTCCGTTACTGCGATAATTTTTCTGATAACCGCCTGCTGGGGTATAACCCTCACGGGCACCTTCATTCGCAGTCGATTCGCTCTGAGGTTTGTTGTCAAATTCTGAATCCATTTTCCTTTTCTTTCTTAAAAGCCTCACGGCTGGGTTAATAACTTTTTTTAAAAAATAATTCTTTTAGTTCTTTATATATATGGTATATGATAAATACTTCGATAGGTAGCGATTGGGAATTGAAGATTAATATCTGTTAGATTCCTGTATAGTTGCTGGGGGTGATAGCCATCAGTTCTGCCTTCACACTGTCGCTCACATTCAAGCCCTGGATGAACTCATGAATGGTCTCCTCGGTCATGTGCTTGTTGGTGCGGGTTAGCGCCTTCAATGCCTCATAAGGATGTGGGTAAGCCTCGCGACGCAAGATGGTCTGAATGGCTTCTGCCACTACTGCCCAGGTGTTGTCGAGGTCTTCCTGCAACTTCTCTTCATGAAGAATGAGCTTGCGAAGTCCCTTCAAAGTGCTCTGAATGGCAATCACACTGTGACCGAAAGGTACACCGATGTTACGCAATACGGTACTGTCGGTGAGGTCGCGCTGCAGACGGCTTACAGGAAGCTTCTGTGCCAGGAACTGGAGTATGGCATTGGCTATGCCCAGGTTGCCCTCGCTGTTCTCATAGTCTATAGGATTCACCTTGTGAGGCATGGCACTTGAGCCTACCTCGCCAGCCTTGATCTTCTGCTTGAAGTAATCCATAGAGATATACATCCAGAAGTCGCGGTCGAGGTCGATAATAATGGTGTTGATACGACGAACGGCATCGAAAATGGCACCCAAATAGTCGTAATTGCTGATCTGTGTGGTGTACTGCTCACGCTCCAAGCCCAGCTTCTCGCTGACAAACTTATTGCCGAAAGCACGCCAGTCGTACTGAGGATAAGCCACATGGTGAGCATTGTAATTGCCGGTAGCACCACCAAACTTGGCAGTCACCTTGCATGCCTTCAAACTGTTGAGCTGCTCGGTAAGACGATAGACATACACCATAATCTCCTTGCCCAAACGGGTTGGAGAGGCTGGCTGACCATGAGTCTTGGCAAGCATTGGCACATCCTTCCACTCATCGGCATAGGTCTGCAGCTGAGCTATCAACTCCTCGACCTGTGGATAGAAAACATCCTGAAGTGCTTCCTTCACAGAAAGAGGCACACTGGTATTGTTGATGTCCTGAGAGGTCAAACCGAAATGGATAAACTCCTTGTAAGCATCCAATCCGCCAATCTTATCAAACTCTTCCTTGATAAAATACTCTACAGCCTTGACATCGTGGTTGGTAACCTTCTCGATATCCTTGACACGCTGCGCATCATTCTCATCAAAGTTCTGATATATCTCACGCAAACGAGCAAACAAAGCAGAATCGAAAGAAGCAAGTTGCGGCAAAGGCAACTCACACAAAGTGATAAAATACTCAATCTCTACACGAACACGATATCGTATGAGCGCATACTCGGAAAAATAGTTTGCGAGTGGCTCTGTCTTTCCCCTGTAACGTCCATCTATAGGGGAAATAGCTGTCAGTAAATCTAAATTCATAACCAATACGTATTATTTATAGGGTGCAAAGATAAAAAAAATCAATGAAAAAGCCGAACAAATAATGATAAATTAGCTTAAAAAGAAAAAAGTCTTGCAACTTTTATATTGCAAGACCTTCATTTGTGGGCGTTGACGGATTCGAACCGCCGACCCTCTGCTTGTAAGGCAGATGCTCT
>OGDF01002397.1_pt1 | contig 25524 bp, 24 predicted proteins | sample 1570141 | NCBI WGS metagenome assembly OGDF01 (sample SAMEA4370581, study PRJEB24528) | human gut metagenome | reverse complement strand
GAGAAAACCCTATTTTGGCAAAAATGCCAAAATAGGGTTTATCTACAGTCTGAGAGGTTTAAACATAAGCCTCTTTTTATCTTTGCAAGATAATGATAAAGGCGCTGCCGATTTAGCAGGGGAGATCTATAAAAAGATAATTATTGGTTTGAAAATAAATTGACATAAGAAATGCTGTATAGTACAATAATTTCACTCTTTGCACTGCATTACATCCTTATTCGGGGTGCGAGATCACCAGTACAAACTGAGCAGGCGATGCCTTGTTAGGCATGGGGCCGGGCTGCAATAGCGGCAGCAAATGTAGATCAAGTAGACATCTGTGGGACAGTTGTATGTTCCACGGATGTCTTTTTCATTTAAGGAACAGCATATCTCAATGGGGTGTTCATAAGAGAAAACAATATCATTGTAATATGATATCAATTAGGAGGATTCTTTTATGACGACGAAAACAGAAAAAATGAGTCAAGCGGTGAATAAGAAAAAGGACGTTGATGAAACGCTTGTCATTCGGAAATTGTCCTTGGTCAGTGTGCTTGGCAACGCGGCATTGTCTGGCTTTAAATTATTTGCAGGGATTGCAGGTCATTCTAGTGCTATGATTTCAGATGCTGTTCATTCTTTTTCAGATGTTCTTACAACATTGATTGCCTGGATTGGCGTGAAGCTGTCAAAGAAAGCATCGGACTCTGACCATCCTTATGGTCATGAACGCTTAGAGTGCATCGCGTCGTTTATTTTAGGCGCAGTATTGATGGTAACAGGTCTTGGAATTGGAAAAGTTGGCATTGAAAATATAGTATCTGGCAACTATGCTTCGTTAGCGGTGCCAAGTGCCATCGCACTTGTTGCTGCGGTTATCTCAATCGTGGGTAAGGAAGCCATGTACTGGTATACACGTTATTATGCCAAGCTGATCAACTCCAGCGCGTTTCTGGCCGATGCCTGGCATCATCGATCGGATGCTTTTTCTTCGGTCGGATCGTTAATAGGTATTGCGGGTGCAATGCTGGGATACCCGGTCTTGGATTCTGTAGCAAGTGTTGTGATTTGTCTTTTCATCCTTAAAGTTGCCTATGATATTCTGAAAGATGCATCGGTAAAGTTGTTGGATACTTCTTGTGGTGCGGAGTACGAAAAACAAATCAGTGATTATGTTGCCATGCAAAATGGTGTGGTTGGCGTGGATATGCTTCGTTCCAGAATGTTTGGCAATAAAGTGTATCTTGACTTAGAAATTCAAGTTGATGGTGACAAATGCTTGAGAGAAGCACATGATGTTGCAGAAAAAGTGCATTCAAATGTTGAGGAGCAATTTTCAGATGTTAAACACGTGATGATTCATGTGAATCCGGCCAATGAACAACCACAGTCAAAAAAACATGCGTAAAACGTAAACAATCATAGATTGCTGACAGCAGCGATAGAGCAGAGAAATGAACAGTGCGTTTCATTTCTCTGCTTTTTGTTTAGCAGGGAAAAATGAATTTATAATTTAAGTGTGAAATGATATGATAAAGGAAATCCAAAGAATAATTTGTGGTAAGGAGCGTGGCATTGTATCAATAGAATGCCGCAGTGTTGAATCATGAAAAAAGAAAAAAATAAAATTCTTGTTGCCGATGATGAAAAAGATATCTTAGAATTGTTGACGATGCTGCTTACTGCAGAAGGATATGAGGTGGTTGCGGCACATGATGGAAAAGAAGCGGTAGAACTGGTGGATGCTGCCGTTGATTTATGCATTTTAGATGTGAACATGCCGGAGATGAATGGCTTTTCAGCAGCCGCTAAAATTAGAAAACAATACTACATGCCGATCATTTTCTTGACCGCGTATTCTGGTGAGTCAGAAAAAATGATGGGATATTCTGCTGGCGCAGATGATTATATGGTAAAACCTTTTTCTAATGTTGAATTGCTTCTTCGAGTGAAATCTTTGCTAAGAAGGGTGCAGCAATATTCTGCTTCTCTTGAAGAGACGGGTGAAAAAGCGTTGAATCGGTTAACGTACAAAGATCTTTTATTGGATTTCGATGCGCAATCGGTCAAAAAAGGCGAAGATGTCATAGTCTTAACGCATACCGAGTTCAAGATTCTGGAACTATTGATGACACACCAGAAAAAAATTTTTTCGTTAGACAGCATCTATCAAAGTATCTGGCAGGATGATGCAGTGGGCGACAGCGCCATTATGGTGCATATTAAAAATATCAGAAAGAAATTAGGCGATGATTCGAGAAATCCTCGTTACATTCGAACCGCTTGGGGAAAGGGGTACTATGTGGAGTAAACACAAGGAAAAAGGCTATAAGCTTGCTTTTGCCATCATTGGTTACTTGTTTTTATCACTCATTATCGCGGGCTTTTTATTCTGCGTCCTATATTTTACATCGCATTCCATCGCGGCAACGTATTTTTCTGCGAAACATATTATGGTTGACCGTGCACAGAATGCCTTGCTGGATGTCTGGATTGGGAGTGTTTGCACAATTGCTGCATCAATTGTGTTCATCGTTTTATTTTTGTTCATGCTTGGGCAGCGATTGTCTTATTTAATGACCATCATTCGAGGTATTGAATCATTGAGAGAGCATCGAATGAATGCTTCCATTCCATTAGAAGGAGAGGATGAGCTGACCGAGCTGGCAGAAAGCATCAACTTTTTGGCGGCCACGCAGCGCGAACTCTCAAACCAGGAACGGCTCCTGAAAGAAGAAAAAGACGCGTTCATCCGCTCGCTTTCTCATGATATCAGAACGCCGCTGACGTCGATTCTGTCCTACTCTGAATTCATGAAAAATAAAAAGGCATTGAGTACAGATGAAATCCTGGCATATATTACGTTGATGGAAGAAAAGGCGAAACTGATCAAAAATCTTACCGATCAATTGTTGGGGACACCGAATCAACCTTTCCAAAAAGTCGAGCATGTGAAGCTTATGCTGGAACAATTGGCTTTTGAATGGGAAGAAATATTAGAGGAACAATTTCTTTGTGAGGTGCATACCGCACAATGTGAGGATTTTTGTGGTTATCTGGACTTTTTTTCTCTTAGGCGCATCTTTGACAATTTGATTTCGAACGTTGAAAAATATGGGGAGCGTTCCGTGCCGGTGGTGTTAACATTGGCGTGTAAGGAAGGGAAAATCGAGATCGTTCAAAAAAATGGAATCTCAGCACAGAACAGCCAGAGTATAGAGAGCCATAAAATTGGATTGGATAATATCAAAAAAATTGCGGAAACATACCAAGGTGAAGCATCTGTTACCAATACAGCAGAGACATTTATGATTCGAATTGTTTTACAGGTAAATGTTGCTCTTTAGAATTCTTTAGAAATGGCTGTGATTTTTCTTTATAAATCTCTGATAATATTAAGCCATCAAATGAAAGAGAGGACAAGAAAATGGCATTAGGAATTTTATTAATCATGTTTGTATCTGTAAGTGTTATCAGTGTTTTAGGTGTTCTGATCATGTTCCTGAGTAAAAGCACAAAGGTGAAAAAAGCTGCATTTTACGCTATGTCGATTTGGGGAATGGTTTTGGCGGTTTTAAGCGCAACCAGTTTGCCGCAGAACTATATTGGCGAGCAAGTCACTGCCTGGTCGGCTGGCGTACTCAGTGTTATTGGTCTGTTGGTGCATGTGAAAGCACAAAATAAGAATCAACGGCTTATTGCATACTTGCTCGTAACAGTTTCAATTATTGTTGGGATATTAAAATTATTTTCCTTCGTATAATAAGGCTTTCTATAAAGAAAAGGCACTATTGGTCCAAAGCCAATAGTGCCTTTCTTTATTTCTCGGAAGAATTTTTTCCGTTCATGGATAAAGCAGCAAAAGTCAGGTTGATGCCCTGTGAAATGAAAACAAAAGCGATACACCAACCTAAAGAAATCAGGGAAATAATAGGATGGAAGAGTGCATAAATGCCGATCACCAACAGAACAATGCCCCATAGCAAACCAAATCCCCACCAGGGAAATTTAATTTTAACGGATGCAACAATACGCAAAATTCCAGAAAGAATAATCCATGCCCCGAAAAAAGCGATAAGCGTCATATCCGTAAATAAACGTGCTGAAAGGTTGAAGAGGACGAGCAGCCCAATAATAATAGTTAGAAGAGCGCTAAGCATATCCCAAATATTACTGGAATTTGTTTTGCGTCCTTTCCACCAGTTGCCGAAGCTGCCAAGTCCAGAAACCAAGACGATTGCCCCGATGACCCAGCCGAGATTGGCAAACGTAATAACGGGGTTGGCAAAGCAATAACAGCCGCTGATCATTAAGAGTATTCCAGTGACGATTCCAAGTAATTTCATAACAAACCTTCCTTTCTTAATGAGAATCGTTTCTGTAAAAAATAAATATTTAACACTATATTACCAAAAAAAATACCAGTGTAAATCCTTCTAGAGTATGATTGAAGAAAAAATTTAAAAATGTGTCGATCGTTTTTTGAAACTTGCTGCACTTGCCTGCAATGATGTTTGTTTCTTCGCATCTTGCTGGATGATCAAAGTGTTGACATGGTCAGGAGATGCTTTGGTATGGCTCCACATGTATTTGGCAAGATCTTTTGTGAAATAATGCTCATAATTTACGATCTTCATCGAATTTAATGTTGCAAAATTCTTGATTATGAGTCATAATAAACCCAAGGCGACAGTGAAAGGAGGAGAAGGCTTATCCAACTCAATAAAAAACAGCTTCAAATTCTCGATATCGTTAAAGCACAAAGTCCAATCACAGGGGACCATATTGCAGCCCAAATGAATACGACGCGTGCATCTTTGCGATCTGATTTAACGCTGTTGACGCAGCTGGGATTTCTGGAGGCGCGTCCTCGTGTTGGTTATTACTACAATCAGTCGCGTCAAGGCTATGACATTTATATGAAAATGATTCAAATGTCAGTAGCAGATTATCAAAGCATGCCAGTGGTGGTTAATGATAAAGCGTCAGCCTACGATGCGTTGGTGTCATTGTTTATCAATAACATAGGAACGCTGTTTATTGTCAATGAAAACGGCCTTCTGGATGGGGTGCTATCGCGTAAGGATTTATTAAAGCTGGCCATAGGCACAACAGATATGCATAAGGTGCCAGTCAGTGTGATTATGACGCGAATGCCTAATCTCATCATGACAACGCCGGACGAGAGTTTATGGCATGCTGCACAGAAATTGATCACGCATGAGATCGATGGGATGCCAGTTGTTAAGCAGGTCGGTGATGACCAGTTTGAAGTTTTAGGGCGATTCACAAAGACCAATGTGGTTCGAGCTTTCGTTGATATTGGCTATGGATATACGGGAGAAGATATGTGATGGATCAGGTTCAAAGAATTTCTGTTTATATCTTGTCGGATTCAATTGGTGAAACGGCACAATATGTTGCACGTGCTGCAGCCAATCAGTTTCCAGGCATAGAAGTATCCTATAAGCACATCCCATTCGTAGAGGATGCGACGTATATTACAGAAGTGCTGCAGCGTATCGATCCTCAAAACAGCATTTTAGTGTTTACCTTGGTGGTTGATCAGCTGCGTCAGTATGTGATTGATTTTTGTAAAAAGAATAAGATCCAGTATTTTGATATCTTGGATACACCATTTCAAGCTTTTGAAGCGCTTACCGGACAAAAACCTGTTGGTCGTCCGGGTTTGGTGCAGCGCATGGATGAGAGCTATTTTAAAAAGATTGAAGCCATGGAGTTTGCTATTAAATATGATGACGGTAAAGATGTTACTGGTATCATGAGTGCAGATCTCATTTTGATCGGCGTTTCGAGAACTTCTAAGACGCCGCTGTCCATGTATATGGCGTATCGAGGCATAAAAGTGGCGAACGTTCCGCTTGTACCTGAAGTAAAAGTAAATGAAAAATTGTTTGAAATCCCAAAGCATAAGATTATTGGTTTAACGATTCAACCCGATATTCTTGGTGAAATTCGAACAGAGCGTGTGCGTGGATTGGGTGTCGCAAGTCCGACGGACTACACCGATCTGGGGCGCATTCTTGATGAGCTTGATTATGCAGAAGGGATAATGAAGCGCATAGGGTGCCCGATTATTGATGTCACACACAAAGCAGTGGAAGAGACGGCAAGCGTCATTCTACAAATATATTATGGCAGAGGAGAGAATATCATTGGCTAAGAAATTTGTTTATTTGTTTCATGAAGGCAACAAAGACATGCGCGCTTTATTAGGCGGCAAAGGTGCCAACTTGGCAGAAATGACCAAGATTGGTTTGCCGGTTCCTCAAGGCTTTACGATTACGACGGAAGCTTGCAATGAATTTTTTACAGCTGGACATAAACTGCCAGAAGGTCTTTTAGATGAAGCATGGGTTGCACTGCATACGCTTGAAGAAACCACAGGGAAAAAATTTGGTGATACTGAAAACCCATTGCTCGTATCGGTTCGTTCTGGTGCAGCCATTTCCATGCCAGGGATGATGGATACCGTCCTGAACCTTGGTTTGAATGACGTGACTGTAAAAGGTTTTGCAGCGCTCACTGGTGATGAACGCTTTGCGCTCGACTGCTATCGTCGTTTTATTCAGATGTACGCCAATGTTGTCATGGGTGTTGACTCTTATAAATTTGACAATATCATTGAAAAGATCAAATCTGATCAGGGCGTTAAAGACGACTACGAACTCAATGCAGACAGCTTAAAAGAACTTATTGAGCTCTACAAAGGTGTTGTTGCAAAAGAAAAAGGCGTTGATTTCCCTCAAGATCCAAAGGAACAGCTTGTTATGGCTATCACTGCTGTTTTTGATTCATGGGGCAATAACCGTGCTATTGTATATCGCCGCATCAATAAAATTCCTGATGATATTGGTACTGCTGTTAACGTTCAGTCCATGGTATTTGGTAATATGGGCCCAACATCAGGGACTGGTGTTGCGTTTACCCGTAACCCTGCAACTGGCGTAAAGGAACTGTATGGCGAATACTTAATCAATGCACAAGGCGAAGACGTTGTATCGGGTATTCGTACTCCACAGCATATTTCTCGCTTGGAAGAAGACCTGCCAGAAGCATTTAAACAATTTACTGAGACATGCGAACTCTTGGAAAAACACTACCAAGATATGCAGGATATTGAGTTTACCATTGAAAACGGCAAACTCTACATGCTCCAGTGCCGTAATGCAAAACGTACCACTGCTGCAGCTGTAAAGTGCGCAGTTGATATGTACAAAGAAGGCCTTATTGATCGCAATACAGCAGTGCTGCGCGTTGATGCCAACCAGCTGGATCAGCTGCTGCATCCAAGCATTGATCCAAATGCAGAGGTCAATGTTATCGCAACTGGGCTCCCTGCATCTCCAGGGGCTGCCAGCGGTCATATTGTCTTCAATGCTGATGAAGCGGAAAAGCGCGGCAACAACGGTGACAAGGTTATTCTTGTCCGCAATGAAACCACGCCAGATGATATTCACGGTATTGTTACCGCACAGGGCGTTTTGACCAGCCGCGGTGGTATGACTTCTCACGCTGCAGTTGTAGCACGTGGGATGGGACGCTGCTGTGTTTGCGGCTGCGATGCCCTGAAACTTGACTTGGAAAAGGAAACCATTCAAGTTGGCGATCTTACACTGAAAAAAGATGATGTTATCACCATTGATGGGTCAAATGGTAATGTTATTCTCGGCGAAGTGCCAGTTATTCCTCCAGAATTAAGCGACGATTTCCAACAAATTCTTGCATGGTCTGAAGAATTGGCGCAAGAAGGCGGTATGGAAGTACATGCCAACGCTGACAATCCTCGTGACGCTAAAAAAGTACGTGAATTTGGGGCAACTGGTATCGGCCTTTGCCGTACAGAGCATATGTTCATGGAAGTCGAACGTCTGCCAATCGTTCAGCAGATGATTCTTGCAGACGATGAAGAAGCTCGCAAAGAACCGCTGGCCAAACTTTTGACCTTCCAGCAGTCTGACTTCTATGGCATTCTTGATGCTATGCAGGGCTTGCCAACCACTATTCGCTTGCTTGACCCACCACTGCATGAATTCTTGCCAAACATGGAAAAATTGATGCTGGAAATCAATGACCTTAAACATACTGGCGGGGATCCAGCAGTCATTGCTGAAAAAGAAGTGCTCCTCAAGAAAGTGCGTTCTCTGCATGAAATGAACCCAATGCTGGGGCATCGTGGCTGCCGTCTTGGCGTATCCTATCCTGATATTTACAGAATGCAGGCACGCGCTATTCTCCAGGCAACCGCACAGCTTATTAAAGAAGGCAAAGACATTCACGTGGAAATTGAAATTCCTCTGGTTATTGATCCAAAAGAAGTTGAAATACTGCGTGCTGAAATTGATGATGTCGCAAAGGCTGTTATGCAGGAACAAGGCATCGAGATTCCTTACAAAGTTGGGGCAATGCTTGAATTGCCACGTGCTTGCCTGCTGATTGATGAAATTGCAGCGCATTGTGATTTCTTCACCTTCGGTACCAACGACTTGACGCAAACCACGTTAGGCTTCTCCCGCGATGATGCAGAAGGCAAATTTATGCCAACATATCTCCAAAAGAAGATCCTGAAAGAAAATCCATTTGCTGTCCTTGATCGCAAGGCTGTAGGTTTCCTTGTTCAGTATGCCGTTAAGAATGGCAGTGCTGTGAAAGACACACTGACTTGGGGGATCTGTGGTGAACATGGTGGCGAACCAAGTTCTGTTGAATTCTGCCACGAAGCTGGTTTGACGTTTGTCAGCTGCTCACCATATCGTGTGCCAATTGCACGTGTTGCTGCTGCTCAGGCACAAATTAAGAATCCTCGCACCAAATAATATGAATAAACTTTGATCGACGCGATTGTTGATTGTCTAGAAAGGGACTTTTTATCATTAAAGTGATAAAAAGTCCTTTTTTCGTCGCGCGCCTTGCGTTAAGATTAGCGTAGGGAAATGATTATGTAAGGAGGCCGCTAATCGTGATAAGAGAAATGATAGAGCAACAGGAACGATTGACCTTTGCAGAATGCGCAAGCTTTTCATCTGAAAGCCGTGGACGTCAACGGTCAGAAGTGCCAGATCCTGTAAGGACATGTTATATGCGAGACCGCGACCGCGTGATTCACTCGAAAGCTTTTCGGCGCCTCAAGCACAAGACGCAGGTTTTTATTTCGCCGGGCAATGATCATTATCGTACGCGTTTGACGCATACGTTGGAAGTGAATCAGATTGCCAAAACGATTGGACGCGCATTGAATTTAAATTGTGATTTAATAGAAGCGATTGCCTTGGCCCATGATGTTGGCCACACACCATTTGCTCATTGCGGGGAAACGGTTTTGAATGAGTGTATGAAAAATGGGTTTCGGCACAACATCAATAGTGTTCGCGTATTGTCAAAAATTGAGCAGCATGGTGAAAAGCGCGGTCTAAATCTTTCGTGGGAAGTTTTGGATGGTGTCTTGCATCACAGCGGATTCAGCCAAAATGAAACCCATGCAGCAACATTGGAAGGGCAGATCATTCGGTATAGCGATAAAATAGCTTATGTTCAGCATGATATTGATGATACCATTCGTGCAAATATTTTTAAGGAAGAAGATTTGCCAGAAGCATTTACCGATGTTTTAGGTCACAACCTCAGTGAAAGAATTACCGTGCTTGTCAATGATTTGATCGCGCAAGGCCAGCGCGTAACCTCTGCGGATTGGCAGGATGAACGTATTTTAACTTTCAGTTCCGAGATTGACAAAGCGCTTCGCGGTTTGCGCTCCTTTATGTTTGATGAAGTCTATCAAGGGCCGATTTGTTCGCAAGAGCGAGAGCGCGCAAGTTTCATTGTGCAATTTCTGTTTGAGTATTTTTTGCATCATATTGAAGCCTTGCCGGCGTTTTATGTGCAGATTGCAAATGATGAAGGGAAAGAACGCGCGGTAGCAGATTATATTTCTGGGATGACGGACAACTACTGCGTGGAGTTGTTTAAAGATTTAACCATTCCTAGATCTTTTATTCATGAAAAACCTGTACTTTGAAATGAAGAAGTGATATAATAAAACGACTGTCGATACCGACATTTTTTGCTGTGCGCATTGAAAGGAGGCCGCCCAATGAGTGGATCAAAGGGACGCATTCCCCAGGACATTCTGGATGAGATCATTGCACGCACAGATATCGTGGATGTTGTTGGACGATATGTTCCGTTAAAAAAGCAAGGGCAAAACTTTATTGGTTTGTGCCCTTTTCATCATGAAAAAACGCCGTCATTTTCAGTGTCACAGAACAAACAAATTTATCATTGTTTCGGCTGTGGCGTTGGCGGCAATGTGTTCAAGTTCCTCATGGAAATTGAACATTTATCGTTTCCTGAAGCAGCGCGGAAACTTGCCGGTGAAGTTGGCGTGAAAATTCCTGAGCGAGAACAGAGTGAAAGCGATCGGCGAGCGCTGGAAAAAAGAAGGCGTTTGTTAAAGTGGAATGAGTTTGCCACATTTTACTACCAAGCCGTGTTGCATGCAGCCCAAGGTCGGGTTTATAATAATTATTTAGATCAGCGCCAAATTTCGATGGAAACCAGAGAAAAGTTCCAGCTTGGTGGATGTTTAGAGGGCTGGGATGGTCTTTACCGTTATCTGAAGAAAAAGGGCGCTTCTGATGAAGAGCTGATTGAAATTGGGCTGGTCAGTCCTAGAAATAATGGACGTGGATGTTATGATCGATTCAGAGATCGATTGATGTTTCCTATTAAAGACGCCAACGGTCATGTGGTGGCGTTTGGCGGCCGCATCATTGATGCAGAAAAAGCGCCGCAAAAATATATCAATTCTGCTGACAGTGCTATTTTTCATAAAGGAAAAATGGTGTATGGTCTTGATCTTGCGAAATCAGCTATTCGTGCCGCGGATCAGGTTATTATTGTGGAAGGGTATATGGATGTTATTGCCTGTCATCAAGCGGGCATAGAAAATGTTGTGGCGCCACTTGGCACCGCTTTAACGGAAGATCAAGTGAAGCTCCTGATGCGCTACACGTATCATTTTATTACATCCTTTGATGGTGACAATGCTGGTGTGCGGGCAACGTTAAAGAGCATAGGGCTGATTGAACGCGCAGGTGGAAAGGCGCGCGTATTGGCGATTCCTGAGCGCAAGGACCCAGATGAATACATTAAAGCCTATGGTTCGGAAGCCTTTCAAGATTTGCTGCAGCATGCTATGAACGGATATGCTTTTCGATTGGACCAGTCAATAAAAAAATACCCCGGCGAGGGCATGGAGCAGAAACTCAGCATTTTGAATGACATGCTGCCTGTCTTGACGCAAATTAGGCAGCCGGCAGAGTTGGATATGGTTGTTCGCCACACTGCTGATCGCTTGTTTTTAAGTGAGCAGGCCATTAAAAATGAGATCAACGCTTACAGGCGTTCTGGTGGACGAAGGTTGTCAAGAAACCATGACGAACAGCAAAATGTTGAAATAAATCAAACGCCGCGCAAAGTCGATTATCCGGAAAATGAAGTTGCATTGTTAAGTGGAATGATGATGGCGTCAGAATTTTGCTCGCAGCTGGAACAATCAGGTGGAAGGCAATTGTTCTTCTCTGAATTGTCAGTGGTTTATGAGGACTTTATTTCGCAATTTAAAAATAATGGTCAAGTCGATGCTTCGCGACTTGAAGTGGAGGCGAGCAGCATTTTTGCGACGGCCGTTATGCAGCATCCAGATGCAATACCTGAAGCGTTGTCTGGAGAGCATTTGGATGCGTATTTATCTAAAATCATTACTGAACAACAGTATAAATTATTGAATAGAAAATATAGGACACTGCTAAATAAAATTGGATCTTTAGAGAAGGGTGGACAATCCGACGATATGGAGCAAGCTTTGATAGAATTGGAAAAGATACGCCAGAAAAAGACGCAATTTGAAGACAGAATGAGAGGAGAAAAGCAATAATGGCAGAACAAGCGAAAAATGGATCAAGAAGAGAGAACGCGAAGCAAGCCATTGTGCAATTATTGGCTCTTGGTCGGAAAAAGGGCGAGCTTACTTATGAAGAGATTGGCGACGCTTTAGGAAAAATGGATTTGTCGCCAGATGAAATGGAGATTCTGTTTGAACAGCTCAATCAATTAGGCTTGACGTTAAAAGATGATTCTGATGATGCTGACGATGAAGACATCGAACCAACTGAAGATGATTTTAAAAATGCCGAAGAGGAAGAAGAGATTGAACTGGACCTCTCTATTCCTGATGATGTAGGTATCGATGATCCTGTACGTATGTATTTAAAAGAAATCGGCCGTGTTCCATTATTGAAAGCCGATGAAGAAGTTGAATTGGCAAAGCGTATGCAGGAAGGCGATGAAGAGGCCAAAAACCAATTGGCTGAGGCCAACTTGCGTTTGGTTGTAAGCATTGCTAAACGTTATGTTGGGCGTGGTATGCTTTTCTTGGACTTGATCCAGGAAGGTAATTTGGGGCTGTTGAAGGCTGTTGAAAAGTTCGACTATAAAAAAGGCTTCAAATTTAGTACCTATGCAACTTGGTGGATTCGCCAGGCAATCACGCGTGCGATTGCCGACCAGGCACGCACCATTCGTATCCCAGTTCATATGGTTGAGACCATCAATAAGCTCGTTCGCGTGTCTCGCCAATTGCTGCAAGAATTGGGAACCGATCCAACACCAGAACAGATTGGCGCTGTGATGGATTTGGCGCCGGAACGTGTGCGAGAAATTCAAAAGGTTGCACAAGAGCCTGTTTCTCTTGAAACACCAATTGGTGAAGAAGAAGACAGTCATTTGGGCGACTTCATTGAAGACGAGGATGCACCGGCACCAGATGAAGCAGCCAGCTATATTTTATTGAAGGAACAGCTGGAAGAAGTATTGGAAACATTGACACCAAGAGAAGCAAAGGTGTTGCGGTTGCGTTTTGGCTTGGATGACGGCCGTTCCAGAACCTTGGAAGAGGTTGGACAAGAATTTGGTGTAACACGTGAACGTATCCGTCAAATTGAAGCGAAGGCTTTGCGAAAACTGAGACATCCAAGTAGAAGTCGCAAGCTGAAAGATTACCTTGACTAGTCTAGTGTTTTGAGCTATAATATGTGGGATGCATGGCGTCATGGGCCTATAGCTCAGCGGCAGAGCATCCGGCTCATAACCGGACGGTCCTTGGTTCGATGCCAAGTGGGCCCACGAAGGGTGTTTCAGCTTGTCTGAAACACCCTTTTTCGTTTCTTGGAGAAAGGAAAAACATGGAATCATTGCAGTCTTTTGAGGACACTATCGCATTAGGAAAACATATTGGTAAAAAACTGCGTGCCGGTGATGTATTGCTGTTAGAAGGCGATTTGGGAGCCGGAAAAACGACTTTTACGCAAGGATTGGCCGTGGGGCTTAATGTAAAAGAAACGGTCAACAGCCCAACTTTTGTGATCATCAGCGAGTATCTTTCTGGAAACCTTCCGTTGTATCATATGGACTTATATCGTGTTGAAGATGAAACGCAGTTATATGACTTAGGCGTTGAAGAATACTTTTTTGGTCGCGGCGTTTGTGTTGTGGAATGGCCGGAAATTGCAGAGTCCTTTTTGCCGGATTCTTATGCAAGGCTTCAGTTGTCACGTTCAGAAAATGGGAGAATGGTGACATTAACAATACAGGGAGACTGTGAACATATAAAGGAAGCGTATGATGAATATTTTAGCCTTTGATACAGCAAGCTCATCAGGAGCTGCAGCAATTATGAAAGATGGAGAGATCATTGCTCATACCCAGTTGAATATTGGGCTTACTCATTCTGAGCAATTGCTTCCAACCATCGACTGTTTAATGACGATGACCATGGATGCGTTTGATGCGATCGCAATCACATCAGGTCCTGGATCTTTTACTGGTTTGCGCATTGGATTTTCAACCGCGAAGGGTATGGCATTGGGATTAAAGAAGCCGTTGATTCCTATTCCTACATTAGATGTTCTTGCTCAAAATGGTGCGGGAATAAATGGCCTGGTTGTTCCTATAATGAATGCGCGTAGACAACAAGTTTATACGGCAGTTTATCGTTCTGATGGACATAGCATCTTGCGACAAAGTGATTATCAGGCGATTGGCATTATGGATTTGTTGCAGGAAATACAAACGGTTTCTAGAGAGCCGATGGTTTACTTTACCGGTGATGGCGTGGATGTTTTTGAAGAAACCATTCTGGCAGTTTTAGGGGCGCGTGCAATTTTAGCAACAGGATGCAGAAAGTTCGTATGTGCGGATGCGGTGGCACAGCTTGCGCAGGAATGTTATGATGAATGGTCAGATTTGCATGGAATGCGTGTCGAACCATTATATTTGAGAGAATCAGAAGCCGTTATAAAGTGGCGGGAGCAGCATCCAGGTGAACGACTTGAAGATTAAGAATGTCGATGTCGAAGGAAATATCTCTTATGATGGTTTGGAAGAACTTGAAAAGGCGTGTTTTCCGGATGACGCGTGGTCTTCTCAAACAATAGAAGCGCTATTGCGTGCATCCATTCGGTATGGTTTTGTTATCGAAAACGATGATCAGCTTATAGGCTATGTGCTGTTGACTTGCTTTGAAGGTGAAGCTGAAATCGAACGTATAGGGATTGTTCCGTCTTGTCGTGGTCGCCATTATGGCAGAATTCTTTTGGAGCAAGTGTTCAAGATGCTTGATGTTCGGCGCTGTGTTTTGGAAGTCAATGCGCAGAATATTAGTGCGACAAAAATGTATCGATCATGTGGATTTTCTTTGTTTGGAAAACGTCCGGCCTATTATCATGATGGGAGCGACGCACTTATGATGGAATGGAAGAGAGAAAATGAGTGAATTAAAGAGTCTTATTTTGGCGATAGAATCAAGCTGCGATGAAACAGCTTGTGCAGTAATAAAAAATGGACATGAAATTTGTTCCAATGTTGTATCAACACAAATTAAGATCCATGAAAAGTTTGGTGGCGTTGTTCCTGAAGTTGCTTCACGAAAGCATTTAGAGTACATTGACATTGTGATCGAGGAAAGTTTGGCTGAAAGCGGCTATTCCTTTGAAGATATTGATGCTATTGCAGTGACAATGGGCCCGGGCCTGATTGGTGCATTGCTGGTGGGGCTCAGTACGGCCAAAGGTTTGGCCTATGCGCTTGGAAAACCGCTGATTGGTGTCCATCATATAGAAGGACATATTTATGCTAATTTTTTGGCCAATCCCGATATTACGCTGCCTTGTATTTGCCTTGTGGTGTCTGGTGGACATACGAACATTGTTAAAATTGCATCACATGGTCACTACGAAATTTTAGGCCAAACGGTGGATGATGCGGCAGGAGAAGCTTTTGACAAAGTAGCAAGAGCGATTGGTTTGGGTTATCCAGGAGGACCAAAAATTGATGCTTTGGCGAAGCAAGGTGATCCCAAAGCGATTGCCTTTCCGCGCGCCAAACTAGATGAACCTCTTAATTTTAGTTTTAGTGGGTTAAAATCAGCGGTTTTGAATTATTTGAATCAGGCTGAAATGAAACATGAAGTGATCAATCGCAGTGATGTAGCGGCAAGCTTTCAGGAAGCCGTGGTTGATGTACTTGTAGACCATACTTTACAAGCGATGAAAGAACAGGATATTCATACGCTGCTATTAGCTGGTGGTGTATCGGCCAATTCTCGTATTAGAGACCGCTTCGAAAAATCATGTGCAGAAAATAGGTATTCTTTGTACTATCCACCACTTTCATTATGTACTGATAACGCGGCGATGATAGGTGCGGCGGCTGCTTATAAGTATGATAGAAATGAATTTGCTGAATATGACTTAAATGCTGTTGCGCAATTACCGTTTTCCGAGTATGTTATCAGTATGAAAAAATAGTATGAACATTTGATTAAGGAAGGAGGCCGCAATATGAAAATAAACCTGATAAATGATGATCAGCTGCAAATTATTGTTACAAAGAAGGACATGTTTGGCAGAGACATGAGGACGCTATTTAAAGATATTATTGAGCAAGCGCGGCTTCAATTTGGATTCGAAGTGGTTCATAATACGAGCTTGATGGTAGAAGCGTATCCTCTATCAGAAGAGAGTATGATTTTAACGATTACGAAGATTAACAGCGAAGACATTAACTTTGATCTAATCACACCTGAAGAGGTTATAGACGAACCTTGGGCGGTTTTTGAATTTCAATCGCTGGATGACGTCATTGAGTTGGCACATTTGATCAGCGCTGAAGAAGCGTGTGAAAGTGATCTGTTCAAATATGATGACCGATACGGGTTATACATTCAGGATGTAAATAGTATAGAAGAAAGTTCGCGGGGACACTTTGTCGAATATGGCGAGATCTCTCAAATGACAAGGGAGTTCCTTAATGAACATGGTAAGTTGTTGATTCGTGAAAATGCCCTGACGACGTTAAGTAGATTATAAAAATGACACTGTATACAGCTTGGTATACAGTGTTTTTTTGGGGGAACAAATATGGATGAAAGGCAAAGCAAAGTTTTAGAAATATTGAATGATCATTACGGTGAAATTGGCTCGGGCTTAAATTTTCATAATCCGTTTGAATTATTAGTGGCGACCATTCTTTCGGCGCAATCAACGGATGTACGCGTGAACATGGTAACACCAGGTTTGTTTGAAAAATTTCCTACCCCTTTTGAGATGAGTAAGGTGACGGAAGAAGAATTGGCAAATGAAATCAATTCGATCGGATTGTACAGAAACAAGAGCAAAAGCATTATAAAAGCGTCGAAGATGCTTGTTGAAAAATATAATGGTGAAGTGCCAAGTGAGAGAGCGTTGCTGCAAGAGCTGCCTGGTGTTGGCCGAAAGACAGCGAATGTTGTTTTATGTAATGCTTTTCATATTCCAGCATTTGCGGTTGACACACATGTTTTTCGTGTATCGCAGCGTTTAGGGTTTGCGAACCACAAAACAGTTGAAGGCGTTGAGCAGCAATTAATGGCAACCATTCCAAAAGAATTATGGTGTGACTCGCATCACCTTTTTATTTGGCATGGCCGCAAAATTTGTAAAGCACAGCGTCCTCAGTGTGAAAGTTGTTGTGTAAAAAATCTGTGTCCGGCTGCTGATGCAATAGATAATTCGAAATGATTAAAAAAATCGAAATATTTCTCTGTTTTGACTATACAAGCAAATAATTACATGCTACAATTGCAATGGTACATTGGAGGGATGTGTATGAACGAAAAAGCGTTGTTTACACTCCTGCATGATGCTTGGGGAGAAAATTGTAATGAAAGCATGCGCTTGACCATGATGCGACTTTCAGTTGATGAGCTTACAACGTTCGATGCTGAAAAATTGCACGCAGCGGTGCCAGAAATTCCAAAAGAAAAATGGCAGATATGGCGCGACTATTTTTCTAAGGAACGCTTGGCCTTGCGTGCGCAGTTGTTAGAAGACTTTGACATACAGATTCTTCTGTATATTGATCCAACCTATCCTGAGTCTTTGAAAAATATTTATAGACCACCAAGTATTTTATATGTTAAAGGCCACTTTCAGTTGTCTGCTATCAATATAGGCATGGTTGGCAGCCGACGTGCCACACCTTATGGTAAGAATGTTGCATATACCCTTGCTAAAGGACTTTCTAATGAAAATACTTGTATTATTAGTGGTCTGGCAAAAGGAATCGATGTTAATTCGCACAAAGGTGCTTTAGAAGGCGCTGGAGGAACCATTGCTGTGTTGGGATGCGGCATTAACCGCATCTATCCTCGAGAAAACAAAAAAATGTTTGAGGAAATCCTTTTACATCCCAAGAGTGCAATTGTTTCTGAATGGCCTCTGGACGCACCTGCAACTGCGTGGCATTTTCCTGCACGCAATCGTATTATTGCAGGTCTTTCTGACGGCCTGGTTGTTGTTGAAGCTGCGAAGAAAAGCGGCTCTCTGATCAGTGCTGGGTATGCCTTAGAATATGGGAAAGAGGTTTTTGCGGTTCCAGGATTGATCACAAGTCCGGAATCAGTAGGATGTCATCGATTAATTAAAGATGGTGCCAAGCTGGTTGCTCAGGTCAGTGATATTTTAGAAGAGTTCGGACAATTAGAGCTCTTTAAAGAACCAGAAACAGTTTCCAAGAATATCAGATCATTTTCTGCTAATGAACAAAAAGTGTATGATGCATTAAGTAGTGTACCGCAGAATGTAGAAGAAATTTGCGCAATTGCAAAGCTGCCAATTCATATTGTAAACAGTGTATTATTGGAATTTGAATTAGAAGATATTGTATTACAGGATTTTGGAAGACGATATTCAAAAATTGATCATTGAAATCGTTGAATTCGAGGTATTGCTTTTATGACACAAACGCTAGTTATTGTTGAATCACCTGCAAAAGCTAAGACTATTAAACGTTACTTAGGCAGAGATTTTTCTGTGACCGCCTCAATGGGGCACGTACGAGATCTTCCCAAAAGTCAATTTGGTGTGGATGTCGATAATGATTTTGCGGTAAAGTATATTAATATTCGTGGCAAAGGACCGCTGATTAAAGAGTTGAAAAAGGCGGCAAAAAAAGCGGATCGTGTATTGCTTGCAAGTGACCCGGACCGTGAAGGGGAAGCGATTGCTTGGCATTTACAATATATTTTAGGACTAGATCCTGAAAGTAAGTGCCGAGTATCTTTTAATGAGATTACAAAAGATGCAGTGAAGAAGGCCATTAAAGAACCGCGCATCATTGATATGGATCGTGTTGATGCTCAACAAGCACGACGCGTATTGGACCGCATTGTAGGGTACAAGCTAAGTCCATTGCTTTGGAGAAAGGTTAAAAAAGGTCTTAGCGCAGGTCGCGTACAGTCTGTTGCATTGCGTTTGATATGTGAGCGAGAAAGAGAAATTTTGGATTTTATTCCAGAAGAATATTGGTCTTTAGAAGTTACCTTAAAAAATCATGAGCGTAAGTCATTTCAAGCAAAATTAACCAAAAAGCATCAAAAAAAGATCGATGTTATTGGGTCCGAAAAAGAAATGGAAGCCATATTAAACGAGCTACAGGGTGTCATTTACGAAGTAGCAAATGTGAAAACTTCTGGTAAACAGCGAAAGGCACCATTGCCTTTTACAACCAGTGTGATGCAACAGGAAGCCAACAAAAAGCTTAATTTTACGGCTCGAAAGACAATGCGCATTGCCCAAAGTCTTTATGAAGGGGTTACACTCGGCCGTTCGGGAAGTATCGGGTTAATCACTTATATGAGAACGGATTCGACGCGTATTTCAGATCAAGCAAAAGAACAGGCCAAAACCTATATTAATGAAAATTATGGTGACGCTTATTGTTCTGAAAGTGGAGCTGGAACAAAGAAAAAAGCAAATCAGAACATTCAGGATGCCCACGAAGCGATTCGTCCGACCTATATTGAGCGTGATCCTGAAAGTGTAAAACAATATCTATCAAATGATGAATATAAATTATATAAATTAATATGGACACGATTTATTGCAAGTCAAATGTCTGCGGCAAAGTTTGATGTAACAAATGCTGAAATAAATGCTGGAGATTATACTTTTTCTGCAAGTTATACTGTGAATACTTTTCCTGGTTATCAAGCCGTTTATAATGATTCAACAGATTCAAAGAAGGAAAAAGAGCTGCCAGCATTGACGGCTGGGGAAGTGCTTACACATGTAAAAAATGATCCTCAGCAGCATTTTACACAGCCGCCAGCGCGCTATACGGAAGCATCTTTGGTAAAAACACTAGAAGAAAAAGGCATTGGTCGTCCAAGTACTTATGCTTCCATCATTGAAACCATTACGGCGAGAAATTATGTTTATCGTGAAAAAAAGAGTTTCTATACAACAGAGGTCGGGGAACTGGTCAATGAATTGCTCGTACAAAATTTCGGCGACATCATTAATGTCAATTTTACTGCTCGCCTGGAAAGTGATTTAGACTTGATTGAAGAAGGCGAGCGAGAATGGAAAGAAGTTATTCGCAAATTCTATAGAATATTCAGCGAAAAATTAGCAATTGCTGAAGAAAATATTGGTGATGACGTCAAAATAGAAGACGAAATTACAGATATTATTTGTGAGAAATGCGGTCGGCCTTTTGCAATTAAAATGGGCCGATACGGAAAATTTCTTGCTTGCACAGGTTTCCCGGAATGTAAAAATGCGCGTCCTCTATTTGAGGAAATTGGTGTTACCTGTCCAAAATGCGGAGAGGGGCATGTTGTTAAGCGGCGTTCCAAGAAAGGGCGCGTTTTTTACGGATGTGATCGTTATCCAGAATGCGATTTTGTTACTTGGGAAAAACCAACCGGGGAAATTTGTCCACAATGTAACGAAGGCTATTTGGTTGAGCATATTACCAAAAAAGGCGCAAGCAAGGTATGCTCGAATAAAAATTGTAATTTTAAAGTAGAAATTGATGGTGAAATGAATGACTCAGAATAAACCGATTGCAGTTATTGGCGCTGGTTTAGCGGGCTCTGAAGCGGCATGGCAAATTGCTCAGCGCGGAGAATGTGTTGAACTGTATGAAATGCGTCCCGATAAACAGACAGAAGCGCATCATACAGAAGGTTTTGCGGAGCTGGTTTGCAGCAATTCTTTACGTTCTGATCAATTAGAAAGTGGTCCCGGTCTACTGAAAGAAGAACTTCGGCGAATGAATTCGCTCATTATGGATGCTGCTGATCACACACGTGTTCCTGCTGGGGGCGCTCAAGCAGTTGATCGTGAAGCTTTTTCTTCATGGATTACAACAAAGATTTGTAGCCATCCTAATATTAAGGTCATCAAAAAAGAAGTTACTCATTTTCCAGAAGACCAAATCGTTGTCTGTGCTTCAGGTCCACTTACTTCTGATACATTATTTTCATCCATTAAAGAGCTAACTGGTGCGGATACATTATATTTTTATGATGCTGCAGCACCGATCATTACTGCAGAAAGTGTAGATATGGAGCGGGCTTTTTGGCAATCACGCTATGACAAAGGCAATGGTGCAGACTATTTAAATTGTCCTCTCTCAATAGAAGAATACAGAGTATTTTACGATACACTAATGCAGGCTGAATGGGCACCAACAAAAGATTTCGAAAAGGAAATTTTTTTTGAGGGATGCATGCCAATTGAAACCATGGCCAAAAGAGGTTTCCAAACCTTGCTTTATGGTCCAATGAAACCTGTTGGGCTGGTTGATCCACATACAGGCGAGACGCCATTTGCGGTTGTACAATTACGCCGGGAAGATGAGAATGGACGACTGTTTAATATTGTTGGATTCCAAACGCGTACAAAATGGGGCGATCAAAAAAAAGTGATCCAAACCATTCCTGCTCTAGCGAATGCTGAAATTGTACGATATGGTGTGATGCATAGAAATACCTTTTTAAATGGCCCAATGGTTCTGCAGGAAACTGGGCAAATGAAAAAACGAGAAGATATTTTCTTTGCTGGTCAAATGACTGGCGTTGAAGGATACATTGAATCAACGGCAAGTGGTTTGGTCGCGGGGATCAACGCAGCACGACTTGCAAAAGGAGAAGATACACTTATTTTTCCGCGTACCACTGCGATTGGCGCTCTGATGAATCATGTCGGGGCATCCCCTACAAGTCATTTTCAACCAATGAATATTAATTTTGGGCTGCTCCCAGCGCCAGAAAAGAAAATTCGATCCAAAAAAGAGCGAAACGCGTATTACGCACAACGAGCATTAAAAGACCTATCAGCTTGGGTGGCAACATATCATGTGTGATAATCAGTATGATGATTTTCTTGAGTACCTGCGATACGAGCGGCGTCTTAGTGAGAATACAATTGCTGCATATGGGAGAGATATATCCCAATATTTTTCGTGGTTAAAAGCTGAAAGTATTTCGTTAGAAGAAGTCGACAGCGTTATTGCAAGATCCTATTTATTCTATCTCAACCAAAGAAAATTATCGAAAAATTCCATTTCTCGAAAACTTTCCAGCGTAAAACAATATTATGGTTTTTTGATCGAAACCAAGTGCATTGATGTCAATCCGTTTCAGGTTCTTCATTCTCCCAAAAAAGATAAAGTGTTACCGAAAGTGATACAAGAAAAAGAATTGGAGCAATTCTTCTCAGATATATATCAGAGGAGCGATCCATTGGCACAGAGAGATCAGGTGCTTTTTGAACTGTTATATGGTTCGGGTCTGCGTGTATCGGAAGCGGTATCTATTGATTGTACTGACCTACAAGATGGCGCGCATCTGCGCATTACAGGGAAAGGCAACAAGGAAAGAATGGTGCCGCTTAGTAAGAAAACGCAGGAAATTCTCCAACAATATCTTGCTGAAAATGGTGGTCGGTGCTTCCTTGCTAACAAAGCGCTTACACACAATACAGACGCATTGCTTTTAAATCATTTGGGGGAGCGCTTAACAAGACGTGGGGTCATTTACATTATAGACAAGTATGTAGAGCAAGGAGCACTGCATTATCATGTTTCTCCACATAGTTTTCGACATAGCTTTGCAACACATTTGCTGGATCATGGTGCTGATTTAAAACTTATTCAGGAGTTGTTGGGACATAGCAGTTTGTCTACAACACAGATATATACTAAAGTTTCTTCGACGAGGCTGCGTGAATTATATAATAATGGGCATCCTCATGCTTAAGGAGCGAAAAAAATGATAAATTTTCATTCTACGACAATTGTAGCTGTAAAAACTGGCGATGGTATTGCCATGGCCGGAGATGGTCAAGTCACAATGGGTGAAACGACCATCATGAAAGGGACGGCAAAAAAAGTTAGAAGACTTTACAACGGGAAGGTCATTGCCGGCTTTGCAGGTTCTGTAGCGGATGCATTTATTCTTTTTGACAAATTTGAAAATCATTTAGAACAATGCCATGGACAGTTGGCACGGGCTGCTGTCGAGCTAGCGAAAGAATGGCGAAGTGAAAAGGCTGTAAGAAACCTGGAAGCATTATTATTGCTGGCAGATGAAAATGATCTTTTTTTGGTAAGCGGGAACGGAGAGGTTATCGTACCAGATGAAGGCATTGCAGCGATAGGTTCTGGTGGCAATTATGCTTTGGCTGCAGCACGTGCATTAAAAGAGAATACCGATCTTTCGGCTGCAGAGATTGCTAGGAAAGCTCTTGAAATTGCAGCGAGTATTTGCGTTTATACCAACAACAATATTATTGTAGAAGAAATGCAAGGAGCCGATCCTCATGAATGAAACAAATGACACCATTCAAATTCCAAACATGCTGCCAAAAGATATCGTTTCGCATCTGGACAAATACATTATTGGTCAAAGTGAGGCTAAAAAAAGTATTGCAATTGCAATCCGTAACCGGTATCGTCGAAGTCGATTGCCAAAAGAATTGCAGGAAGAAATATCGCCAAGCAATATCATCATGATGGGGCCGACTGGTGTTGGCAAAACAGAAATTGTTCGTCGAGCGAGTAAAATTTTAGGTACGCCATTTGTAAAAGTCGAAGCGACAAAATTTACGGAAGTTGGTTATGTTGGCAGAGATGTTGAATCAATGATTCGAGATCTTGTTGAAGCTTCTATTCGACTTGTGCGTGCTGAAAAAATTAAAAGTGTACAGGAAGATGCACAAAAACTGGCGACAGAGCGTTTGATTGATATTCTTGTTCCAGCGAAACGAAAACAACGATCCATGAACAATCCTTTTGAAATGCTGTTTGGTAATAATCAACCACAAACAAATACGGCGGAAGAAGCCGAAGAAGAGAAACATCGCAACGATCAGAAAGTTATTTTTAAGGAAAAGCTTCGACGTCACGAGTTTGATGATCAGGTCATTGAAATCGAAGTGGAAGAACGTCATCCATCAAATGATCTTCTTGCAGCAACAGGGATGGATCAAGTGATGGATAATATGAATGATATGATGAAAAATATTATGCCTGCAAAGAAAAAGAAAAAACGTGTGACTGTAAATGAGGCACGAGAAATTCTTGCAGAAGAAGAAGCTGAAAAATTGATCGATGAAGACTTAGTGAATCAAGAAGCTATTGAGTTGGCAGAAAATCACGGCATCATCTTCATTGATGAAATAGACAAAATCGCTGAGACCAATGTAAATGGTGGCGGTGCAGGTGTTTCTCGAGAAGGTGTTCAGCGGGATATTTTGCCGATTGTTGAAGGTTCTGTGGTAAAAACAAAATATGGACTTGTAAAAACAGACCATATATTATTCATTGCTGCAGGTGCTTTTCATGTTAGTAAACCGGAAGATTTGATTCCTGAATTGCAAGGTCGCTTTCCGTTTAAAGTTCAGCTGCATTCTCTTGATAAAGAAGACTTTGTTAGAATTTTGACGGAGACAGAGCATTCTCTTCCGGAAAAATATAAAGCATTATTAGATGTTGATCATACAACATTAACATTTACACAAGATGGTTTGGAGGCGATAGCAGAATACGCATATGAAATGAATGAGAACGAGGAAGATCTCGGTGCTCGAAGATTGGTCTCGGTAATGGAAAAAACATTGCTAGATACCTTGTATGAAGCGGGAGAAAGCCAAGAAGAAGTTATTGTTAATGCGGCTTTTGTAAAGAATGTATGCAAGCTTGATATTATCGAGAATTCTCTCGATAAGTATATTTTGTAAGGAGGAAGTTAAAATGAGCGCAACATTACTAGAAAAAACCAGACATTTAAATCGTGCCCTTCAAAGTAGATCTCCAGAGGATGAATCTCTTATTAATTTCAATGAGATTTCAGAGATTCTTTCTGACATGATCAATTGTAACGTGTATATTCTTGGAGAAGAAGGCGCTCTGCTAGGCCATCACTTCCTCGAGGGATTCAATTGTGATGTAATGGAAAAATTTGTCTATAAAGAAGGAAAAATGCCAGAAAGCTACAATGCTAATCTGATTGCAACAGATGAAACACTGGCAAATTTACCGAACACCAATGGCGTTTGCATTTTCCAAGGACAAAAATGTGTGTTTGGTGATAAAAAGACAACCATCATTCCAATACTCGCCGGGAATAAACGTCAAGGAAGTCTCATGCTTGGCAAGTTTAATATTGGTTTTACGGATGATGATTTAATCTTGGCTGAATATGGTGCTACGTTTGTCGGCATTGAAATTCTTCGTCTTAAGAACAAGGTTGAAGCTGAGGAAAATAGAGAACGTGTTGCCGTTCAAATTGCGTTAGATACACTGAGCTATTCCGAAATGGAAGCTATTGAACATATTTTCTCTGAACTTGATGGTGATGAAGGTATCCTGGTAGCTTCAAAGATTGCAGATCGTGTTGGAATCACTCGCTCTGTTATTGTGAATGCTTTGAGAAAATTTGAATCTGCTGGGGTTATTGAATCGAAATCTTTGGGGATGAAAGGTACGTATATTAGATTGCTTAACAAATATCTTTTAGATGGCATCAAGAGCCGCACAAAATCAAAGAGATTATAATAGTAAAAGGCCTGCTTTCGTATTGATAAGCTCCCCATAGAGTAGATACTCGAAATAACAAAAATCGAGACTACGCCA
>OGDF01002381.1_pt1 | contig 25663 bp, 11 predicted proteins | sample 1570141 | NCBI WGS metagenome assembly OGDF01 (sample SAMEA4370581, study PRJEB24528) | human gut metagenome | reverse complement strand
TTTCCGCTGTAAAGCAGCGAGCCGCCTATGCCGTAGACCTCAACCGCCGCATCGGCAACTCCTTCTACGACTATCTCGCCGCCGGCGACAGTCACCGTCACGCCTGGCGTGACGACCTCGCCGACAGAGCTTTCACCCGGAGTGATTTTCGAGAAATCACCCCACTCGGCAGCTGTTTTATAAGCGTCAACACATCCTTCCGGAACAACAAGCTCGCACGCGGTTTTATCCACTCCGACAAACACATCTTTTCCACATTTCGGCGGCACTTTTGTCAGCATCTCAAGCCTTGTCAACCCTGTGCATTCTTTGAATGCGGCATTTCCGACACTCGCCACCGATTCTCCGACAACGACGTTCTTCAACCCGCGGCATCCATAGAGGGTGTATGCCCCGATGCTCTTCACTGAATTCGGAATTACCATGCTTGTCAACGATTCACAGCCATAGAAGACATGTCCTTCGAGGTTGATCACCGAACTTGGAATCACCACGCTTGTCAAGCCGCTGCAGCCACTGAAAGCACCGCTTTTGATGTCTGTCACCGAATTAGGAATCTCTATGCTCGTCAACGCCACACAATAAGCGAAGGCATCTTCTCCGATTTTCGTCACCGTGTTAGGGATAACCGTATTCTTGCAACCATAAATCAGCGTGTTGGTTGCTGTTTCTATTATCGCATTGCAATTGCCTCTACTGTCGTACACTTTATTTTCCTTGTCAACACTGAAGCTCGTCAACTTGCCGCAATTGGAAAATGCCTTGGCTTCAATAACCTTCACCGCGCTTGGAATCGTCACGCTCAACAACCCGCGGCATCCACTGAAAGCCGATGGTCCGATGCTCGCCACCGACTCTCCGATAGTCACAGTTTCCAAGCCTTCACAGCCACGAAAGACGCCTTCTAATATTTCCTTCACAGAGTTTGGAATAACCACATTTGTCAATTTTCCGCAGAAACTGAAAGCATATTTTCCGATATTCTCGATTCCTTCCGATATCGTCACCGACACTATCGAAGTGCTCCATGGCCCGCCCATTAAGGAATAGTCATACATCTTTCCATTTCCGGTCAACTCCAAGTTGCCTTTATCGTCAAGAGTCCATGTGATGTTGTCTCCGCATTTGCCTGTTTGGGAAGCCTGCACATTTACACTCGACAGCAGCGACAGCAGCACTGCCACCACCAACATTGTTACTTTTGATTTGCTTTTCATACTCTTTTATTTTGTAGGTTTCTATATCATCTTCACAACCGCTGCTCCACCAATCGATGCGGCTTTGCCATCCACTATGATTGACTGACATTCGTCTGGTTTCCACAGCTTATTGCCTATATGTCACAACGCGTCCCTTTGCGTCGGCGTTAAATTCCTGAACAAAGCGGAGAATCCACACCCGTTGTCCGACTCTCCCTAAAATCCGTCAGCTTGGTTTATGTTTTTATTTCGGTTTGTTCGCAAAGTTATGCAATATATCCAAATTCCAAACATTCATGTCTAAAAAATTTGCCCCAATTTTTCATTATGATGATTTTTTACAACAAAAGAAACGCCCTCCGATTTTCACAAACCAGAGAGCGCATAATGTTACACTAATATTTTTTATAAAACTTACCTTATTGCTACCTTGACGGTGCCTTTCTTGAATTCCACGATATAGACTCCCGGCGACGGCACTTCAACCTGCCGGTTCAAGCCCATTCCGACAAGCATTCCGCCCGTCGAATAAACCTTAATCATCTCTGTTTCACCTACGCCGTCAACGCAGATGCGTCCGTCGCACACAGCCACACTCAAACCGTCGTTGGCCACCGCCGACACGCCGCTTGTTGTCAGGTCGCCGATATTCGAGAATTCCTTCCATCCGGAGGCTGCGGCATAGGCTGCCATCGACTCTGCCGGCACACAGAGATGCGCCGAATAGTCGGTGAATGTATTGTCACGTATCGATGGCGGTGTAACAGCCAGACACGTGATTTCCTCAAACACGACGCCACGGAACGTCTCATGCTTAATTTCCTGGAGCGATGCCGGCAATAGTATGCGTTTCAACGACGTACAGCCATCGAAGGCATATTCACCGATTGTCTTCACCCCTTCGGCTATACCCACCGACACGAGCGACTCGCAGCCGTCGAAAGCGAATGAGCCTATCATCCCGCCTGCCACACTCACGGCTTTAAGACTCTTGCACCCAACAAATTCCATTCCAAGTTTGCGGATATCGCTGCTCAGCTGCAACGGATTGGCGGAATTAATCGTTTCAAGCGACTCGCAACTATAGAATGCACGGTCGGCTATCGTCAGATTGTCGGCGCAGACATTTACCGTCTTCAAAGCCTTGCAGTTGTAGAAGCATCCGCCACCCACCGAGACGAGGTTTGACGGGAGCGTGATTTCTGTCAGCGACAAGCAATTTTTGAACACTCCGTCGGGCAATTCCGTGACGCCCTCCGGTATCTCTATCGCTGCAACGGCTGTCGACATGAATGCCCACTTGCCGATGGTCTGCAACTGGCTGCCTGACGCAAACGTCACCGCATTGAGCGACGTGCAGTCTCTGAACATATTCTCGGGAAGCGCTTTGACGGCTGCGGGAACGGTCACCTTCTGCAACTGTGTCTTGCCGCTGAACGCAGCATCGATGCGAGTCACCGGCATCTGAGAGCCGTCAATCGACAGATAGTCCTTGATGTCGGCAACCACAGTGTCGTCGGCAACTCCTGTCACCCACGCTTCCGTATCGTTTGCCCTATACTCAACGCCGTCTGCCAATCCGGCAAACGTCAGATACGTGTTGCTTTCGTCCCAGCCTTTGTCGGTTGCCGCCACATACGCTGCGACGCTTCCAACCGGCACGATTACCGTGCATTTTTTAAACTGATATGAATACGTCGTCGATTTTGGCAGCGTCAGCGGAGCCGCGCTGTGGCAAACCACCTTTATGCCGACATTCCAGAAAGCGTTGCTGCCCATGGTTGTAAGCGATGCCGGCAATTCAAGCTCCTTGATTTTGCTACAATTGAAAAATCCCATCTCGCCGATTTCAGTCAAGCCTTCGTTGAGCGTTATCGACAATATGTTCTGACAGTTGTAGAATGCCTTGCGGCCTACGGTCTTCACGTTCTTGCCAAGCGTAATGCCTGTTATTCCGCTCTGGTCGAATGCGCCATCAGGAATTACGGTCACGCCGTCAGGGATGTTGACATCACACGCCATCGCAGAGCATCCGTTGAACGCCGACACGCCGATTTCAGTCAGCGCGGCGGGTAGCTCTATCGACGTCAGAGCCTTGCAGCCGAGGAATCCATATTCGCCGATGCTTCCCAGCGAAGCGGGCAGCACTACCGACGGCAATGCCTTACAACCATTGAAAGCGTAAGCACCTATCGATGTGACCGTGGCTGGCATCGTCACCGACGTCAACCCCGTGCAGTTGCGGAATGCATCGTTGGGGATTTGCGTGATGCTGGCGGGAATGGTCACCGACTTGACTGCGGCGGAGTTTTTCAGCAACGCCGCGCGCATCTCGTTGACCGTATAACTGTTTCCGTCTTGCTCCACAGTGGCTGGAATCACCACGTCTGAGCCCGTGACATCGGTATCGACATTATATAGCAATGCGTCAGTGTCGCCAAAATAAAACGACAGTCCGCCGGTCTGCATCTCGCCGACAGCTATCACACTTGTCGACTCCACCCACCGGTCTGCCTGGCGATATGCCGTCACACAACCATTGGGCACGAAAAGCGGACAATTCAACTGCCGCGAATTTCTCAACGTTGGCGGTGTCGTTGCCTTTGAAATCAATTTCTTTATTTTACTCCAAATTCCAACCGTATATATGTCTGTGACAGTCGACGGAATGGTCAGTTCTGTAACAACGGCTCCAGTAAAGGCATAACTTTCAATCTTCGACAAGCCTTCGTTGAGCGTTATCGACGCAAGGCTGGAGCATTCGCCGAACGCAGACTCCGGGATTGTTGCCAATGGAGCGCCGGTGAGGTTGAGCGATTTGATTCCCGATTTTTGGAAAGCCCCCTTGCCTAATGTCTTCAAGACAGGCAGCGTCACGTCAATGGCCCAAGCACTGCATTCATAAAATGCATAATCGCCTATCTCCTCGACTTCCGACGGCAGCTGCAGCGATGTCAACGCGGAGCATTTGTAGAACGCATTGCCGCCGATAGTCTTTACCGTTTCTGGAACAATCACTTCCGTAATATTTTTGTAGTAGAAGAGTCCGCGTTGAATCTTTGCGAGCGCACGGGCTGCTCCGCCTATCTGTATTGTCTTTGACAAGGCAACCGAAGTCTGTGTTCCGTCAAAATATATGGCGCAGGCATTGCCGTCTTCCATTGCGGAATAATAAACATTGTCTGCCTCTTTCAATCCGCCATAAACCGACAATTCATAACCTTTCTCAACGCCCCAATGCCCCGACAGAGTAGTCCGATAAACCGGAATGCTCGCAATGTCGGGAGCCACGACCATCAGATGTGCACTCTGAAACGAATATTTTCCAACCGCCGGAGGCGTCTGGCTCATAAAGTGGATCAACTTATAGTTGGAGCCCACGGAATTATCGGCGAGCACAGGAGAGCCTTTAAACGTAATCTTTTTCAGAGTCTCTCCACGCAGAAAGTATGTGCCTACATACTCCACACTCGCAGGAATTGTCACTTCCGTCGCCGAAACAACTTCAGAGTAGAGCGAATTCTTTTCCAGTCGTTTCAAGCCTTCTGGAAGCGTTATCGCCGTAATGTTCTTTATAAGCGACTCGCCCTCGCCTTCAAACATTCTCACAGCAAGCTCCTCCACGGGATAGGTTTTTCCTCCAATCTGCACCGTCTGCGGAATATTGAGCGGGCCGTTGAGCTCGCTCACCACGTCGTAGCCGATTGCACGGTGGGAATCGTGATAATAACGTATGCCGTCTACATCCACATGGTCTGTGCCTTCTACAAGCACCTCCGCCTGATTCCACCCGGCAGCGTTATAGGCATCGGAGCATCCTTCTGGCACGTGCACTGTGGTGCGGCCCGAATATGCCTTGTATTGTATACGGGTGACTTCCGGCAACGTGGGCGGAACGGCCGACGTCAGCGTAATCTCCACATTCTTATAAGACGTGTCATTGTCAATGAAATAAACAATGTTGTTCGTAACAGAGCCTGTGATATAATCACGGCTACCAGCGGTTATCGTTGGCGAGCCTTCGATTGTCAGCTTCTGTATTCGTCCCGACTCAATCGTGACCATCTCCTTCACCGATGCCGGAAATGTCAGTTCGCTGATGCCCGACATTTGTGCAAATTTCGTTTTTACCGACTTCACCGTGCCGGGGATTACGAGCGACGTCAATTTGCTCTGCCCGGAAAATGCGTTTGCCTTGATTTCAAGCAAACCCTCCGGAAGAACTATCGACGTGTAGTCGAACCAGCCACCCCTCAAGCCATAGACGGTGAACGCTCCATCGCCGAGCGCCGTGACGCGGTAGGTCTGATTGTCGTTGGGGTTTACAACTGTCTTCGGCACCACTACATCCATCTTTGTGGGACGCACCATTTCGCCGTCTACCGTATAGTCATACTTCGCCACTTCGACGGTTTTCGCCTCAGCGTCGATGATGTTGTAACACAGCTCATCGACAACAAAGTCGGACGCCTGTATGCCTGTCGCAACGGCAAGCATTGCCGCCAACAGACAAATTTTAATTCTGATTTTTCGCATAAGATTTGGTTTGTTTTTTGCTCACAAAAATCGGCATTTTCAAACCTACTGCAAAAAATCAAAGCCACAAAAATGTTCCTCTCGCGCAATCCGATGTTCCCCTGACGCAATTTGTCAATATAACATTCTGACCTACAACCAATTCACGCCTTTGCTTTTTTTTGATTTTCATTCCCCTCCACACCATCTTTTCACTGCTTTCCGGAGTGCGGAATCAAACATTTACAGCACACCTGTGCCGTCTGACTCATTGTCTATTTTCTTGACGCCATTGTCAAATTTTTTGACAGTCAGGCATCCCGCCTAAAATCGTTACCAATTATGTCTCATCAATTTAACTCTTTTGGCACTATTATAGCACTATTTTTTTACATGAGAATAAAATTTGTCATATTATCAATGTTTCTGGCGGCGTTGGCAGCCACGGCTCAGACACGGATGTCGGTCGACAGCTGCATGCGCTATGCCGCAAACCACAATCTCGACGTGCGCGCAGCCCGCATTTCGCTCAGCGACAGCCGTCTTGACCAGCAGTCGGCATTGGCAAGCGCACTGCCGTCGGTGGGTGCTCAGATAGGCGCACAATTCAGCTTCGGACGCTCCATCGACCCCGCCACCAACACCTACAACAACCTGCGCACATTCAGCAATTCCTACGGGTTGAGCATAAGCGTGCCGCTGTTTACCGGTGGAAGTCTTGTAAACGACTTCCGCAGCGCGCGTGCAGCCAAACGCCAGGCGGAGTCGGAAGTCGACGCGCAGCGCGACAACGCCTCTATCGCGGCACTCGACGCCTGCATCAATCTGCTATACTGTCAGGAATTGTCTAAAATTATGGACGCCAAACACCGCGAAAGCCTCGACGCTCTGAAGCAGACTCGCCGCATGAAGGAGCTGGGGCTGAAAAGCGCCGTAGACCTAAGCCAAAGCGAAGCCCAAGAAGCCGACGACGACTATTGCCTCACCTCCGCGCTCGCACAATTGCGTTCTGCCGAACTGAAACTGAAATCGACGATGAATTTTCCGCTCGCCGACAGTCTTTCGGTGGAGATGCCGGCAACAGGGGCGGCTATGGTCAGCAACGGGCTGCTGGCTGCCGACAATCCTCTGCTGCGTCAAGCCGAGGCAAACGTCGAGACTCAACGGCTAAACGCGCTCTCTGCCCGCGGACGGCTGATGCCGTCAATCTTCCTCAACGCCGGCATTTCCGACTACTATTACAGCCATCAGGGTCAGACAAACGAGTCGTTCGGCAGACAGATGGACGTGAACTTCGGACAATACGTCGGTGTGTCGGTAAGCATTCCGCTGTTCGACGGTCTGAGCCGCATCAACGGCTACCGCAAGGCGCGCAACAGGTATGTGGCGGCGCAGATTGCATTGGAACGGCAGCGGCTGCAACTTGACACCGACTTCTCGCAAGCCGTCATCGACCGCGACAACTATGCCAAAGAGATTGTGAAGATGGAGCGCAAGGTCGATGCCGACTCGGTGGCATACGCTCTGGCGCGACGCAAATACGACGAGGGACTGATGGACGTGCTCGACCTGCGCAAAAGTGCCGACAATTGGTTTGCATCGCAAGCCGAACTCGTGCGCTGCCGTTTGCTCTTCGACGTGAAACGTCGCCTCGCCAACTATTACATTACAAACAAAATCTTTGACTGACATGGACATACAACTGAAAAAGCGCCGCTTCCCAATAAGCCGCAAAACGATTACAATAATCGCCATTGCCGCCGGAGTGGCTATAGCCGCCGCTATTGTGGTGCTACAAGGCGGAGCATCGGCAATGAGAGTGGAGAGGGAGTCGCTGCTCATAGGCGACGTGACGCGAGGTCAGTTTGACGACTACGTCCGCATTCTCGGCAAGGTGCAGCCGCTCACATCGATACAGCTGAGCGCCGAGGAGGGAGGCATCGTGAACCGCATTTTCGTAGAAGAGGGCGCAAGAGTGGTGAAAGGACAACCAATAGCACAGCTGCGCAACTCTTCGCTCGACCTTGAGATTCTCAATGCCGAGGCAAACCTCGCCGAGAAACAGAATTTCCTGCGCAACACGCAAGTGACAATGGAGCAGGACAAGCTAAGCAACCGCACAGAAAAACTGCAGCTCGACATCGATGTGCGACAAAAACGACGCACGTTTGAGCAGTACAAACGTCTGCTCGACGAAGACTTGATTTCCAAAGAAGAATATCTGAAGGCACAGGAGGACTTTCAGCTTGCCTCGGAGAAGCGCAAGCTTGTATGCGAGCGGCTGCGCCAGGACTCCATCTACCGCAGCATCCAGATAAGCCAACTTGAGAGCGACCTTCAAAACATGCGTCTGAGCCTCGACCTTATCCGCCAGCGGCGCGACAAGCTGACCGTATGCGCTTCTGCCGACGGCGAGCTGGGACAGATGTCGCTGGAGCTGGGACAGACTATCGTTTCCGGACAGATGATAGGCCGCATCAACGTGGTGAACGGGCATAAGATGGAAGCCGACATTGACGAGCACTACATCGACCGCATCGCCACCGGGCTGACCGGGACTATGGAGCGTGGCAAATCCACCTATCAAGTGATGGTGGGCAAGGTTTATCCCGACGTGCGCGACTCTAAATTCCGCATCGACATGCAGTTTGTGGGCAACGTTCCTGCCAATATGCGCAACGGGCAGACAAACTATGTCAACCTGCGCCTCGGCGAACCTTCGACGGCGATAATGATTCCTCGCGGATCTTTCTTCACGACAACAGGCGGAAACTGGATTTTCGTGATAGGTAAAGACGGCAAGACTGCCCATCGCCGTTCTGTAAGAATCGGACGGCAGAATCCGAGTTTCTACGAGGTGACCGAGGGGCTGCAGCCGGGCGAGCGTGTTGTGATTGGCGGCTACGACAATTTCGGTGACTGCACAAAACTGATTATTGAATAATACAAAAAAACATCCACAGATATGATTATCAAAACAACAAATCTCACAAAGACATTCCGCACAAGCGACATCGAGACCATTGCGGTCAACAACATCTGCCTTGAAATCGAAAATGGCGAATTCGTGGCAATAATGGGTCCTTCGGGATGTGGCAAAACCACATTGCTGAACATTCTCGGACTTCTTGACTCGCCAACTTCCGGCTCTTTTATGCTCAACGGCACAGACGTCGGAACGCTCGGCGAGCGCGACCGCACACGCCTGCGACGCGGAAAGATTGGATTCGTGTTCCAGAGTTTCAATCTCATCGACGAACTCACTGTGAGGGAAAACATCGAGTTGCCGCTCACTTATATGAAAATCCCATCGGCTGAACGCCGGAAGTTGGTCAACAACATCATGCAACGCATGGAGATAAGCCACCGCGCAAAGCATTTTCCTCACCAGCTGTCGGGCGGACAGCAGCAGAGAGTGGCTATTGCACGGGCTGTGGTGAGCCATCCCGACCTCGTGCTTGCCGACGAGCCTACGGGCAACCTTGACTCCCAAAACGGAGCGGAGGTGATGAGAATCCTCAGCGAGCTCAACGCCGCCGGCACCACCATCGTGATGGTAACCCACAACAAGCACGACGCCGAGTATGCCGCGCGTGTGGTGGAGATGCTCGACGGAAAGATTGTGTCGACAATACAAAACAAAAATCTTTAATCTGCGGAGGAATCAGACGATGAAATCACTATTACGCAACCTGATGTTCGTGGCGCGGCGCTACCGCCTGTCGGTGGTGCTCAACCTGCTGGGACTGACAGCGGCATTCATGGTGTTTGTGGCACTGTTGATGCAGATTGACTACGACCGCAGCTACAATGCCGCACTGGCGGATGCCGACCGTATAGCCATGCCTTGCAACATTCCGCCAAAAGACAGCGATTTTGAAAAGTATTCGGCAATGAGCTTCCCTATAATGGAGCTGATTGGCGGGCAACCGCATGTGGAAAGCTACACCTATATCCTCGGCGACTGCTATGAGGAGACATTCTACATCAACGAGCATTTCTGCTCCGGGACGTTTATGATGTGCGCTCCGAATTTTGCCGACTTCTACAAACTCGACATCGTGGTGGGCGACAAAAAATGCCTCGACGCCAACCAGGTGATGATACCGGAAAGTTTCGCCAAGAAATATTTCGGCGACGCTTCGCCATTGGGCAAAAGCATCAACAAAGCGAAAACATGGATTGTGGGTGCCGTCTACCGCGACATCCACGCCAAAAACACATGGCTGAGGAATCCTGTGCTCAGAGTAATCGACAAATCGTGGTTTGGCGACAATTTGACAAACCCCAACATGAACTCGTTCACAATGTTCATAAAAGCCGACAAAGCGGAGAATTTCCCTGCAATACGGGCGTCGGCCAACAAGCAGTTTGAAGAAATCTGCAAAGGCAACGAGTGGTTTGGCAATACCCGCAAAGAGTTTGTGCTGATTCCGCTGACCGAGACCCACTACAACAGCGATTTCATTCTGGTGGGAGAACAAATAAAAGCGTCAAACGAGAAGATTCTGCTGTCAATAGCCTTGCTGATTCTGCTGATTGCCGCCATCAATTTCGCCAACTTCTCCAACGCGCTGATTCCGATGCGCGTGCGCAGCATAAACACGCAAAAGATTCTCGGAGCCACACAATCGTCGCTGCGCCTGTATCTGACAGCAGAGGCTGCCGGAATCGCTTTTACGGCATTCATAATTGCCGTCGGTGGGTTGTTGCTGCTGTCGCACACGGAGATGAACCAACTAACCGTGGCTGGCATAAATCCTTTCGGCAACCTGCACGTGCTTGGTCTTTCTGCCGCGACGGCGATTGTGGCAGGTGTTCTTGCCGGGCTGGCTCCCGCTTGGCGGATCACGTCGTTTGCCCCTGCCGTGGCGCTTAAAGGCAACTTCGGATTGTCGCCAAGAGGCAAGGCTATGCGCACGGCGATGATAGGGCTGCAGTTCTTCATCTCGGCTTCGCTGATTGTCAGTGCCCTGCTTATGCAATGGCAACGCGACTACCTTGTGAACTCCGCCGACTACGGATTTCTGAAGGATGAGTTGATAGTATGCGACATCACCCGCGCCGACATCTCCGAGCCGCAAACCGCCGTCGAGGCTTTGAAACGTCTGCCGATGGTGGCTGATGCTTCGCTGTCGTGGAGTGTGGCTGGGCGCAAAGACAACTCCCAGGGATGGGTGTTCCACAGCGCCGACGGTAATGAGGTGGCGCCACGCACCCTGTTTGCCACCGCCGGCTATTGCAACACAATGGGCATAAAAATCGTCGACGGACGCGACTTCTGCGCCTCCGACACAAATGCCATAATCCTCAACAAGCTGGCACGCGACAAATACAGCAGCTCTGTCGATGTTGGCAAATGCCTTATGTTCGGCGGCACGCAGTTTCCAATCGTGGGCATCTGCGACAATGCGAAGTTCTCGTCGTTGCACAGCAAGACGGAGCCTGTAATGATTGTGTTGAGTAAGGACTTTAATTGCGACAACCTGACTGTGCGTGTCAAGAAAGGCGCAAACATGTTTGACGCTGCCTCCAAAATTCGCACGGAATTGACGAAGTTCAACGCTGAATACCCTTTCGAGATGCAGTTCTACAACAAGATTCTCGACGACACCTACAAAAACGAGATGCGCCTCACCAATCAGATTTCGGTTTTCTCGCTGCTTGCCATTGCCATCAGCATTATGGGTGTGTTCGGGCTGGTGGTGTTCGACAGCGAGTATCGCCGACGAGAGATTGCCGTGCGCAAAGTGTTCGGCTCGTCGACTGCCGATGTTGTGGCAATGTTCAATCTGAAATACTTAAAGATTCTGGCTGTCAGCTTCATTCCTGCGGTGCCTCTGTCATATTGGTTCGTGAACCGATGGCTTGAGGAGTTTGCATATAGAATCAGCATCGGCTGGATGGTGTATGCCGCCACGTTCATCGCCCTTGCCGCACTAACTGCCGCCACTGTCACCTATCAATGCTGGCGCACAGCCAGGGCTAATCCTGTCGACAGTCTGCATGCTGAATAGCTTCCTGAAAATATAAGTTTCCTCAATCCCGGCAGAAAGGCAATTGACTCTTGCCGTTTTTGCCGGGATTTTTCTTATCTTCGCAACACAATGAAAAAGCAAGGCAAAATACTTGTTGTCGACGACAACCGCAACATTCTGTCATCGTTGCGGCTGCTGCTCGACGATGTCTTTGAGGATGTGATGACGCTGCCGTCGCCAAAAACTATGCTGAATGTCTTGGCGCACGGCGTCGATGCCGTGCTGCTCGACATGAATTTCGTGGCTGGAATCAACAATGGCAACGAGGGTCTGTACTGGCTTCACAAAATCAACGACAAGTTTCCGGATGTGCCTGTTGTGCTGTTTACGGCTTACGCCGATGTGGAGTTGGCGGTGCAGGCGATGAAGGACGGTGCTTTTGATTTCGTGGAAAAGCCGTGGGACAATACCCGCCTGATCGACACGCTTATGCGCGCGGTTAAATCGCGGCTGGGATCCGCTCCCGCCAATCCAGCACCGACGGAGATGGTCTGGGGACAATCGGAAGCAATGCTGCGACTGAAGACTTTGGTGGAGAAAGTGGCACGCACCGACGCCAATGTGCTGATTACTGGCGAAAACGGTACGGGGAAGGATGTGCTCGCCCATGAGCTTCACCGCCTGTCTGCCCGCGTGGCGAAACCGATGGTGTGTGTCGATATGGGTGCCATTACCGACACGCTGTTTGAAAGCGAGCTGTTTGGCCATGTCAAAGGTGCGTTCACCGACGCCCGGACTGACCGCAAGGGTCTGATTGAGGAGGCCGACGGTGGCACGTTGTTTCTCGACGAGATAGGCAACCTGCCGTTGCACCAGCAGGCAAAACTGCTGACCGTGGTGCAACGACGCTATGTGCAGCGCGTTGGCAGCAACACGCCTACGGCCGTCGACATTCGCCTTGTGTGCGCCACCAACAAGAACCTTCAAAAGATGGTTGCCGACGGCTCTTTCCGGGAGGATTTGCTCTACCGCATAAACACCATACAGCTCGAACTGCCGCCGCTGCGCAATCGCCGTGACGACATTCCTCTGCTCGCCGACAGCTTTCTTAAATGCTATGCCAAACGCTACGGCAAAGATATATGCCGCTTCTCGACGGAGGCTATGGAGGCGTTGAAGAGCAATGCCTGGCCCGGCAACATCAGGCAGCTGCGCCACGCCGTGGAGAAGGCGGTGATAATCACCGACAATGCGGTTATCGGCTCTGCCGACCTGCAACTGCCGGTGGCTGACGCGACTTCAGCCGAACCGGAGATTACGATTGAGGCGATGGAACGGAAAATGATATGCGACGCCATTGCGCGCTGCGGAGGCAACCTGTCGCTTGTAGCGACAAGACTCGGCATCAGCCGCCAAACTCTCTACAACAAGATGAAACGCTACGAAATTGAGCCTTGACAATGACCAGGATTCTAAAACATATTGTCTTCGTAGCCGTAATTGCCGGTGCTCTGCTTTTCTCTGCCGGTGCTTCGCCGACGGTTATGGCTGCCGCAATGGCTGCCGTAGCTGCAGCCGCTGCAATCGGAATAGCGGCTGTCAGGCATGAGCGGCAAAAATACGCTACGCTGCTCGAAGCCATACGCAACAACGATTTCACAATGCGCTTCCAGAAAGGTGACAAGGAAATCAACGCTCTGCTCGACTCTCTGACTGAGATTATAAAGCAGTCTAAGTCGGGCGCCGAGCTGCGCGAACGCTACTACAAGGCAATCATCGACCGGGTAAATGCGGGAATCATTGCAATCGACAGCAATGGCAACGTGCGCATCTGCAACGACAATGCGCTCAAAATGCTCGGAATGAAATATGCCGCCAACACTGCCGCTATAAACCGCTCTTTGCCTGGTTTCGACAATATAATAGCCGACTCTACTGTCGCGGGAACTACAATCGTCGGCTGTGGCAAAGACAAGAACTTGTCGGTAAGCGTGTCGGGATTCGTTCACGACGGCAACACGACGACGGTGTGCGTGCTGACCGACATCCACAATGCGCTGAGCCACAAGGAGGTTGATGCATGGATCAACCTTACAAGGGTGCTTACACACGAGATTATGAACAGCATCGCTCCTATCAACGCCCTGAGCGACAGCCTGCTGCCGACGGCATCCGGCACAATGAAAGAAAAAATCGAGGTAATCCGCGACACTTCGGCATCGCTGATAGCATTCACCGAGACTTTCCGCAAATTCTCTGCCATCCCAAAGCCGCAACGGCAATTGGTCTACGTTGCGGATCTCATATCCGAGGCTACGACTCTGCTCTGCGAGTCAATAGCGAATGCTTCGGTGAAAATACATACGGAAAATGACTTGATTGTCAATGCCGACCGCACGCTGATGGTCCGCGCGCTTGTAAACCTTCTTCACAATGCGGTTGACGCCGGAGCTACAAAAATCGACATCTGTTCTCGCTCGTGCAGCGACGACTCGGTGGTTATCGAAATCTCCGACAATGGCTCCCCGATTCCTGAAGAATGCCGCGACCGCATCTTCGTGCCGTTCTTCACCACGAAGCAGAACGGATCGGGCATCGGACTTGCCGTGGCTCGGCGTGTGCTGTCGCTCCACGACGGCGGCATCTCTCTCATTCAGCCCACCGACGCTCCATACACCAAAACGTTCCGAATGTCGCTCCTGTAATTTCCATTTGCTGGGGAAAAAATTACGCTAAAATCTTTCATTTAGCCTCTATTTATTCTTTCCACCAACTCAGTAGGTGTCAGTATTTCCATCTTTGAAAAGCCAAACCATTTTTTGCCCAAGTCCTTGATGGATGCTCCAATATGATATACATCATCGTCTATACAAAGAAAGCGGTCATGTGACTGACGGAATATTTCAACATCAATTTGCGCATATTGAGCGTTATGACGGTCAATGTCAAGGTGGAATTGACGGCTTACCTGCTGAGTATAGATAACTGCTGATACATCATTTCCCCTCTTATCAAGCAAAGTCAATACTGTTTCATCCACATAGTTGTCAATAAGAATGATTCTTTTATTCGCACTCTTAATCAAATCAGACACGAAAGTATAGGCATCATAAATTTGCCCACTATAGAATATACCCTGTTTCGGCTTCACATTGCCCTCGTCCAATCTGCGAAACACCTCATCAATTCGCTTATCTGTTTCTTGCTGATGTTGCTGCATTTCGAGTTGGTGATACTCCATCGTTGAAAGGCGTTGGAAAACATCTGCGTTTGTCGTCATGAAACGTCTCATTGCTACAAATGCATCCATGATACGTATGCTCATACGAATTGCTGTTTCACTTCTGAGAACTGTGGAGAGCATAGCCACTCCTTGCTCGGTGAAAACATATGAACAAGCCGTTGAGTGCTTCAAGCTATTGAACCGGTCACTATTTGCGACCAATTCAGCCATTTCTTCTTTAGTCAATTGGAAACGGAAACGCTCAGGAAATCTCTCCATATTCCGTTTTACAGCTTGATTTAGCGTCTTGGTTTCCACCCCATAAAGTTCAGCCAGATCTCTGTCTATCATTATCTGCTTTCCTCGAATTGTTATGATTCGACTTTCTATAGGAGCGGCGACTATAACCTTATTATTTGGTAACCGGTCACAATTTGTGACCGGTTCGACTTTATCTTGATGCCCTGTTTTCTTTGCCATTGTCACATTCTTATTTATGCCACAAATATAATGCCTTATCGTGACAATCCATCATTAGAAAAAGACTTTTTGATTGAAACGAAAATAAAAGCATCATTCTCCTGTAATTTCCATTTGCTTGGGGAAAAAGCTCTGTATTTCGGGTTGTCATTGAAGTAAGATTGTTTATTGTTGTTTACCAATGATGATGTAACTTTGCATCGTGGTAAATCAATAAAAACAACTATAACATGTATCTCGAAAACATCAATTCTCCTGCCGATGTGAAGAAGCTGTCTGTCGGCGAACTGACTTCTCTATGTGCTGAGATGCGCGAGGCGCTGATTCAGAAACTCAGCGTGCATGGCGGACACGTGGGCCCGAACCTCGGCATGGTGGAGGCCACAGTGGCTATGCATTATGTGATGAACTCGCCGGTGGACAAATTCGTGTTCGACGTGTCTCATCAAAGCTACGCTCACAAAATGCTCACCGGACGCAAAGAGGCTTTTACAAACCCGGATTGCTACGACGAGGTGTCGGGCTACACCGAGCCTTCTGAAAGCGTGCACGACCATTTTGTTATCGGACACACCTCGACTTCTGTAAGCCTTGCTTCGGGACTGGCGAAGGCGCGCGACCTGCGCGGCGAGCGGTTTAATGTGGTGGCGGTGATCGGCGACGGCTCGCTAAGCGGCGGTGAGGCGTTTGAGGGCCTTGACGTGGCTGCAGAGCTTGGCTCAAACATGATTGTGGTGGTCAACGACAACCAGATGTCGATTGCCGAAAACCACGGCGGTCTTTATCGCAACCTGCAGCTGCTGCGCGAAACCAACGGCGAGGCGTCTTGCAACTTCTTCAAGGCTATGGGCTTCGACTATCTCTATGTGGCTGACGGCAACGACGTCGAGGCGATGATCGAGGCTTTCAGTCGTGTGCGCGACATCGACCATCCCATCGTGCTCCACATAAACACGCTTAAAGGCAAAGGGTATCGGTTTGCCGAGTGCCAAAAGGAACGTTTCCATTGGAGCATGCCGTTCGACATTCCTACAGGAGAACTGAAAAAGCCGGCTGGCGACAAGGGCTATGACACACTGACTGCGGAGCATCTGCTGTCGCTGATGAAGGCCGACCGGACGGTGGTGGGCATTACGGCCGGCACTCCGGCGGTGTTCGGTTTCACTAAAGACCGACGCGAGCGCGCGGGAAAGCAGTTTATCGACATGGGAATCGCGGAGGAGCAGGCTGTGGCTATGGCTTCGGCGCTTGCAAAAGGCGGGGCGAAACCGGTGTTCGGGGTCTACAGCACATTCATTCAGCGTGCCTACGACCAGTTGTCGCAGGATCTCTGCATCAACAATAATCCTGCCACGATTCTCGTGTTTTGGGGCAGCCTCGGCGCGATGAACGACGTGACACACCTCTGTCTGTTCGACATCCCGCTGATTTCAAACATCCCGAATATGGTCTACCTTGCGCCTACATGCCGCGAGGAATATCTGGCAATGCTCGACTGGAGCATCCAGCAGACTGAGCATCCGGTGGCTATACGTGTGCCTGCCACTGGCGTGGCTGGGTCGCGCAGCGTTGACTTCCCTACCGACTATGAGCCGGAGATGAACCGTTTTGAGATGGCTCACTGCGGCAGCGGTGTGGCAATCATCGGTGTGGGCAATTTCTTTGCTCTTGCCGTGACTGTGGCTGAACAGCTGAAGCAAAGCGGCATCGATGCGACTGTTGTCAACCCTCGATTCCTCACCGGTCTCGACACGGAGCGTCTTGAAGACCTCCGCGACAGCCATAGCCTGGTGGTGACGCTTGAAGACGGTGTGCTCGACGGCGGATACGGGGAAAAGATAGCCCGCTATTATGGCGAATCGGAGATGCGCGTGATGTGCCGTGGTGTTCGCAAAGAGTTCATCGACCGATACAACGTCGGCGAGGAGTATGCGGCAAACCGTCTGACTCCCGACCAAATCACCGCCGACATCCTTGAAATCCTGAATTGACAAATCATCGCTCTGTCAAAGAATTGGGTAGGAGGTAAATGTTATTCATAAAAGGCATTTACCTCCTACTTTCACATTTACTGACCCCATTGATGCCGGGCAAGTTTTCGACTGAAGAAGAATTAAGCGAGTCCATAACTTGTTGTGATTTGCAACAAAGTTATGGACTCACAATGCGTTTTGAAAAGACATCAATTTTTATCAGAAGTCATCGTATATCTGTTTGACAGATGTTGTAGAGAAACGTTCAACCATCAATTTCCTACATTTTGAAATAAATTTCCCTAATTTGTCTTTTCCCCAAGATTTTTCGTTATATGAGCTTCGAGATGAAATCCTAATTTTTATGATTCCCAACTCTTCAATTTTACAGAATTGCTCTTCTGATAATGCAAATATAGCACTGTAATAGTCTGCTGTCCGAGAAGGCGTAAAATACGAAATGTTGCCTATACTATAAGAATAGGATCGTTGATTGATTTGACCTATATGGAGATTGTTTATTGGTAAAGACATAACCTCGCTATTGCTTAGCTTTATTAGTAGCATAGCATTATTGGGTATATAATTAAAAGAAGAAACTAATAAACACCAGTCTATAGATCCATATTGTTCATAGGCTTTCACTGTAAATTGGTATTCTACGCCATCAAGTTTTTCCTTTTTCCCTGAACTCATAAGTTGTCGTCTTCCATCATCTTCTATTCTATCAACTGTTATATCCTGAGCAAATAAATCAAATGAAAGAATAGTAAGGAAAATGATTAAAATGTACCGTGTCATAAGAAATGTGTTTAATAGACAAAAGTAATTAAAATATAGGATTTTACAAAAAGACTAAATCTGTTATAAAACATATTTTTAGCAATGTTGTCCTAAACGTTTTTCAAAAAAGACAAAAAAGGAAGTAAAAGCTAAGGCAGAAATTTCTACCTTAGCAAAGAGACCCACCTCTTTTACTTCCTATGGCAAATATAACACTTTTCGCTCAAGCAATCAGCAAACTGCCGAAAGAAATTATAAGGGAAATCATCCGTGAGGCAAAGACAGACAAGCACTGCAAGGGCTACGACATCTGGAGCCAGTTCATAAGCATAATGTTCTGCCAGTTCTCAGGATGTGACTCGGTGTGTGACAAGTTGTTTTCAACCATCCCTTCGAGATACGTCACTTCTATTCTATTGTCGGATTCCGTCCTATCGTGTGAATAGAGAGTTCCTTTTCGGACATCTGACAACAAAAGACTCTCAAGGTAGCAGTCTTTTACTATTGTACTGCACGATTCAGTCCTTCCCTTTAAGCAACCCATGCCTTGGGTACTATGACCTCTGCTGACTTCTCACGACAAGCTTTACTCCGTCATGGTACATCGAATACATCATCTTCACCATGCGTCCGTGAGACCTCCTCGGATAAGGGCATTGTCTTTCCATCTTATACCTACTTCATTTACACCGACCGTTCCGAATAGCTATTGGACTTTGATTTGTTTGGCAATCTTATCCACGGTCACATGCCTTATATGAAGTTTCTGTTCGTTAGGTCAGATATTTGTCGCCAGCTTCCTTCAGATTCCACCTCGCGATGGACACCCTTGCCTTTGACTATGCAATTCTCGCTATTAGGGCTTGCTCGGGACTTGCACCCGTTAGACAATGCTCATGCCGAGCGTACCAAAAAAACATCCCGATTGCAGCCGCAACCGGGATGTTTCTATTTATGGGGAAATGACGTTATTTCACAATCACCTTTACACCGTTTACGATGTAGACACCGCGCTGCAAACCCTCGATGCGGGTCTTGCCTGCCACGTCGGCACGGCGCACGAGTGAGCCGGCGGCGTTGTAGACGCGTACGGTGGCTTCTGACGCACTTTCAACAACCACTGCACCAACTGTGCCATAGACACGGAGTCCGTCGGCTGTGAGCATTCCCACGCCTGAGTTCGGAGTCATCTCAATCGGAGTGTCGGTCATATCGCCCTCTGTGAGGTCGATAGTGTCGAATGTGAAGTCTTCATAGCCTTCCGCTTTGACAACGAGACTGAAGACTGCCAGATCCTTAACCTTGATTTCGAAGCTGCCGTCTGCACCGGTTGTTGCCTCGGCAACCTTGTTTTCCCCCTTGTAGAGTGCCACTGACGCACCGGCGATTGCTGCATGCGACTCGGCGTCGGTAACTGTTCCGCTGAATGTGCGTTCCGTCTTCTGCATCTCTACTGTTATGTCGAAGTTGCCCTCGAACGGAACTTCTTCAGAAGAAACCATGTCGTAGCCAGCTGCCTTGAACAGAACGTTGTATGTGCCAAGCTGTTTGAACTTGAGCGCGAACGCTCCGTTCTCGTCGGTGGTGCCGGTCATCACGTCGGCGCCGCTCTCTGGATTGCTTACATAGATTTCAACTCCGGCGATAGGAGCGTGGGTCTCAGCGTCGGTAACCACTCCGCTGAACGTGTAAGTCTTGGTCAGCGTGATAGCCAGACCGCTGATGTCGCCGTCGGCGAGTGAGATGGTTTCAGGATGAGTATAAACATCGTAAGACGGATGGCTTACTGTCAATGTATACTCCTTGCCGTATTTGATGACATCCATCGAGAATGCACCCTCGGCGTCGGTCTCGCTGTAGTATTCCACGCCGTCGGCACTTGCAAGAATGATGTAGGCGCTTGCCACAGCCTCGCCCTTCTCGTTCTTAACCGCACCGCTCAGCGTCTTGTACGGGCTGACAACGAAGTGTGCCACAGGAAGGCTGATTCCTGACTTCCGCGACGAATCGGTCAATTCGCTGTCGGAGGCTGCCTGCTGAGCCTGTCCGCTTACGTTCTTGTCAACTTCAAATAAAGTGCTCACCCAATCGGTTGCCGAAGCGTCAAGATACAGACGCACATCGCCGCCATCGTAAACAAAGCCGTCGGGGAATGAGAGTTCAACAACGGGTTCCATCGCTGTTTCCGAGATGGTTTTGTTCATGTCTATAATCTGGTTGGTTGCAACCTGTGTCAAACCGTCGACACCGAAGCCCTGAAGCGCGGTGCCTTCAGCCACGTTGCCTACCCATGCGTTGAGCGTAATCTTAAAGTCCTTGGCATAATGAGAGCCATAGAAACGGATTGCGTCCAGCTTTGTGCCTGCCGGCAAGTTGATGAGCGACTTAGGATAGATGATTTCTGTCCTTGAATTTTTATTAAATGGAGTTATCGCTCCTGCCCTGTCGGTGCTGTTGGCTTCTCCTACAATTACTTCAGCATCCGCCTTCTCTTCTGCAATTGTCACATTGACGGCTTCCGTCTGTACGTAACCGCTGGCGTAAGTGAATTTTGCGTACACGCTTACTGTGCCTGCCTCGCGAGGCATATATGAGAACGTGAATTCCTGTTCGGCGTTTTTGTCAATTGCCACAGCCTCTGCCCCTGCCAAGATTCCATCATTGACAAACAAACGTGCGGTGTATGAGCCTGCCTCTTTGGCAATTCCATTGAGCAACTTGACAGTGGCGGTATAGGCAGTGTTGACCTCACCGGTTTCCGGGATGTTGAACGATAATATTTTGAAGCCTTCGGCACTTTCAAGTGCCACATCCTTGACAATCGACTCTCCGTTGAAAGCCACAGTCTCTGTCTTTTCAAAGTAGCCGTCCTTGGTGACGGTCATTGTATACTCCAAATTGTCTTGACAAACAGGGAATGTGTATTTTCCTTCTGCGTCGGTTGTTCCCGAATATTCAACAATGCCTGAAGCAATCTTCACCTCTGCGTCGGCAACTGGAGCGTTGTTGGCTGTAACCGTGCCACTAAGGGTGGTTGCTTCCTTGTCGATATGCAGATAGACCACTGGCATATCTGCCGTTCTGTATTCGTCTTCTTCATCCAACGGGCTGTCGCTGCTGCGGTAGATTGCCATATTCTTCCTGTTTCCGTCCATTTCAAAGTTTGTGGAGACATATGTCGTACTGCGTGACTGCACGATAACGCGCAGGTTGCCGCCAGTGTAGACAAATGGTGTCGACGAGAAATCAAGGTCGAATATCGGCATATGGTTGTTGCTGTCACCGATTGTGCCGAGAACAATATTAGGATTGCTGTACACCTTTGTCATTCCCTCGGTTGAGTGAGGTGCGGAGGCATCGGGTGCGGCGTCGGTGGTGTTCTCCATCCACACTTCAAGCGACAACGGCAATTCTTTCGACGATTTGTAGCCCTTGAACGTAAGACCCTTGATGGCTGTGCCTTCTGCCAATCCAATCACATCCTGCGTGTAGATAATCTCAGAGTCTGAGTTTCTGTAGTTCAATCGTGCCGGCACATTGGTACCGGTTGTAGTCACTGTGCCCACCTGCTTGCTTCCGCTCGGTGTTTCCTGAGCCACGACAATGTTGGCGGTTGCCTCTGCAGTCACTGTGCCTTCAACGGCAATCTTTGTGACGAATGTGCCTGCCTCGCGAAGCGGTACGTTGAACGAAACCGATGTGGATGCGCCTGAAGCCAACGCCGGCAGTGCCTGCGTCTGCATCGCTGTCTCTCCGAAATAAAGTTTGGCTGTGAGCTCGCCTTCGGCTATGTCGGCTGTACCGACATTGGCGATTGTGGCTGATGCGGTGTAGGCGTGGTTGACAACGCCTTCCTCAGGCATCACAACGCTGCTGACAAGCAACTCGTGCTCGGGAATGGCAAGCACAGTGCCGCCGACGATTGAGCCTATACGGGAATAACCCGCCTCGAATGCCACATACCAGTCTCCTGCAGGGATGGCTGGCGTGAACGATTTATACTTGAACACGTCGATATACGAATACGATGAGCCGTATTTGTCTGCCGAGAATTTGTTTGCTTCATCGCTGGCATCTTCGCTGATGGACTGCGCCAACGTCCAATTGACACGGTCGGCAGAATAGTATACGTTCAATTTGGAACTGCTGCCACGCTTAGCCGCAGTGAATGTCAAAGACTCTCCTTCTCCAAGACGAATCTTTGGAAGTACAAACTTGGTCATCGGAGTGACGCTGCTGTTGACGGCGCTGTAGTTGCCGTCTCCGTTGGTGTATTTGTCAACTGTCCACGAATTACCTTCTACGTAAGTGCCTGCCGGGAATTTACCGTCGGCAAACGTAACATAAAGTTTCGACGGGTCGACAATCGTACCGCTGACCGGCAGCGTGATTGCCGTGCCTTGTCCGTCGGCTGGAGTGACCACAATATCACCGCTGCGGCTGCCCAAAACCGAGGCGTCCATCGTTACGGTCAGCAACAATTTTTCGTGAGCCCTCACTACAAACGGTGTAGTAAGCGTCTCTGCCACATCTTCATCCTTGATCGAATAGGTAAAGCCTTCCGGCACGGTGATGCTGTTGATGGTAAGAGGCGCGGCACCTTTGGTGTTGCGGATGTTGTATTCTTTATCCACGCTGGACTGGCTGATGCCGAAATCCTGCAGCGTGCCGTTGCTGATGACGTCGAAACTTGTCGTTGTCACCGAGAAGTCAGGCTTATAGGCATAAATATCCACCCAGCCGCCGTAGCTGCTCGACCCCGTGATGTTTTCCCTTACGTCGAAACGTGAACGTGCGCTTTCTGTCACAGGGATGACGGCGTTGAGCTCGATAAAGTCTGACGTTTCGCCTGGCTGAAGAGCCACCGCTATAGGCTGCGTATATACTTCCGTATCGGCTGCACTGCCGGTATTCTTACGAATGATGCTCAACGAGTAGTTTTCATCACCTGGATTAAGCGCAATATCGCCGTTGTTTTTAACCTTTACATTCATCTTCAACGTAATATTGCCGTCGGCATCGGCATCGGCGGTCGCGCCCGACATCAATTTGACCAAAGACACATTCAATTCCTTGCGCAACTCGATGACGGCACTCGCTGCCGCAAACTCATCGATACTCACGTCGTCGCCACAAATGCCGATACGCGTGTCGGCGGCGACACCAGGAATATCCACCTTGGTCCATTCCGTCTCGCTCAATTCCGGCACCGTAACGTCATACTTTGCGCCTCTGACATATTTCTTTGTCGACGCATTGTAAGAACAAGTGTAGAACGTTATCGTACCGCTCGACTTGTTCTTTTTCACATAGATGCTCGCATCGCCGGTAATCGGTGGCGTTACAAGCATATCAGCGACTGTTCCTTGATCCCAGGATCCGTCACCAATGGTTTGTGACCCAATGTACAGATAGGCGCCGTTGTCGCCATATCCGCCTGACTCCTTAAGTTGGTAATCGACATAATAGAAGTCGCCATAACCGTCATAGCCTTCCACTACATGACCCCAACCTGCTGGCGCAAAATCGGTCGACGATGTAGAAAGCCCCTCAAAATTGTAAGTGTAGGGACTCACAACATCCGCCCGTGCCATGGAAAAGCCCATAGACAACGCCAACATTGTGAATAATAATGTAAACTTTCTCATAAAAATATATTTGATTTAGTGTTTTGTCCTTTTATTTTCACTGCAAATATATACAATTTAACAGCAAAATACTAATTTTTCCAACATTTTTTCATAAAAACATTTAATTGAAAGATAAATCATAGAAAAAAATAACGGAAAGCCATAACTTCAAAACAATCCCCACAAGAATAATTCTGCATAAAAACCTCCTGCCAACCATCGACATCCCCCATTGATAAAACCATTCCCCTTTGGATGCGCCAACGGCGCGGTGCATCGCAAAAAACCACCATCCATCGGCATGCGCCAACGTGCGGTGCATCGCAAAAAACCATCCTCCATTGGCATGCGCCAACGGCGCGGTGCATCACAAAAACCGCCGAAGAGCGGTTTAATATGTTAGCACGGGGTTGGTTCGCCTACCCCGTGACACCAGTGGCACACGCAACTACCGCCGAAGTGCGGTTGTAGAAAGATGTTGCGCAGAGGGAAAACCGCCGAAGTGCGGTTTAATATGTTAGCACGGGGTTGGTTCGCCTACCCCGTGACACCGACGGCACACGCAACTACCGCCGAAGAGCGGTTGTAGAAATGCCATTGCCACATCGGCATCGTCGCGGAGCGACGGCACTTTTCCGTAACCCGGTACGCGGAGCGAAGCGGATGCGTGCCGGGATTCTGCGCATCCTTCCCATCTCGCGTGCCGGAGGTACGCCACTACCTATGGCGGGACGGCTGACTCAACTTGCTAAAATATTTCCCTTGATTTATACAACCGCTCTTCGGCGGTAGATTAATTCTCTCGGCTCTGCCCCCAGGTAGGCAAGCCAACCTGGGGCTATGATTATACAACCGTCCTTCGGCGGTTGCCTCCATCTGCGGATTGCCATCCCCATTGATAAAACCGCCATCTTTTGGTATTTGCCAACGTGCGGTGCATCGCAAAAAACCGCCGAAGAGCGGTTTAATATGTTAGCACGGGGTTGGCTCGCCTACCCCGTGACACAAGTGGCACACGCAACTACCGCCGAAGAGCGGTTGTAGAAATACCATCGCCACATACATCGTCGCGGAGCGACGGCATTTTTCCGTAACCCGGTACGCGGAGCGAAGCGGATGCGTGCCGGGATTCTGCGCATCCTTCCCATCTCGCGTGCCGGAGGTACGCCACTACCTATGGCGGGACGGCTGACTCAACTTGCTAAAATATTTCCCTTGATTTATACAACCGCTCTTCGGCGGTTGCCTGCACCATGACACCGGCGATGCCGATAAAAAGAAAGCGCCCCTCGGATTGCTCCAAGGGGCGCTTCGTAAGGGGGCGGCTACCTACTCTCCCGGGTTACCAGTACCATCGGCGTGGCGGGGCTTAACTTCCCTGTTCGGAATGGGGAGGGGTGGAACCCCCGCGCTATGACCGCCTTACTTTTTCTTTTATACGTCTCCGGGACTCTTGCGCCGCCTCCGCGGCGTCCACCGGACGTTGTGCTTAAAAAATCATTGATCGGAAGCAAACTCACTGTCGAGTCTGTATTTTTTGTCCCCGCCAGACTCCCCTTGCGGGAAGCCGGCGGCTCTGAAAGCTTTCGGGCAATTAGTACTGCTCGGCTTTGCCATCACTGACTTTACACCTGCAGCCTATCGACGTCGTCGTCTTCGACGGCCCTGTATGGAGATCTTATCTTGAGGTTGGCTTCGTGCTTAGATGCTTTCAGCACTTATCCGTCCCCGACGCGGCTACCCGGCCGTGCACCTGGCGGTACAACCGGCTCACCGGAGGTCGGTCCAACACGGTCCTCTCGTACTAGTGTCGGATCCCCGCAAATCTCCCGCGCCCACAACAGATAGAGACCGAACTGTCTCACGACGTTCTGAACCCAGC
>OGDF01002375.1_pt1 | contig 25685 bp, 25 predicted proteins | sample 1570141 | NCBI WGS metagenome assembly OGDF01 (sample SAMEA4370581, study PRJEB24528) | human gut metagenome | reverse complement strand
ATTAATAAACAGGTTAAAAATGTATTCATCTATGAGTTGTCAAAAAATTTTGGACAGCAAAATGCTATTATGTGTGGTTTAAATCAATGTACTGGTGACATAATACTTGTAATGGATGATGATGGACAAACAAAGGTAGAAGAAATTCCAAAATTAATAGGTTCTCTAAATAATGAGGTAGATGTTGCCTATGCAAAATATGTTCACAAAAAGCACTCACTTTTTAGAAATATTGGTAGTAAAATTAATGATTTTATGTTAGTTTGGTTGCTTGGTAAACCTAAAAATTTATATATATCAAGTTTTTTTGCTATGAAGTCATATGTCAAAGATGAAATGATTAAGTATCTTAATGCTTATCCATATATTATGGGATTAGTTTTAAGAATAACGGATAAAATAGTAAATGTTGAGTGTGAGCATGAAGAAAGAAATGATGGAAGTTCTGGTTATACTTTAAAAAAATTAATAAAATTATGGAGTAATGGTTTAACAAATTTTTCAGTAAAGCCATTACATTTATCGCTCATTTTCTCCTTTTTATTTAGTCTAACAGCGGCTATTGCTATAATTTACTTGGTTGTTGTAAAATTAACTGGCTCAACAGCTCCACTTGGATGGACTAGTCTTAGTGCTATTATTTTATTGATTGGAGCAGTAATATCATTTTTAATTGGTCTAATTGGTGAATATGTAGGTAGAATTTTTATTTGCATAAATAAAATTCCACAATATGTTATTAGAAAAAAATAATATAATAATGCTTATTTACTTGTCATTTCTAGTGTTTTAATATAAAATATTAAGTGTTATATATGGGAGGTTTTGAGATGGAAACAAATTATAGAAATGTGCATATTCATCCAACAGCATTAATTTATCCTAATGTTGTTTTACATGAAAATGTATTTATAGGGCCATATTGCATAATAGGTGAGCCTACAGGAGACTATTATAATGATCCTGAAAATCATGAATTCAAGAAAACTGAAATAGGAGCAAATTCAGTGATTAGATCACACACAGTTATATATGAAGATGTCAAAATTGGAGGAAATTATGAATAAAAAAATTAATGTAATATTTCTAATTAACGAATTGTTTATAAATAATTTTGAGTATGTATATAAAAAAATGATAAAAAGTAGCGATTTTAATGTGACTGTTGTAGCATGTGAGTCCAATGCCACAGACTATAAAGATTTTGTTTCCTCAAGACAAATATATGAATTTTTAAAATCTAAAAAAATAAACTGCATAGACTCATATAACCCCAAGACAAAAAAACATATTGATTTAAGAATATATAATCCAGATTATATTATATTTTTAACACCATACGATATATATAGACCTAATGAGTACAGTTCTGAAAATTTATCAAAATTTGCTAAAGTGTGTGATATAGAATATGGGACTAATATTATAATGAGCAATGCTTATAACTTAATATTAGATAATGGTTTTTATAAGAACTGTTATTTTCACTTTATAACTAACGATTTTGAAAACTATATATCAGAAGATTTTAAAAAATATAGTATCAGTAAAAAGTTTATTCCTACAGGTTGTTTTAAATTAGAAAAATATTTAGAAAATAAATATTCTGAAAAAAATTGGAATAAAATATTTGAAAATAATAATGCTTTGAGAATTGTTTGGAAGCCAAGATGGACATTAGAAAACATTGATGAATTATTTATATGGTTAAATAAATTAGTAGAATATTGTGAAAAAAATGATGCACAAATGTTATTATTAGAACACCCTATGTTAAGATCAAATTTAAAAAGTAAAAAATGTTTAGATAAGTATACAAATATTATAGAAAAACTAGATTCTAAAAAAATAGTTACATATAATGATTATGATTTTTTAGACTATGTTTTAGAATCAGATGTATTAATTAGCGAACCAAGTTCAATAATACCTGAATATACAATAACTGGAAATCCTATAATTTTAAATTTTGAGTATGAAAAGTTAAATGATATTGGAAAAAAAGTGATTTCTCCTGATTGGGCTACCAATGATATTAACAAGGTTATGGATCTATTAAATACATGCAAACATAAAAGTAAAATAAAATATAAAAATATTGTCTTTTATGAAAATAAAAAATACAAGACACCATCATCTTATTTATTGGAACTATTAAAGGAGGATAGTGAAAATGTACCTAAAGAAAAATATTATATGGAATATATAGAAAAACAAGATAAAATACTTTCTGGTATAAGAAATATTCTTGAAAAAGGATATTATGATGAACAAGAAGTTATTGATGACATGAAAATATCAAGCGATATATTTAAAATGTTAAAAAATTGGAACGATGAGATTGTAAGATTAAAAAGCAAGTAAACATAAGTGTTTCCTGTAGAATATTAAATATGATATAATAAATATATGTAGAATAGAAAGAAGTGATTTGATGGCAGTAAAAAATAAGAAAAATAGTAAGTATGCGATAATAGTAGATAATGTATCAAAAGAATTTAAATTAGTATATGATAAGCCATATACTTTAAAAGAAAGATTAGTATTTTGGAATAAGACGAAAGTTGGAAAACACCAAGTATTAAAAAATATTAATTTGAAGATAGAAAAAGGAGAAACAGTAGCATTAATTGGGGTTAATGGTAGTGGAAAGAGTACTTTGCTTAAATTAATGACAAAAATAATTTATCCTACTTCAGGAACTATAACAACAAATGGTAAATTAACATCATTACTTGAATTAGGAGCAGGTTTTCACCCTGATTTTACAGGAAGAGAAAATATATACTTTAATGCATCTATCTTTGGATTAACAGCTGCTGAAATCGACAAAAGAGTACAAGATATAATTGATTTTTCAGAATTAGGTGAATTTATAGATGCACCAGTTAGAACATATTCTTCAGGAATGTATATGAGACTTGCATTTTCTGTAGCTATAAATGTTGATGCTGAAATATTATTAATTGATGAAATTTTAGCAGTAGGTGATCAGCATTTTCAAGACAAATGCTTTGAAAAAATGCAAGAGTTAAGAAATAGTGGTAAAACAATTGTAATTGTAAGTCATTCATTAAACTCAATACAAAAATTATGTGATAGAGCTATTTGGATATATAATGGTGAAGTTAAATTGGATGGGAAAACAAAAGAAGTATGCGAAGAATATATGAGGGTGTGTGGTTAGAATGATAAAAGAATTAATAAATAATTTATATAATTATAGGCAACTTTTAAAAAGTAATGTTCAAAAAGAAATTAGGGGAAAATATAAAGGATCCTTTTTAGGAGTGCTTTGGTCATTTGTAAATCCTTTGTTAATGACATTAGTATATGCAATTGTATTTCCATTAATTTTAAAAAATACTGAACCTCATTATGTTACATATTTAGTTATAGGAATTTTACCTTGGAATTACTTTACGACAGTAATAGGGCAAGGCACAAATACTATTTTAGTTAATGGTGGAATTTTAAAAAAAGTATATTTTCCACGAGAAATATTACCGATTTCAGTAAACTTAAGTGGAATTATTAATTTTTTAATATCATGTCTAGTAATGTGTTTATTCTTAATATGTAGTGGAATAGGATTTAGTTGGAATATTTTATTTTTTCCATTAATTTTATTAGCTCAATTCATTCTTTTACAAGGAATAATATTTATAACTTGTGCTATTAATGTTTATGTTAGAGATCTTGAATATATTATTAATTTTATTATTAGTATGTTATTTTATGCAACACCAGTTTTATATTCAGCTAGCATGTTTAGTGGTAGTAAGTTAGAATGGATTATAAAATTAAATCCAATGGCTACTATTATCAATTCTTATCGTGATATTTTCTATTATCAAACAATGCCTGATATAAAAATGTTATTACTTGTTTTAATTGCAGGAATTGTATTATTATATATTGGATTAAGAGTATTTAGAAAATTAGAAAAAGGTTTTGCAGAGGAATTATAATATGAAATTAGCAGGGGTAGTAGTATGGTATAATCCATCAGAAAAAGATATAAAAAATATAGATAGCTATATTAAATCAATTGATAAATTATATATAGTTGATAATTCTGAAAATGGAAGTAATGAATCAAAAATACCAAATTCAAAGAAAGTAGAGTATATATACCAAAATGAAAATTTAGGTATTGCGAAAGCATTAAATATAGCTTGTTATAAAGCAATAAAAGAAAAATATAAATTTATTTTAACAATGGATCAAGATAGTTGCTTTAAGTCAAATGATGTAGATAAAATGAAAACTAAAATTTCTAGTTTAGATTTAAGTAAAATAGGAATAATTAGTCCTTGGCATAAAACTAAATTAAAATTAGAAAAACCAAAAGAGGAAATTGATTATCCATTAGATGTAATGACATCAGGAAATATTTTAAATTTAGATATTTTTCAAAAAATAGGTGGTTTTAAGGAATTTCTATTTATTGATGGTGTTGATATTGAATACTGTTTAAATCTTAAGAAGAATGGCTATAAAGTAATGAGAATAAATAGCATTGAACTGCAGCATGATTTAGGTGATATTTTCTATAGAAACTTTTTAGGAAAAGAATTTATGTGCGATAATCATAATTATCTAAGAATATATTATATGACTAGAAATTATCGTTATATTAGAAAAGAATATAGAAATATTGCTCCGGAGTTTTGTGATATTTTAGTAAAAATAAAAGGTTTAATTTTCAAAATAGTATTTTATGAAAAAGATAAATTTAGAAAATTAAGAAGCATTGTGTTTGGAATATATGATTATAAACATAATAATTATGGTAAATACCAAGGTAGGTGAGAAAATGGCTGATATTAAATATTTATTAGATAAATCTAAGGAGACAATTCAAGAAGAAGGAGTTGTTGGATTTATAAAGAAAACAGGACGTTATGTAACAGGACATAAGAATCCAGTAAAAAATGTTAATTGCTATAAAGATGTTCTGTTTATAAATGGGTGTACTTTACCTCACCCAACTAGATATAGAGTAGATCATCAAATGGAACAACTTTTAGCAAATGGTTATACAACTGATACTATTTTTTATGAAGATTTAACTTTAGAACAAGAAAAATATTATAAGACCTTTGTGTTTTTTAGATGCCCAATAACCGAAACTATAGAAAAGTTTATTACTTTAGCTAAAAAACAAAATAAAGTTATTTTTTATGATATTGATGATTTAGTTTTTGATAAAGAATATACAAAGACTATGAAACATTTAAAAACATTAAATAAAGATGAATTAGATTTATATTATGATGGTGTAAAAAGAATGGGACAAACTCTAAAACTATGTGATTATGCTATTACTACTACACCAACATTAGCAAATGAATTAAGAAAATATGTTAAAGATGTATTTATAAATCGTAATGTAGCATCAGAAAAAATGACAGAGCTATCTATTCGTGCAATCAAAAATATAAATAAAGATAATTCAAAGGTTATCATAGGCTATCTAAGTGGAAGTATAACTCATAATGCTGACTTTGAACTAATTTTACCAGTCATTGAAAAAATCATGGAAAAATATAATAATGTATATCTAAAAGTAGTTGGATTATTAGATATTCCAAAAGAATTACAAAGATTTTCTGATAGAATTTTAACTGCACCTTTTGTATCATGGAAAAAGCTACCTGAAATTATAGCATCTATAGATATTAATTTAGCACCACTTGAAGATAGTATTTTTAACGAAGCAAAATCAGAAAACAAATGGATAGAAGCAGCTTTATGTAAAATACCAACTGTTGCTTCTAATATAGGTGCCTTTAAAGAAATGATTCAAAATAAACAAGATGGATTTTTATGTTCAAATGAAGAAGAATGGTTTCAGGTGCTTGAAGAATTAGTAGTAAGTTTAGATTTACGAAATAGTATTGGAACAAATGCATATAATCGATTAACTAAAAATAATGTTACTACTTACACCGGTTATTCTTTAACAAAATTTATTTCTAGTAAGTTACCAAAAACAATAGCCTTTGTGTTACCAACAACTAATATTAGTGGTGGAGTGAATGTAATATTAAAGCACTGTAGTATTTTGAAAAATGTAGGTATGAATGTATTTATTATTAATTCTGATAAAGTAAACGATAATATTATAAATAATGATGGTGAAATAGAAGTTATTTCCAATGTAACTAGTAAAATAGATGCCAAAATAGATTTAATGGTTGCTTCTCTTTGGGCTACTTTAGATTATGTGAAAAAGTATCCTAAGGTATTAGAAAAAGCATACTTAGTTCAAAATTTTGAAACTGATTTTATGAAATATGGTGATTATGGAAAAATTATAGCAAATTCTACTTATAGTTATGATGATATAAAATACATCACAATATCTAAATGGTGCCAAAATTGGTTAGAAAATAAGTATGAAAGAAAAGTATCATTTATAAGAAATGGAATTAATTTAAATCAATTTCCATATAAAGAAAGAAAATTTAATAAAAAAATTAAAATTTTAGTAGAAGGAAATAGTGATGACTACTATAAAAATGTTGATGAGAGTTTTAAAATAGTCGAAAAACTTGATAAGAGCAAGTATGAAATTCAATTTTTATCTTATCAAGGAAAGCCTAAAAATTGGTATTATGTTGATAAATTTATGCATCGTGTTCCTTACGATCAGGTTGGAAAAGTTTATCAAGATGCAGACATTTTAATTAAATCTAGTATTTTAGAGAGTTTTTCTTACCCACCCCTTGAAATGATGGCTACTGGTGGTGTTTGTGTAGTAGTTCCAAACGATGGTAATATTGAATATCTAAAAGATGAAGAAAATTGTTTGTTTTATGAAAAAGGGAATATAGATCAAGCCGTACAACAAATAGAAAGATTATCAAATGATAAGAAGTTGCGTGATCATTTAATTAAAGAAGGCATTAAAACAGCTAAAAGTAGAAATTGGAAAGAAATAGAAAAGGAAATAGTGGAAGTGTATGTTGGAAATAAATAAAAAAGGAATAAGTATAGAAAAACTTTTTGTAGTAATAGGATTGATTGTTGGTTTCATGTTTATTTATATAATACCACCTTTTCAATCTCCAGATGAAGACAGTCATTTTAAAAAGGCTTACTCTATAGCTAATGGAAATTTATATGCTAAATCTGAAAATAAAACAATAGGTTTAGAAATACCAGAAGCTATGAATGATTATATAAATAATAAACTTTCAATGATGGGTAATAGAGAATTAAAATATAGTTATAATGATTTTTATTATGACCAATATCTAACAAACGATTTATCAAAAACATCATTTTATAGAGTATCAACATCTGAAACTTCTCCTATTGCGCATTTAATTCCTGGAATTGGAATATTGATTGCTAAATTATTTGGATTAATTTTTTTCAAAGGTAATCCATCAATTGCATTTATGTTATCATTTGCTAGATTTTTTTCATTACTATCATACTTAACGATTGGTTACTTTGCTATAAAATTAACACCAGCATTTAAAAAAAGCTTTTTTGCAGTTTTACTTATGCCGATGTCTATATTTTTAGGTAGCATGGTAACATATGATAATTTATTAATATCTATTACAGCATTAGCAGTAGCATCTATTTTAAAATTAACTTATGATAAAAAAGAAAAATTTGATAATAAATGGTTTATAGTATTTGCAGTTATTGGCTATATATTACTAAATGTTAAAGTAATATATGCACCAATATTAGGATTAATGTTATTTATTCCTAATGAAAGATTTAAAAATAAGGATAAAAAAGAAAAATGGAAAACATATTTACTATTAGGTACTGTTATTATACTGGCAACGATATTATTAAAAATACCAAATTTATTGTTAGAATCTGCTAAGAGATCTGATCTATATAGTAAACAACTTCAATATGTTTTATCACACCCACTATCATATACTAAAATCTTGCTTAATAATATTAGAGGTCAATTGATTCAACAATTATATTGGATGGTTGGTACCTTTGGTTTATTAGATACTTATTTACCACCTTTATTTATGTTTATATCTTTTATAAATTTGATAATTGTATTTATTACTGATGGAATATCTGAAAAAATTAAAATAAATTATAAACAAAAAATAATAGTGTTATTATCTTTTATTCTTGGAGTAGTAGGTATGTATACTGCTATGTATTTATATTGGACTGTTGATGTATTTGGTGAAGTTGGAGGCAATACTATAACGGGAGTACAAGGAAGATATTTTATTCCATTATTAATTTCTTTACCATTATTATTTTCAAATAGTATATTTAATAGGAATAAAAAAATATTTAACTTTTCCAAAGAATATTTTAATTATTCCATCTTAATTATAATAATTTGCCTAACGATTAGCATGATAGTTAGCATAACAAGATTTTGGATATAAAATAATTGAATGGGAAGTGATAATATGACAAAAATTTTATTAATTATTCCAGCATATAATGAAGCTGAAAATATCTTAAAAGTTTATAATAGTATTCAAGATTATAATCAAAAGCACCAAGCAAACTACGATATATTAGTTGTAAATGATGGTTCTAAAGATAATACAGAAGAAATTTTGTTTAAAAATAATATCAATCATATTAAACTAGTACATAATTTAGGAATTGGTGGAGCAGTACAAACTGGGTATAAATATGCACTAGAAAATAATTATGATATTGCCATTCAATTTGATGGTGATGGTCAGCATGATGTAAAGTATGTAAATACAATAGTTAAACCTATTGTAAATGGACAAGCTAATATGGTAATTGGTTCTCGTTTTATAGATAAAAATTCTAGTAAATTTAAATCATCTGCTTCCAGAAGATTAGGAATTAAAATTATTTCTAATGTAATAAAAATAAAAACTGGAGCAAAAATATATGATACTACTAGTGGTTTCAGAGCAGTAGATTCTAAAATAATAAAAATATTTGCTGAATCTTATCCAAGAGAATATCCTGAACCAATTTCTACAGTTGACATTTTAAAACAAGAACTAATAGTCCAAGAACAACCTGTTAATATGCATGAAAGAACTGCAGGAACATCGTCAATAAAATCATGGAAAACAGCTTATTACATGATAAATGTTATACTTTCAATACTATTAATGAAAGGAAGGAATAAATAATATGAGTTTTAGTTTAAGATTATTTTTAATCATATTTTCTTTGATATTTGCTTTCATTATTTTTCATTTAATATATAGAAAAAAAATTCAAATTAGCTTTTCTATCTTTTGGTTGTTTTCTGCTTTACTAATATTGTTAGTTGGATTATTTCCTGATTTTATTAATATTTTCACTCGTATTATTGGGTTTGAAACTACCTCAAATTTAGTAATAGGAATCATACTTGGAATTTTATTATTCAATACTTTGATATTAACAATAATACTTACAGAGCAAAATAAACGAATTACTTTATTAATACAAGAAGTTTCAATTTTAAAACATGAATTAAATAAGAAAGGAAACAAATAATATGAAGTTGATATTAACAATAATTTATATATGTATGACAACTACAGGAATCTTTTTAATGAAATTAGGTGGCAATTCACTATCACTAACTCTACAAAATGGAATTAATTTTAAGATGGGTTATATTACCTTATTAGGGTTTCTAGCATATTTAATTAGTTTCCTATTATGGCAAAAACTATTAGTAACATTTGACCTTAGTTATATTGTACCGATCACAACAGGTATCTCACAAATTATTATCTTATTATTAGGCGTTCTATTCTTTAAAGAACAAATTAATTGGGTAGGCGTAGTTGGTGTTATTATTACGATTATTGGTATTACCTTAATTGGATTTGGAAAGAAAATGTAATAAAAAGTAGGAGTGAGAATGAAAATAACGATAATAACTGTTTGTTATAATTCAGGAAAAACAATTAAAGATACAATAGAATCTGTATTAGCTCAGAATTATAAGAATTTTGAATATATCATTATAGATGGTAAAAGTAAAGATAATACTGTTGATATAATAAAGTCATATGAACCAAAATTTAATGGAAAAATGAAATGGATTTCTGAAAAAGATAAAGGTATCTATGATGCTATGAATAAGGGAGTAAAACTTGCTAGTGGTGATATTATAGGACTTATTAATGCTGATGATATTTTAGCTACTCCTAATGCTTTTCAAATAATAGTAGATACTTTTAAAAATGAAAACTGTGATGGAACTTATTCTAATTTAAGAGTTTTAGATGGAAATATGAAAAAAGTAATTAGGGTATTTAAACCTAAAAAAGGAAATTATAAATTAGGGTGGTATCCACCTCACCCAACACTTTATCTAAAAAAAGATGTTTATGATAAAATTGGTCTCTATAGCTTGGATTATAAAATAGCAGCTGATTATGACTTAATGATAAGAGTTATGAAAGATAGTGATATAAAACTATCTTATATTAAAGAAGTATTAGTTTATATGCGTGGTGGTGGTGTAAGTACCAATGGAATTAATGGTTACTATAAAAGTTTTAATGAATCATTACAAGTATTAAAAGAAAATAAAATAAAATTTCCAGTAATTGTAAATTTAATTAGAACAGTAGTTATATTTAATCAATCACTAAAAGCAAAACTAAAAAACAATAGTAATTAATAATAGGGGGTATTATGAAAAAAGAAGTAAAACTTAGTATTATTGTACCATGTTATAAAGTAGAAAAATATTTGCCAAGATGCTTAGACTCATTGTTGAATCAGACTTTAGAAGAAATTGAAGTAATATGTATAAATGATGGTTCTCCAGATAATTGTTTAAAAATATTAAAAGAATACCAAAAGAAATATTCTTCCAAATTAGTAATCATTGATAAAAAGAATGAAGGCGTTTGGCGTGGAAGAAGAGATGGTATCAAGAAAGCAAAAGGAGAATTTATAGGATTTGTAGATAGCGATGATTATGTAGCACTAGATTTTGCAGAAAAATTATATAATGCTGCTAAGAAAAATCATGCTGATATTTCAGTATGTGGATTTGATAGAATTGATTTAGAGACTGGAAAGTTATATTCAAGAGAAATGTGTTACCCAGAAACTAAAATTATTGAAATGAATAAAAATCCAGAAGACGTACTGATGATAAATGGTGCACCATGGAATAAAATATATAAGGCAAATTTATTAAAAGAAATGGCAGAACTTAAACACCCACCTAGAATATTAGATGATATGATGTTTTTACTTTTGATCTATATCAATGCAAATAAAATTACTTTTATTCCAGATAGTTTAGTTTATTATATGGTAAGAACAGATTCTATTATTAATACCATAAGAAAAGAACAAGTAGAATCAACATATTTAGCTATGACTGAAGTAAGAAGAGTCTATGAAAATAGTGATCGTCGTATAACAATGTTACCAGTTTTAGATTCTATGGCTTTTCTTCATTTAGGAATTTCTCTAATGTTTAGACTTTCTAATGATAAAGAATGTAATTTAAAAGAAGCAATAAAAACAAATAATAAGTTTTTAGACGATTGGTTCCCTACTTGGAGATATAGTAAATTTATTAAATTATCTTATATGTTTAAACATGGATTTAATAATTTAAAAATATGGATTGTTAAAATGTGTTATAAATTTCATTTGTTTAGAGCTTTCTTAAAAGTTTACAATTTTATGATCACAAAATTAAAAATCGATATAAAATGGTAGAAAGAATAATTCTTTCTCTTTTTTTCTTTAATATATAGTATAATAAAGTTAATAGGTAGGTGTTTGCAATGAAAAATAGCATTTTATATATTGTAGTACCATGCTACAATGAAGAAGAAGTATTAACAGAAACAACGAAACAATTAAAAACAAAATTAGAAGATTTAATAGAGAAAAAAGTAATTGCTAAAGAAAGTCGTGTTATGTATGTAAATGATGGTTCAAAAGATAAGACATGGCAGTTAATTGAAAAGATAAGTAAAGAGAATGAATTATTTACTGGTATTTCCTTATCTAGAAATAGGGGACATCAAAATGCCCTTTTAGCAGGTTTAATGACAGCAAAAGAGTATGCAGATATAGTAATTAGTATGGATGCAGATCTTCAAGATGATATTAATGCTATTGATGATATGTTAAAGAAATATTATGAAGGCTGTGATATTGTTTATGGTGTGCGTAGCTCTAGAAAAAAAGATACTTGGTTTAAGAAAACTACTGCTCAGGCTTTTTATAAATTTATGAAATTAATGGGGGTAGATATTGTATATAATCATGCTGATTATCGTTTAACTAGTAGAAAAGTGTTAGAGCACTTTGCAGATTATAAAGAAGTAAATCTTTTCTTAAGAGGAATGTTTCCATTAATTGGTTATCAGTCAGATGTTGTTTACTATGAAAGACATGAAAGATTTGCTGGAACTAGTAAATACCCACTTAAAAAAATGTTAAACTTTGCTTGGGATGGAATTACGTCATTTAGTGTAAAACCAATTAGATTTATTTTAACATTAGGTGTTTTTCTTTTTGTTATTAGTCTTATTATGACTATTTACTGTATTATCGTAAAATTATTAGGTCATGCTGTTACTGGTTGGACATTCTTAGCTTGTTCTATATGGATGTTAGCAGGAGTTCAAATGTTATCTCTTGGTATTATTGGAGAATATGTTGGTAAAATGTATAATGAAACTAAAGCAAGACCACGCTATATTATTTCTAGAAATTTAATGGAGGAAGATAAATGAAAGTATTAGTTACAGGAGGTATGGGCTATATTGGTAGTCATACAGTTGTTGAATTATTAGAAAATAATTATGAGGTAGTAATTGTTGATAATCTAGTAAATTCTAAAATAGATGTTTTAGATAAAATAGAAAAAATAACTGGTAAAAGGCCTATATTTTATCAATATGATTTATGTAATTATCAAGATTTAGAAACTATATTTAAAGAAAATAAAATTGATGTAGTAATTCATTTTGCTGGTTTAAAAGCAGTAGGAGAAAGTTGTGAAAAACCACTTCTTTATTATCAAAATAATTTAATATCTACTATGAATTTATTAGATATCATGGCAAAATATAATTGTAAAAGACTTGTATTTTCTTCTAGTGCTACTGTTTATGGTAAACCTAAGAGTCTTCCTATTCAAGAAGATTTCCCTTTATCAACAACGAATCCATATGGTTCTACAAAACTATTTATTGAATATATGTTAAAAGATTTATATAAAGCAGATCCAACTTGGAGCATCGCAATTCTTAGATATTTTAATCCAATAGGAGCTCATCAATCTTATTTATTAGGAGAAAATCCTAATGGTATTCCTAATAACTTAATGCCATATATTGTAAAAGTTGCTACTAAAGAATTAGATCATTTAAATATTTTTGGCAATGATTATGATACGAAAGATGGAACAGGTGTAAGAGATTATATTCATGTAGTTGATTTAGCTAAAGGACATATTAAAGCAGTAGAAAAAGTTTTAACTACTAATAAAGTTGACTGTTATAATTTAGGTACTGGAGTAGGTTATAGTGTATTAGAAATGGTTGAATTATTTAAAAAAGTAAACAAGGTCGATGTTCCTTATAAAATTGTAGAAAGAAGAAGTGGAGATATTAGTAGCTGTTATGCAGATCCAACCTATGCACTAAAAGAGTTAGGATTTAAAGCTGAAAAAACTTTAGAAGATATGGTAAGAGATAGTTACCAATTTGTTGTAAATAATAAATAATTGTATCAGGCAGTAATTATTACTGCCTATTTGTATTTGATTAAATAAAAACATAAAGAGGTAGGTGGCAGTAAATTAACATGGAGAAGTATGATATTCAAGAGGTTGCTAAATTGATTTTATCTAAAGAAGAACTGATAAATCATAAAAGATTACAAAAATACTTATATTTGTTCTATGGCAATTATTTGGCAATTAAAAATAGCTCAGTTAATGAATTAAAATTGAATTATTTCATAACGATTTTGAGGGGTGAATAGCTGGTATAATTAGTCCTACTATTTATGAATTATATAAAAATAGTGGTTATAAACCTTTATCAATTTATTATAACTATACTGCTGTTATAAGTAGAAATGATGAAATAATACTAAATAAGATATATACGAAATATAAAAATTATACTACTGATGAGTTGGAAAAAATTTCACAGATTCAGATACCATGGGTAAATAGTAGGAGAGGCTTAGATATATATGAAATTGGAAATAAACGCATTAATGAAATAGATATTTATAATTGTTTTAGTGGCAAGTAATATTTTAGGCGTTATATGTGAATAATATAAATAGATCTTATAATAAAAGTAATTTAAAGTATATATTTTAGAAAAATGTGTAAAGTTATTATAAAATAGTAGGAAAAATGTGTAAAATTTAATTGAAAATTTAAGAATTTTGTGTTAAAGTGATACTGAGGTGATACTTATGTCAAGATTAAAAAGAAAAATTGATGATTTTTTAATAGAATGGAAGAATGATAAAGACAGACTTCCACTTATTGTAAAAGGGGCTAGGCAAATAGGAAAAACAGATGCTATTGAAAATTTTGCTAAGAATAATTATAAGCAATTCATTGAAATTAATTTTGCATTACAACCAGAATTTAAATCAATATTTGATAATGGTTTTAATGTCGATAAAGTTATTAGCAATATTTCTTTAATTAATAATGATTTCATATTTATTCCAGGGGAGACATTAATATTCTTTGATGAAATGCAAGATTGCATTAATTGTGCTACATCATTAAAAGCATTTAATATTGATAAAAGATATGATGTTATATGTTCTGGATCAATGATGGGCATAAATTATAAAGAAATAGAATCTAATAGTGTTGGAAATAAGCAAGATTATACAATGCATTCAATGGATTTTGAAGAATTTTTGTGGGCTAAAGGGTATAAAGAAAATCAAATTGAAGATTTATATAAATGTATGAAAGAATGCATTCCTCTAACAGAGACTCAGTATGATGTTATGATGAATAATTTTAAGGATTATATGATACTTGGTGGAATGCCTGCTATAGTTTCCAAATATATAGAAAATAAAAATTTTAGTGGCATTTTAAATATGCAAGAGCAAATTTTAAAAGACTATGAAGAAGATATAGCTAAATATGCAGAAGGCCTTGATAAGTCAAGAATTTTAAATGCTTATAGAAAAGTGGCAGTATTTCTTGGAAATGAAAATAAAAAATTTCAAATAACAAAAATTACAGATGGTGCTAGAAATAGAGAATATAGGGGAGTTTCTGATTGGTTATCAGATGCGGGAATTATTAATATTTCTTATTGCATGGAGGATTGTGCATTACCACTTAAAGGAAATTATAATCCAGAAAATTATAGATTGTATTTTGCAGATACAGGACTTCTTATTGCATCTCTTGATCAAGAAGCTCAAGATGACTTAAGAAAAAATCAAAACTTCAATACATATAAGGGTGCAATATATGAAAATATTGTTGGAGATATGTTAGTTAAGGAAGGATATGATTTATACTTTTATAAAAACAAAAAAGGAACAATAGAAATGGATTTTTTTGTAAGAGATAGAAATTCTCTTATTCCAGTAGAAGTAAAAGCAAATGATAATTCCGTTACCTCACTTAATAATTTGATTAATAGTCCAACTTATAAAGATATTAAATATGGAATTAAGTTGTGTAATAAGAATATCGGTTTTAATGGTAAATTTTATACTTTTCCATATTTTATGACATTTTTACTTAAGAGGTATTTAAAAGAAACAAAATAGAATCTAGATTTATTTCATCTGGATTCTATTTATTTAAAATAAAATATGAGAATGTTGCAAAAATAATCACTAATGGAAATTACTTTCTTTTTAATAAATAATAATTAGTATCTTTATAATCTTCTTTTTGATGTTTTGAAGCAATTATTTGGTAATTTTCTACTATGAACTGTCCACTATTTTCTAATGCTGTTTGGTCTAATTTTGAAACCATCACAACATAATTAACACATTTATTTCTTATACATATATTTTGACCATCCCAATTATATGGATATAATTCATAGGAAAGATTCTGTATTTCAAAATGCTTAATAGTAGGATTCTGATTCGTAGTAAAATATACTCCTAAATCTAAAAAGCCATAATTTAAAAGCGTTGTATCTTTATCTTTTAGAATAATATCACGAAACATATACTGAGCAAGTTCTTTTTTTGGAGTTAAAAGCAAAGTACGATAATTAGCGCGTGTATAAGAAAAATAAATACAAGAAATAGAAACAGGAATAATTAGTAAAAAACTATATTTAAAATTCTTAATTTTAGGTAGAAAATGATCAAAGATTTTAAATAGTTGAATCCAAGCAAGTAATGTAAAAAATAATATTAATAATAAAGAATAATAAGGATAATTTTGTCCTCCAATAAAAGTGAATATGATAGATATTAAAAATGTTAAAAATAGATAAATTTTATTATTAATATTTTTAATAGATAAAATTATAAAAAGAATAAATATTATTAAAAGTATAAATAGTAAAATATTATTTATATTAAATATAGTATCTATAAATATTCCAATAGAAGAAAATAATTTTTGTAGAAGGCTATAATCATTATTAGTTCCATATTTTGTGATATTAACGAAAAAGTAAGTATAAATAAATTCTTTAAGTCCATTATTAATTAGAAAGTAAATACTAAATAATAGAAAAGGAATACCCATACCAAATAAGAAAATAAAACAGTATTTAAATCCCTCTTTAAATTTTTTTTGGAACATATAATCGAAAAATATAAACATCATCCAACTAAGCCAAAATCCACATAAATTATATTTAATTAAAAAGATAATTCCTGCTAGAAAGCCATTGATAAAAATAGTTTTAGAATTCATTTCTTTATTTTTTAAATAATTTAAAAAGTAATATAAACTAATCATAAAGAATGGAAAACAAATTTCTTCAGCACTACCACCATGGGCAAATGAATTACAGGTACAAATAGTAGTAAACATAATTGGTAAAATTAAAAAAGCATATTTTTCATCTATAAATAATTTTATAATTTTATAAGCATAAAACAAACAAATAGACTGTAATAAACACTCAATAATAAATACTCCTAAAAAAGACTGATTTGTAATTAGATATCCTAATCCATATATTAGATATAAAATAGGACCCTTTTGTTCAAATAAATCTTTATATGGTACTAAACCATTCATCATACCTTTTCCAACTGTAAAAAAAGCATTTACATCTACCCAATCATTCATAGGATATAAAGGTGAATTTTGTGAACAAAAAAGTAAAATCATAGTGGCTGTTAATAAACAGAAACAATAAATAAAAACAGTTTTTTTCTTTTTCATAATAATTAAATCCCTTCTAAATACATAAAATCAATAACTTATATATTATCAATTACTCCATTTATTTCTAGTATAACATACTAAATTGAAAAAAAATTTTAAAAATTTTCACTTTTTGTAAGTATTTTTCAAAATTTTTTAAATAATATTATTAGAATCATAAAGACAGGGGGAATAAAAATGAAAAAAATTTTAATGATTCTAGCAGTATTATTTATTTTAGCAGTACCTAACATAAAAGTATTGGCATTGGAAGATAGCTTTTATGAAGGAGAGTATATTCCAGGGGAATATATTAAAAAGTTTAGAAATGGGGCAGGGAAATATGAACAACTTAGATTTTTCAGAAGAAAGAGTGATAATAGGGCAGTATATTGTATTGAATTATGGGAAGCAATCTCTAGTAACAAATTAATTCCAGGTTATGATAATGACCAATATTTACATTCTAATATGGATTATAGTAATTGGGAAAGAGTAATGTTAATTTCTTATTATGGTTATGGTTATCAAAATCATACTGATGATAAGTGGTATGTAGTTACGCAGTTTATGATTTGGAAAGAATTATCTTTAGATACTAATTTATATTTTACTGATAAATTAAATGGTAACAAAATAGAAAAATATGAAGCAGAAATGAATGAAATTAATAATTTAATTCAAAACCATAGTAATATTCCATCTATTTATAATCAAACTTATCAAGTAAAATATAAAGAACCATTAATAATTCAAGATACTAATAATGTACTAGAAAAGTTTAATATTACGGGAGGTAATGAATTTGTAACAAAGAAAGAAAAGAATACATTAACCATTATGAAAAATACTATAGGAGAAAGTCAAATTATTTTTTCTAATACCGATAATATGTATTCGTCAAGGCCAATTGTATATATTGATGAAAATGGTCAAAATCTATTAGCAGCAGGTAGTTATTATCCAATATATATGGTAGTAAATGTAAATTTGGCTTATAAGAATATTAAGGTTATAAAACTTGATAAGGAAACTGGTAATCTTTCACAGGGGGATGCAAATCTAATAGGAAGTAAGATTCAATTATTAGATAAAGATTATCAGTTGATAGCTTTAAAAGAAATAACTGATGATCACTCTTTGGTATTTGATAATGTTCCTTATGGAACTTATTATTTAAAAGAAGTAACACCTGGTAATGGTTATTTATTGAATAAAGCATTAAAACAAATTGTAGTAGATGATAATCATGATACTTATGAATTTGAAAATCAAGTAATGAAAAATAAAATAGAAATTACGAAGTATCTAAAGAATCCACTTACAGAAGAGATAAAAAAAGAAAGTAATGCTACATTTTCTATTTATAACGCTAAAAAAGAAAAAGTAGCTGTCCTAACAACTAATCGTCTAGGAAATGCACAAGTTACTTTACCGTATGGAAATTATACTTTGGTTCAGGATACTGGTGTTAAAAATCATAAGTTTATTAAAGATTTAGAATTTTCTATTACAGAAGATAATCTAACTCAACACTTCAATTTATATAATGAAGAATTGACAGCAACTATTAAAATTATAAATGTTGATAGTGATTCTAATTTACCAATTTTAGAGTCTGGTAGTATTTTTAAAATTAAAAATTTAGATACTAATAGATATATAAAAGATAAAGATGGTAATATTTTAGAATTAGTAACAGATGAAATAGGAAAAACTAGTACCAAGTTATCTAGTGGTATTTATCAATTAGAGCAAGTAAAGGTAGTAGATGGTTATTATGAAACAAAAGAAGTTTATAAGTTTGAAATTAGTGATGATATAGAATTTCAAAAAGATGAATTAGAAAATAATTATCTAGAAATTAATGTAGCAAATAAAAAGAAAACAGGAAAATTAAAGTTAGAAAAATATACTGAATATTATTTAAATGATTCATTAACAAAAACTATCAAAGAAAAAGATTTTAAGGTACCTATTTATGCAAGTGATGATATCTATTCTAAAGATGGTGTAAAATTATATGGAAAAGATGAAGTAGTGGGAATATTAGGAATAGATGAATTTGATTTATATTATGGCTCTTATTATTTAGTAGTAGAATCTACTTCAGAAAAACAAGAATTTACTATTGATAACTTAGATACCAAGATAGTTAAACTTTATAAGCAAATCTATGAGTATGAAGAAATAGAAGAAGTAATAGAATTTCCCAATACACTTAGTAATAAAAGTATGCTTTCTAATATCAATTTACTTCCTATTGTATTAGGATTATCTTTAATGAAAAGGAAGAAATATGAAACAAAATAAATTAGCCTTTTTCTTAATTATAATTGGTATCTTGTGGACTAGCTATAAATACATATCCAAAAATGAAAAATTAATCATAGAAAAGAATAGGATTGATAATACACTACAAAATCAAGTTAGTTATTTAAAAAAAGATGTTGATACTTATGATATGGTATTAGAAATACCTAAAATTAATTTAAAAAAGGGAGTCTATTCAAAATATGATATTAGAAACACGATTAAGAAAAATGTTATGATTCATGAAAAGTCAGATTATCCTAATCAAGAGAATTCTAATTTGATTTTAATGGCTCATTCTGGAAATAGTGATATTGCTTATTTTAATGATTTAGTAAAACTAGATACAGATAGTTTAATAAAAGTATATTATCAGAATGTAAAATATACATATAAATTAGATCATTATTATGATGTAGATAAATTTATGCCAACAAAAATTATTAGAGATAAAACTAAAAACACAATTACTTTAGTGACTTGTAATCAAAAAGATAAAACTAAACAAACTATTTATATTGGATATTTAATTGATAAGATATAGTTTTTAATTTAAAGGAGAAGTTATGTTAGAAAATAATGATAAATATTTTGAAGTGTTAAATGATATTAAGAAAACTTTAATGACAACAAGAAATAGAATAGTAGAAAATGTTAATAAAGATTTAGTATTAATGTACTACAGCATTGGTTTAAAGTTAATAGAAAACAATAAGTGGGGTTCTTCTTTTATAGACATGCTAGCAAAGGATTTAAAAAGAGAGTTTCCTACATTAAAGGGAATGTCTGCTAGAAACCTAAGATATATGCAAAAATTTGCGACTGAATTTGATAATGATGAATTTTTGCAACATGATGTTGCAAAATTACCATGGTCTTCATTAACCACAATAATGGACCGAGTTAAAGATAAAGAACAAAGAAAATGGTATATTATAGAATCTATTGAAAACGGTTGGGCTAGACCTGTTATAATCCATCAAATTGCAAGCAAATTATACGAAAGGCAGGCATTACTGGAAAATAAAACAACCAATTTTGATAATACATTGCCATCTCCAAATAATGAACAAGTAAAAGAGTTATTAAAAGATCCGTATATATTTGATTTTATAACTGCTGATAAAGATTCAAAAGAATTAGATATTGAAAGAGAACTAACAGCTAATATAACTAAGTTATTACTAGAACTTGGTAATGGTTTTGCATTCGTTGGAAAACAATATCATTTAGAAATAGAAAAGGAAGATTATTATATCGATTTATTGTTTTATAATTTGAAGGTCAGAAGTTATGTGGTAATAGAATTAAAGACAACTGAGTTTAAACCAGAATATGCAGGTAAACTTAATTTTTATTTAAGTGCAGTAGATAAATACATTAAAGATGAAAATGATAATCCTACATTTGGAATATTACTTTGTAAAGATAAGAAAAAAGTAACTGCAGAACTTGCACTCAAAGATATTAATAAACCTATTGGTGTTAGTGAATATAAAATTTTATCAGAGATACCTGAGTTTTTAGAAAATACTCTTCCAAGTATTAAAGATATCGAAAAAAGATTAGAAGAAAGAGAGTAAAAAACGATTGTTTTAGATTTAATAATCATCTTAGAATAGCTAAAAATTAAAAACTAACATAAAAATTAATATATGACTGTTATGAAATTTATTCTTGCTATAACAGTCATTTTTCTGTGGAAATGAATGGAAAAACTTTACTTGATGCCTTTTATTTACTATAATGTTGTTAAGGTGATGACATGAAAAAGATAACGATATTTTCCCTTCATTTAGGCTATGGTGGAATAGAAAAAAGTATAGTAAATCTAGCTAATTTATTAAGTAATGAATATCAAGTAGAAATAGTATCTACCTATAAATTAGAAGATACTCCTGCTTTTGAAATTAATGACAAAGCAAAAGTAACTTATTTAATTGATAAATATAAACCAAATCGTGAGGAATGGAAAAACTCTATTAAGAAATTGCGACCAATTAAATTTATAAAAGAAAGCTGTAAGTCTTTTTTAGTATTATTTTATCGTAAACGCAAAACAGTTGCTGCCATAAAAAACTGTGATAGTGATATTTTAATATCTACCCGTATTTTATTTAATAATTGGCTAGGAGTTTATGGTAGAAAAAAAGCGTACAAAATTGCTTGGGAACATAATCATCATCATCAAGATATGAAATATGCAAATAAAGTTGTGGATTCTTGTAAGAGAATAGATAGTTTAGTATTAGTGTCTGACTCCTTAAGAAATTTCTATAAGAGAAAGATGAAAGAAAAAAATATAAAATGTAAATGTGTGTTTATTCCTAATATGTTAGATAATATACCAGAAAAAGTATCTAAACTAGATAAAAAAAGAATAATATCAGTAGGTAGATTATCAAAAGAAAAAGGCTTTACGGATTTAATAGATATTTTTTCTAAATTTCATCATTTACACCCTGATTGGCATTTAGACATTGTAGGTGGTGGAGCAGAAAGAAATAAAATTGTAGACCGTATTTATCAGTATAATTTAACAGATGTTGTTACTGTACATGGTTATTTAAAGAAAAAAGAAATCGATGAATTACTTGATAAATCTTCTTTATATGTAATGACTTCCTATACAGAATCATTTGGTATTGTTTTAATAGAAGCTATGTCACATGGTGTACCTTGCTTAGCATTTACATCAGCAGAGGGAGCAAATGATTTAATAGAAGATGGAAAAAATGGTTATTTAATAGAAAATCGTAATTATGATGATATGATTATGAAAATGGAAGAATTGGTAAAAGACAAAAAAAGGCGTCAAAAATTTGGAGAGTATGCTAGAACTACTAGTTTAAATTATAGCAGTGATGTTGTTACAAAAGAGTGGATAGCTTTATTAAAAAGAAAGGCTTAATATGAAAAAAGTTTTATTTATTTCAAGTACCGGAGGACATCTATCTGAAATGATGATGTTAGAAAGCTTATTTAAAAAATATGATTATCATATTATTACAGAAAAAACAGATACAACAAAAAGTTTATCAGAAAAGTATAAAGGAAAAGTAAACTATTTAATTTATGGAACAAAAGATCACCCCCTTACTTATCCTTTTAAATTATTAGTAAACTGTTTTAAAAGTCTATACTATTATTTTAAAATCAGGCCAGACTTTATTGTTACAACAGGAGCTCATACAGCTGGTCCTATGTGTTGTATTGGTAAAATATTTGGTAGTAAAATTATCTATGTTGAAACATTTGCGAACATTCATACTAAAACAATTACTGGAAGGCTTGTTTATAAATTTGCTGATTTATTTATTGTACAGTGGGAAAGTATGTTAGAGTTATATCCAAAAGCTACCTATGGTGGTTGGATCTATTAGGAGTAAGAAAATGATATTAATAACATTAGGAACTCAAGATAAAGAGTTTACAAGAATTTTAAAAGAAGTAGACAAATTAATTACCAAAAAAGTAATTAAAGAAGAAGTAGTAGTACAAGCGGGATATACTAAATATAAATCAAAGAACATGAAAATATTTGACTATGTTTCAAAAACGGAATTAGAAAAATACATAGAAAAAGCAAGCTTTGTGATTACTCATGCTGGTGTTGGTACTATTTTTGATTGCTTAAAGAAAAATAAAAAAATAATAGCCGTTCCAAGACTTTCAAAATATAAAGAACACAATAATGATCATCAACTACAAATAGTAGAAGAATTTGGAAAAGAAGGTTTTTTAATACCAGTTTATGAAATGGACGAATTAGAACAAGCTATTCAAAAAGTAAAAACCTTTAAACCCAATAAATATAAAAGTAATAATAAAAATATGGTAAAGTTAATTAGTGAGTATATAGATAGGAATGAAAAAAGAAGTATGATAAAAACTATAAAAGAATTATTTAATAAATATCGTGAAATCATTATGTATTTAATTTTTGGCGTACTAACAACTGTAGTTAGCTTAGCTGTTTATTACATATTAGTATATACCATTTTAAATCCCAATAATCCATTTGAACTTCAAGTAGCCAATATTATTTCTTGGATAGCAGGAGTTACTTTTGCTTATTTCACAAACCGTAGTATGGTATTTCAAAGTAAAAATAAAAATAAACTAAAAGAAGCTGGAAGTTTTGTTTTAGCAAGAGTAGTTACTCTTATTATGGATATGTTAATTATGTTTGTTGGTGTAACCTTATTACATGGAAATGATAAACTTTTAAAATTAATTTCCCAAGTAATCGTAATAGTGTCTAATTATGTATTTTCAAAACTGTTTGTGTTTAAAAAATAAGAATAATATGCTAAACTATCATCAAGAAGGTGTAATTATGAAAAAGATTTCAATTGTGGTACCATGTTATAATGAAGAAGAATCATTACCACTATTTTATAAAGAAGTAAATAAAGTTACCGAAACAATGAAAGAAAAAGCTGAATTTGAATTTGTTTTTGTCAATGACGGCTCTAAAGATAATACTTTGGAAGAATTAAGAAATTTAGCTAGAAAAGATAAAAGAGTAAGATATATTTCTTTTTCTAGAAATTTTGGAAAAGAAGCAGGAATGCTTGCTGGACTTGAAAATGCAACAGGTGACTATATTACGACAATGGACGCTGATTTACAGGATCCACCTACTTTATTAGAGGAAATGTTTGATACATTAGAATCCGGTGAATATGACTGTTGTGCTACGAAAAGTACCAACCGTAAAGGTTATTCTTTCTTAAGAAAGACATTTACGAAATGGTTTTATAATATCATTGGTAAAATTTCTAAAACAGAAATGGTACCAGGAGCTAGAGATTTTAGATTAATGACTAGACAAATGGTAGACGCTATTATTTCTATGAGAGAATATAATAGATATTCAAAAGGTCTATTTAGCTTTGTTGGTTTTAAAACAAAATGGATTGATTTTGAAATAGAAGACCGTGCAGCTGGTACTTCGAAATTTAATTTTTGGAAATTATTTTCTTATGCAATTGAAGGAATTGTAGCCTTTTCTACAGCACCTCTTGTATTTGCAGCTTTAGTGGGGGTTATCTTTTGTTTTATAGCTTTCATATTAATCATTTTCATTATTGTGAAGACATTAGTATGGGGTGATCCTGTTGGTGGTTGGCCTAGTATGGCTTGTATCATGTTCTTTGTAGGAGGAATTCAATTATTCTGTACTGGTATCATTGGAGAATATCTAGCAAAAACCTACTTAGAAACAAAACATAGACCAGTTTATATTGTGAAAGAAACAGAAAAAGATTTAAAAAAGTAGTATATGAAGTTGTTAGGATAGTAGTATAGCTACTTTTTTTCTTGCAAAATTCTGTAAAGACAGAGAAAAATAATGTCAAAAAAACAGTAAAGTATGATAGTATAGAATAGGTGATAATCATGAGTGATGTTATGACAGAATTAATTGATGTTTTAGATGAAAATGGAAATAAAACGGGAGAAGTAGAAACAAAAGAAGAAATATATAAAAGAGGACTATGGCATCGTTCAGTTCATATTTGGATTGAAAATGATAAGCAAGAATTATTGGTCCAAAAAAGGAATCCTCTTAAAAATACATTTCCTAACCTATGGGCAATTTCTTCAGCAGGTCATGTAATAGCTGGAGAAACTAGTATAGAGTCAGGATTGCGTGAATTAAAAGAAGAATTAGATGTTGATGCCAAAAAAGAAGATTTAGAATTCTTATTTACTATTAAAAGAGTACAGCCATATAAAGATTCATATATTCGTGTTTTTGATGATGTTTACCTTCTACACAAAAATATTGATGTAACAAAAACAAAACTACAAGTAGAAGAATTAACAGATATTAAATATGTATATTATGAATACTTAGAAAATATATTCAAAGAGGGAGATAAAGACTATGTTCCCTATACAGAAGAGCATCAAAAGCTATTTTCCATTCTTGATGATAGAAATATGGAAGTAATCTAAAGTCTATTAAAAAATCAAAATGGTTAATTTAAGTTAGGAAATCCCGTTTGGATATCCCGTTTTTAATAATCAATAA
>OGDF01002361.1_pt1 | contig 25846 bp, 20 predicted proteins | sample 1570141 | NCBI WGS metagenome assembly OGDF01 (sample SAMEA4370581, study PRJEB24528) | human gut metagenome | reverse complement strand
AAGGATATGGGAGCACATATCCAGGTCAACGCAGATACCATCAGCGGTCAGGACGGATTCGGGGCAAAAACCTTTGCACGGAAAGTCATGAAGCATGGGCTTCTGGATTTTGTCGGTTCTGACGGACACCGTAAGACGGAGCGTATCCCGGAGATCGGCAAATGTGTCGCCAAAATGGAAAAAACAATGGGGAGCGAATATGTAAAGAAGATCTTTATCAAAAATCCCCGGAAAATCACAGGGTAATGGAGAAAAGAAATGGAAAATCAGACTGTTAACAACAACGACGAAGTAGAGATCGATCTTGGTGAGGTATTTCACCTGTTACTGAGCAAGCTGGGTGTTATCATTTTATCCGGTATTGTTTTCTGCCTGGCAGCTGTTATGGGAACCATGCTTCTGATCACACCGAAGTATGAATCCACAACCAAGATCGTGGTACTGTCCAAGCAGGACAGCAGCACACTGACCAATCAGGATATCCAGACAAGTACATCACTGACCAAGGACTATGCGGAGCTGATCAAGAGCCGTACAGTTACTGAGGGTGTGATCGCACAGCTGAAACTGGATATGACACATGAGGAGCTTCTTAAGAAGCTTTCCGTAGATACACCAACGGATACACGAGTAGTATCCATCACAGTTACAGATACCGATCCTTATACAGCGGCACAGATCGCAAACGCAGTAAGAGATATTGCTTCCAAGCATATCCAGCAGGTTATGGATATCAAGGCAGTAAATGTGGTAGAGACAGCAAACATCCCGGATGAGCCGTCAAGCCCAAGCGTACCGAAAAACGGTGTGATCGGTGGACTTCTGGGTATCCTTCTGGCAGCAGCCGTTGTGCTCATCGTATATCTGACAAACGATACTGTAAAGACACCGGAAGACGTAGAGAAATATCTTGGATTAAGCGTACTTGGTACAATCCCATACTCTTCCAAAATGGGCAAGAAATCCAAAAAGAAAAAGAAACGTCACGCATAAAAATAACAACAACGGATCAAAGTGTTGGGAAAGGCCGGGAGCAGCAAAAATATGAAGAAATTTTTTGTGTTTTTATTAGTGGTCATCTGCCTTGGTATGGGAGCTGGTGTAGTATACATGAAGAGCTCCGAGGATAATGAAGGACCGAAGATCACATTTGAAGAAGGAAAAGATACGAATTATACATCCGATATGACAGAAGAGGATCTTCTGAAGGATGTAAAGGCACAGGATGACAGAGATGGAGATGTTACAGAGTCTCTTACTGTAGAAACCATATATCCGAAGAATGACGGAAAACAGGTTTCTGTTATCTTTGTTGCAAAGGACAAAAACAACAATGTAACAAAAAAAGAATTTACCATGGAAGCTCAGGACGGCAGTGCCGAAAATCCGCAGCTGGGACTGATTGATAATGACGGTCTCACAGAGGACGGAGATTCCACAGACACCACAGAGCCTGCAGAAGAGACAGATATGCAGGATGGGACAGAAGCAGACAGCACAGATGCTGAAAGCGGAGATTCCGCAGAAGGAGAACTGACTCCGGAGGAACAGGCGCAGAAGACACAGGAAGACAAGATCGAGCAGCTCTCTCCGCAGGATCCAAAGATGTATCTGACTACCTATTACGTAGAGGTACCGGTAGGAACTACGCTGGATAAATTAAGCTATGTAAAGGATATCCAGGATGATACAGAGTCAACCAGTGATCTTTTCAAAAGGATCCAGATCACCGGTGATGTAAATACAGCTGCACCGGGAACTTACGAGCTTACATATTATGTAGTAGACAACAGTGGAAACAGCTCCAACGGAGCCGTACTTACCATTGTAGTGAAATAAATATCATCCCCTCTCCAGGTGCCTGAGATACCGGAGAGGGGATAAAAGCAACAAAAAATGTAAGCGAGGGAAGGCGTAGAAAAGAATATGTATCAAAAAGAAAACAGCAGCTGGGTAAAACATGCAGATTTTACGATTTGCGATATGTTGTGTCTGCAGCTTGCGTTTGTACTTGCATATTGGATCCGAAACGGGATCGATCAGCCATACGAGACAGAGCTGTATCGAAATGTGGCAGTGGTGATGTTTCTTATCCAGCTGATGGTCACATTTTTTAATGAAAGCTTCAGCGGAGTTCTGCGAAGAGGAATGCTGGTGGAACTGAAGAAAACCTTTGAACAGTGTACACTGGTCTGCCTTCTGGTCCTGGCATATATGTTTCTTTTAAGAATTGGAAACAATTATTCCAGAATGATCCTGCTGATCACCTATGTGCTTTATATCTGCTTCAGCTACTGCGGCAGACAGGCATTGAAGAAATTCCTGAAGGATCTCAGATACGAAGAAAGCGAGAAGCGATCCCTGCTGATCGTTACAGTCAGTGAAAATGCAGACAATGTGGTGGAAACCATCCGCAAGAATAATTACGGAACCTATCATCTGGCAGGAATCGTCTTTATGGATTGTGACAAGAAGGGTGCATCCGTCTGTGGAGTACCGGTAGTAGCCGGGAGGGAGGATATGATCTCCTATATCCATAAGAACTGGATCGATGAAGTATTTTTTGCAGTGCCTAAGGAAATCCCGATCCCGGAGCAGATGATCAAGGATTGCTCTGCAATGGGAGTTGTCATCCATATGAGACTGGCAACTATGAAATCTCTTGGCAAGAACCAGGTGGTGGAGGAGCTTGGCGGATACACTGTGCTTTCCAGCAGTATCCACATTGTGACACCGCGCCAGATGTTTGTGAAAAGAGCTATGGATATCGCAGGCGGTCTGGTAGGTTGTCTTTTTACAGGAATCGCAGCGATCTTTCTGGTTCCGGCCATCAAGATCAAATCTCCGGGTCCTGCATTTTTCTCACAGGTCCGCATGGGAAAGAACGGTCGTACGTTCAAGATCTATAAATTCCGCTCCATGTATATGGATGCAGAAGAACGCAAAAAAGAACTGATGAAACAGAATAACATAAAAGATGGAATGATGTTCAAAATGGATGATGATCCACGAATCATCAAAGGAGTAGGACATTTTATCCGAAAGACATCCCTGGATGAATTTCCGCAGTTTTGGAATATTCTGAAAGGAGATATGAGTCTTGTAGGAACCAGACCGCCGACAATGGATGAGTGGGAGAAGTATGAGCTTCACCATCGCAAACGTCTTGCCATCAAGCCGGGACTTACCGGTATGTGGCAGGTAAGCGGTCGAAGTGATATTACGGATTTTGAGGAAGTCGTAGAGCTTGATACAAAGTACATTGCCGAATGGTGTCTGAAGCTGGATATCGAGATCCTGTTTAAGACAGTTATGGTCGTTTTCCGCGGAAGCGGCGCAAAATGATCCATACATATTGAGATTCGAATATAATGACCCGGGCTGCGAAGATGCAGTCCGGGGATAAAAATAAATTAGATAAGTTATAAATATAAAAGAGGAAGTAAAAAATGCAGATTTTATTGATCATGCTGATCGTAGTACTTCTTGCGTTCTCGGTCCTGCTTCTGGCGCTGGCAAAACAAAGTCCCAGGGAAAAGCAGACAGAAGACAAAGAGCAGGAAGAATACATCAGGGATTATGCAGAAACAGTAAGACAGACCGGAGGAAGTATGAAGAAGTTAGAACATTGGAAAGTAATTGCGATATATCTGATCATCTATGACATGATAGCTGTTAATTTTTCTTATTTTATGGCGCTGCTGGTGAGATTCGATTTTCGGTATTCCTCGATCCCCACAGACTATTTTGCCGCATGGAGGAGTTTTGCACCAATCTATACCATTATCATCCTGGTAGTGTTCGGATGCATGCATCTGTATAACAGTGTATGGCGTTTCGCAAGCTTCCATGAGCTGATCAAGATCACGGTAGCAACTGTGATCACAGGCGTTCTGCATATTGTGGGTATCACGATCTTCTGGGAACGGATGCCGGCTTCCTATTATCTGATCGGTATCATGCTGCAGTTTTTCCTGACTGTAGGCGTACGTTTCTCCTATCGTTTTGTACTTCTTGAGCGGAACCGCAGAGAAAAGAGCGAGCGTGAGGAGCGGAGCAAAAACGTGATGATCATCGGTGCAGGAGAAGCGGGCAGGACCATTGTCCGGGAGCTTCAGAATGCAAAGGAAACCAATTCCAGAGTACGCTGCCTGATCGATGACAATCCGAATAAATGGGGAAGATACATGGAAGGCGTTCCGGTGGTAGGCGGAAGAGACGATATTTTTCTCAATGTGGACAAGTATCATATCAATCAGATCCTTCTTGCGATCCCGACGGCAACACCGCATCAGAAGCGGGATATCCTGAACATCTGCAAGGAAACCGGATGCGAGCTGAAGCAGCTTCCTGGTGTATATCAGCTTGTAAACGGAGAAGTATCCCTGAGCAAGATGAAAAAAGTAGCAGTGGAGGATCTTCTCGGACGAGACACCATCAAAGTTAACATGTCTGAGATCTTTCAGTATCTGAAGGGAAAAAGGATCCTGGTAACAGGAGGCGGCGGTTCCATCGGAAGCGAGCTCTGCCGTCAGATCGCAGGTCATGAGCCGGAGCTTCTGGTGATCTTCGATATTTATGAAAATAACGCTTACGACATTGAGCAGGAGCTGAAGGCCAGTTATCCGAACCTGAACCTGAAGGTACTGATCGGCTCCGTCCGTGACAGCAAAAGGATCAACTGGGTATTTGAAACCTATAAGCCGGAGATCGTATATCATGCAGCCGCACATAAGCACGTACCGCTGATGGAGAACAGCCCCTGTGAGGCAATCAAGAACAATGTGGTAGGAACCTATAAGACTGCATATGCGGCAATGATGAACGGCTGCCAGCGATTTGTGCTGATCAGTACCGATAAGGCCGTAAACCCTACCAACATCATGGGCGCCAGCAAACGACTCTGCGAAATGGTAGTCCAGAGCATGAACATGGTCAGTCACAACGGACACACCGACTGGCTGCCACGACTTGGCGGACACAGAAAGGATACCCTGGATGCACTTCACGACAACGAAGGTCAGGCATATGTAAGTGAGAACCCTGCATCAGAAGCAGGAACCGGCACAGAATTCGTAGCTGTACGATTCGGAAACGTTCTCGGCAGCAACGGAAGCGTGATTCCGCTGTTCAAGCGCCAGATCGAAAAAGGCGGCCCTGTCACCGTTACACATCCGGACATCATCCGCTACTTTATGACTATCCCGGAGGCCGTAAGCCTTGTCCTCCAGGCAGGAACCTACGCCAAAGGCGGCGAGATCTTCGTCCTGGACATGGGAGCCCCGGTAAAGATCGACACCCTTGCCCGAAACCTGATCAAGCTTTCTGGCTACACCCCGGACGTAGACATCAAAGTCACCTACACCGGCCTCCGCCCAGGCGAAAAGCTCTACGAAGAAAAGCTGATGGCCGAGGAAGGCATGGAGAAAACTCCAAACGACCTCATCCACATTGGCAAACCCATCGAAATGGACGTACAGGAATTCTTCAAACAGCTGGAAGTCCTGGCAGCATACGGCTACGCCAACAGCGAAAAGATCCGAGATATTGTAGCCGCGATCGTACCGACCTATCACTCTGCGGATTCCGACCTGAAGCTGCATAAGAAGGTGTATGAGGAACTGATGAGTGAGGCGGCTGTGGCTGCGGAGAAGAACTGATAACTGATCAATAATTTACATATATACAAAAACGAAGGAGTGTTGAAAAAATGAAAATCCCATTTTCACCGCCAGATATTACAGAGGCAGAGATCGAACAGGTAGCAGAAGCTTTAAGATCCGGATGGATCACAACAGGACCGAAAACAAAAGAACTGGAAAGAGAAGTTGCGGATTTATGCGGCACCAATAGAGCTGTATGCCTGAATTCGCAGACTGCATGTGCGGAAATGACACTTCGTCTTCTGGGAATCCACGAAGGCGATGAAGTGATCACTTGCGCTTATACCTATACCGCAAGTGCATCGGTGGTGTGTCATGTCGGGGCAAAGCTGGTTCTTATTGATACACAGGAAGATTCTCTGGAAATGGATTATGACAAACTGGCAGAAGCTATTACAGAAAAAACAAAAGTGATCATTCCGGTGGATCTTGGCGGAGTGCCATGCGACTATGACAGGATCTTCTCTATCGTAGAAGAGAAAAAGAAGCTTTTCCATCCAGCCAATAAGCTTCAGGAAGCAATCGGAAGAGTTATCGTAATGGCAGATGCAGCCCATGCATTTGGTGCGACCTGGCATGGAAAACCAGTGGGCAGCATTGCGGATTTTTCAAACTTCAGCTTCCATGCAGTGAAAAACTTTACAACAGCGGAGGGCGGCGCTGTGGCATGGAGAGATATTGAGGGAATCGATAATGAAGAAATCTATCATCAGTATCAGCTGTTATCACTTCATGGTCAGTCAAAGGATGCCCTTGCCAAAACACAGCTTGGCGCCTGGGAGTATGACATCATCGGACCTTGGTTTAAATGCAATATGACCGATGTAGTTGCCGGAATCGGACTGGCGCAGATGAAACGGTATAAAGGTCTCCTTGCACGAAGAAAAGAGATCATCAGCAGATATGATGCAGCATTTAAACCACTTGGCATCGAAGTACTGGATCATTACAACGAAGAGCATCAGTCCTCCGGACACCTGTACATCACCAGAATCCCGGGAATCACTCTGGAGCAGAGACACGAGATTATCGTCAAAATGGCAGAAAAAGGTGTTGCCTGCAACGTACATTACAAACCACTGCCAATGATGACTGCTTATAAAAATATGGGATTTGATATCAAGGATTACCCGAATGCTTATAAGCGATTTGAAAATGAGATCACATTGCCGCTACATACGAAGTTGACGGATGAGGAAGTGGAGTATGTGATTGAGATGTTTTTGGGGATTGTGAAGGAATATATCAAAAAATAGAGGTGTTAAATGCTTAAAAAATGGGATGAAATTCCAGATTTTATGAAGTGTGAAGAAGTAAAATTTTATTATGATATTCTTTTAAAAAAGAAATTGAGTATTAAGGTGAAAAGGATATTTGACATCGCACTTGCTAGTTTTATGCTTATAATTTTGGCTGTTCCCATGATTATTATATCAATAATGATAAAAATAGATTCACAGGGACCAGTATTTTACAGACAGGAAAGAATTACTGCATATGGAAAAAAATTTAGAATTCATAAGTTTAGGACTATGGTAAATAATGCAGATAAAATTGGAACATCAGTTACGATTGATGAAGATTCCAGAATAACAATAGTTGGTTCGAAACTAAGGAGTTTACGAATTGATGAAATTCCACAATTATTAGATGTTTTATCTGGAAATATGAGCTTTGTAGGGACGAGACCAGAAGCAACAAAGTATGTGGAAAAATATACAAAAGAGATGAGAGCTACGTTACTGCTTCCTGCGGGAATCACATCGGAGGCAAGTATACGGTATAAGGATGAAGCGAAATTATTGAGGGGAACAGAAAATATAGATGATATCTATGTGAAAAAGATATTGCCGAAAAAAATGAAATATAACCTTGAGAGTATCCGCAGGTTTAGCTTAATAGAGGAAGTAAAAACAATATTTAGAACAGTTCTTGCTGTTTTAGGGAAAGAGTATTCGGAATGAATAATATTAAAGTCGAAGATTTGCAAAATAAGATGCTGGAAATGTTGTTATATTTTGATGAATTTTGTAGAGAAAATTCATTAAAATACTATGTTTGTGGGGGATGTCTAATCGGTGTTGTACGTCATAAAGGATTTATTCCATGGGATGATGATATTGATTTGTTTATGCCACGACCAGATTATGAGAGATTAGCAAAAATCTGGAATAAAAAAGCAGATATTAAAAAATTTGTCTATTGTCGTACAAATCGAGAGCATATATATCATGATGGTGGTGCTTCCATAAGAGACATTCGTACAACTTATATTAACAGACATAGCGTTAATGAAGATATTGAACATGGAATTGCATTAGAAATAATGCCAATTGATGGTTGCCCTACATTTTTCTTATCGAGATGGAGACAGATAATAAATGCATTTGTTTTTAGCTTATTTAATGTGCAACGTTTACCAGATAATAAGGGAAAAACAATAAGAGTATTTTCAGAACTCATATATAAAGTAGTTCCTTCAAAAAACATCAGATATAAAATATGGAAACATGCTGAAAAGGAAATGACAAAATACAAATGGGAAGATTGTCAATATGTAACAGAATTAATTGGTAGCATAAAAGGAATGTTGATACGTCATCCAAAACAAGATTTTAATAAAGTTATATTAAAAGAATTTGAAGGATATCAAATTCCTGTAATGGCAGGATATAAAAGATACTTAAAAGAAATATGGGGAGATTATATGCAGTTGCCACCTGAAGAAAAAAGAGTGGCAAAACATGATGTTGTATATATGGATTTGAATGAACCGTATACGAAATTTAAGGGTATATATTATTGCAATGACAAGAGGTAACGACATTAATGAATAGTAAACTAGAAAAATGTTTATTTAATATTAGTAAATATAGAACACAATTAATGGGAATTGCAGCCTTTTGGGTGCTGGCACATCATATGTTTACAGAGTTATATACTACAGTGTCGATTCCGATAGTTACACAGATATTTGCACGTGGAAATATAGGCGTAGACATGTTTCTTGTAGTATCTGGAATGGGTTTATATGTTTCTATTACTAAAAGAAATAATGTCATGGAATTTTACCAAAAAAGAATTATTAAAGTCATTATACCATGGTTGTTAATGTCAATTCCGTATTGGATATTCATATATATTTTACAAGAGAACAGCGATTTTATAGACTTTTTTAAAGATTTACTGGGAATCTCTTTTTGGACTGAAGGGGTGTCTACGACATGGTATGTAGAATTTGTAATTATATTATATTTGTTATATCCATTTATTTATAAGGTACAAAATAGAAACTTAACATATGTAAATTTCATGATAATAATAGCTGTTTTGATTAATTTTCTTATTTATCTATTTTTTCCATCTTGGTACATAAAAGTAGATAAAGCATTAACCAGAGTACCTGTATTTTTACTAGGAAGTATAGTAGGCCAATTGCTTTTCGGAAAAGAGAAAAAGGAAGAATGTAAAAATATATTGGCAATTTATATGATAATGGCAATCCTTGCGTTTATTGTGAGTCCATTTATAAAAAGAATTAATCATGAATTTGGGGTTATATTTTATTTTCTTGGCGCATGTGGAATTGCATTTGTAATAATGCTTTTTTTATCATGGATGCTTGATATAAAAAAGTGGGAATTGCTGAATATGGTCTTGGTTTTTGGAGGCAAAATGTCACTAGAAGTATATTTGCTAAATGTATTTATCAGAAACATTATGGTTGAATTTGATATAGGTATGAAGAGTTCGGATAGTTCTAAAATTTGCATCATGGTACTGGCATCGTTTTTTATAATTATGATTAGTTATATATGGTATAAATTTAACACTATGATTAGTACTGTTATAGAAGGGAAGTTGAAGAAATGAATATTGCTGTAATTTTTGCAGGTGGAACAGGACAAAGAATGAATAGTAAAACAAGACCAAAACAATTTTTGGAATTACATGAAAAACCAATATTAGTATACACACTAGAAGCATTTCAAAAGCATGAAGAAATAGACGGAATTATTTTGGTGACTTTGAAAGACTGGATCAATTATTGTTTGGAATTAAAAGAGAAATATCATTTAACAAAACTCAAATCTATTATTCCAGGAGGAAAGACTGCAACAGAATCAGCGTTTAATGGACTTGCTAGAGCGAACGAGTTATTTCCGTCAGATAGCATAGTCCTTATACATGATGGAGTAAGGCCTTTGGTTGATGAGGAAACTATAACAAAAAACATTGAATGTGTAAAAGAACATGGGACAGCAATAACTGTCTCACCGGCTATTGAAACAATTACGGTATCGGATTCAAATGAAAATAGTGGTGTGATAAAAGAGGTAATTGAGAGAGCAAAATGTCAAATGGCTAGGGCACCACAGGGATTTTATTTAAATGAGATTTTGGATGTGTACAAAAAAGCTGCGAATGATAAGGAAACTAGTTTCATAGATTCAGCAACTATGATGATGCATTATGGATATAAACTTTATACAGTATATGGGAAAGCGGAAAATATTAAGATAACAACACCAAATGATTTTTTTATGTTTAGAGCGATTGTAGATGCAAGGGAAAATTCGCAGATTTTTGGAATTTGAAGAGGAGAAGATAAAATGTGGGTAGATCAAGCTTTATATAAAGAAGATATGGAATATATTTTACAGTCAAAATCGTTTGATTGGAATAGGATAAAGAATTCAACAATTTTAGTAACTGGTGGAACGGGTCTTATTGGATCAACCTTAATCAATAGTTTGGTATATGCGGATATTAAAAAAAATTATGATATTAAAATATTGGCTTTAGTTAGAAATGTAAAAAAAGCAGAAAAGATTTTCTCTGAACAATTGAAAGCAGAACAAAATTTAGAATTCGTGCAAGGAAGCATAGAAGAAATTCCGGAAATAAAAGAAAATATTGATTACATTATTCATTGTGCAAGTCCTACAGCAAGTTCTTTCTTTATAGAATATCCTGTTGAGACAATAAAAACTGCTGTACAAGGCACTATTAATGTTTTGGAATTGGCGAAGGAAAAGAAAATAAAGGGTATGGTATATCTTTCAAGCATGGAGTTGTATGGAAAAATCGAGAAAGATGAGTTCGTATCGGAGTCGGAGTTAGGATATATTGATCCATTAAATATTAGAAGTTGTTATCCAGAAAGTAAGAGAATGTGTGAAAATTTATGTGCATGTTACGCAGCAGAATATGAAGTACCGGTTTATCAGGTACGATTAGCGCAAACATTTGGACCTGGAATTTCTTATGAAGATAAAAGAGTGTTTGCAATGATGGCAAGAAAAGCAATTGAAGGAAAAGATATTATTCTTCAAACTAAGGGAACAAGTAAGCATCCATATGTTTACACTGCACAAGCTGTAACTGCAATTTTTACGGTGCTTTTAGGTGGAAAGAGTGGAGAAGCATATAATGTATCAAATCCGGAAACATATTGTTCTATTTATGAAATGGGGAAATTAGTATCTGAGAAAGTTGCAAATGGAAAGATAAAAGTAATAGTCGCAAAGAATGGAGATATTTCAAAATATCCAGTACCTAGTTGCCTAAAATTAGATATATCAAAAATTGAAAACTTAGGATGGAAACCAGAACATAATTTATTATGGATGTATAACAGATTGATAAAAACAATGTAGAGGAATTATGAAAAATATAATTATAGAAATAGGAAAAAAATTTTTATGTATTTTTTTTGTGTTTCCGATAAAGAATAATAGGATTTTTTTTAGTGCTTATAGTGGAAGACAATATTCGTGTAATCCAAAATACATATCAGATTGGATTGAACAAAATTATAAAGATGAATTTGAAATAATATGGGCATTTAATGAACCTGACGCATTTAGTTATTTGAAAAATAGAAATATAAAATGTGTTAAATTCAAGAGCATAAAATATTTATATTATTTATTAACATCAAAGATAGTAATAGACAATGTTGAAAGTTGGTCAATTTTGCCTAAAAGAACAGGACAATATGTTATTAATACTTGGCATGGAGGAGGCGCATATAAAGGTGTAGGGTTAAAAAGAAAAGATACATCTGAAACTTTGGATAAAAATATGCTCAGGAAAAATGAAAGAATTTCTATTTATTTGTCAAGTAGTAAAGTATTTTCTCAGATGACATTAAGAGAATCTTTTCAGTACAATGGAAAAATCATGGAATGCGGAATGCCAAGAAACGATTTATTGATAAAAAATGATGAGAATAAGAAAAATATTATAAAAGAAAAACTTGGAATTAATAAAAAAACAGGAATTGTGATTTATGCACCAACATTTCGTCATGATTTGAAATATAAGTATATGCTTGATTATGAAAAAACTTTGAATGCTTTGAAAAATAGATTTGGAAAAGAATGGATTATGTTAATTAGAACACATTATTATTTGCAATCTGAAAAAATTGAATCTAGTAGAGTTAAAAATGTTTCTGATTATCCGGATATGCAGGAATTGTTATTGATAAGTGATGTATTAATTACAGATTATTCTTCATCCATATGGGATTTTTCGTTGATGGAGAAACCATGTTTTTTGTTTATGCCAGATTATAATGAATATATAGATGAAAGAGAATTTTATACACCTATACAAGACTGGCCATATCCGGCAAGTTTTTCGATGGAAGACTTGGAAGATAAGATTATAAAGTATGACCACGAAATAGCTAAAAAGAGAATTCTAAATCATCATATCAAATTAGGAATATGCGAAAGTGGAATGGCATCAGAAATAGTTGGGAAAGAAATTGTCAAATTGTGTCGTTACCAATAAAATATGTAATAGAAAGGATATTGTTCATATGTATGTGAAGAGTAAAATAAAAATTCATTTAAATAATGGAAATGGATTGCTCTTTTTAATGGCGGTATTTTTGACAACATTTTATTTATATAAAGATTTGGGAATAAGTACATTGCTCGGATGGGGAATGGTTCTTGTTTTTGCAATGATTAATTTTATTTTGAGAATGTCATATAAATTTTCTGTAATTTTACCAGTTGAAAAAATATCATATATATTTATAGTAGTAATAATAGGATTGTTCTTTTTAAGAATGTCATCTAGGCATGATGCAGATGAAAGACTTTATATAATTGCAATGCTAATTATGGCATTTGTAGTTGTGTTGGCAGACCCTTCATTTTCTGAAGTTACTAAGACATGCAAAGTTTTTGAAATTATGTCATGTTTTATTGCAATATGGATATTGTTTTTTAAAGCCTTTCCTGGATTATATTGGAATAGCGTTTATAAAGTAATTGATATATCATGCAAAGAATTAGCAAAGTATTATATACCCCGTGGATATGGAATTCCATTAGGAGGATCTTTTACAATAGCATATTATATTATGACAGTTGGAATTTTAATTATGTTTACTAATATATTTACTGGTAAAAAATACAAGAAAAATATATTAAGCATGATCCTGATAGTATTAGCTATGATTGCAGAAGGAAGAAGAGGAGAGCTATTGGCAGTAATAGTTGCATTATTTTTTCTGTTTTTACTGTCAAAAGATACAACTCATTTTTTTATAAAAATAGGAATTATAATAGTGCTTGTTTTGATAATTTCAACTTCATATAAGGTTTTACTTGAATATATGAAAGTAATTCCATTTTTTAGCAGATACGTAAAATCTATAGAAGGAATTATGATTGGAAGTGACATTACTTCTGGGCGTACTGAGTTATGGAAAAGTGCATGGGATATATTTAAAGAAAATCCGATATTTGGTATTGGATTTGGAGGATTTGCTTATCATATTTCAGGAACATTTAGATCTATTCATGGACAAGATGTTATGGATGTTCATAATTGTACATTACAGTTATTGTGTGAAAATGGAATTTTAGGAACTGTAATTATATTACTTCCGATGATATTTTTATTTAGTAAAGCATATCATAGGATAACAATAACTAAAAAAAGAGTAAACATAAATAGATATTATGAGTATGCATATAAATTGGATTCAATTGCACTTGGAATTCAAATTTTCTTTCTGGTTCTTTCACAATTAGATCCTGCTTTTTATAAACCTGTTTTTTGGGGATTCTATGGTGTATCAATTATTTTTATGTGTGGATCAAAGAAATTTATGTATTTAGGGAAACAAAAGCAGATGGAGATAAAGAAGGGTTAAAAAGTGAAAATAAATAAAGTATGCAAATTGCCTGAAAACTTAAAGGCGACTCTTGTTTTTGCTATTGCGTCATTTGCAACTAGTGGAATTAATTATATTACGACTCCAATATTTACACGAATTCTTAGTACATCGGAATATGGACTTATTTCTGTTTATAATTCATGGTTTGAAATAGTACGAGTATTTGCTTCGGTGACTTTGATCTTTCCTGGTATTTTAAACGTGGGATTGTATGAACATAGTGACAATCGTTGGAAATATTTATCAAGTATGCTGGGAATGACTGCTTGTTCAACAGTTGTAATTTCTGTGTTTTATGGTATATTTCACCAAAGTGTGAATGAATTTTTTAAGCTTCCAGTCAGTACAATAATTTTGATGCTCATTACATGTTTTTTTCAGCCGGCAACAATTTTTTGGACGCAAAAGCAACGGTATGAGATAAAATATAAATCAACATTTTGTGTATCGGTTGGAACAGCTGTAATGGCACAAGTAGTGTCTGTAATTGCTGTTTTATGTCTTAAAAATTCAAACCACAACATGGGCGTAGTTAGGTTATGGAGTGCTGGAATTGTTAATCTCATTGTTGCAATCTTTTTATATATTTACATATGTAGACGAGGAAAGAAATATGTAGATAGTATTTTATGGAAGTCGACATTATTTGTTGCAGTACCGTTAATTCCCCACTATTTATCAACGGTTGTTTTAAGTAGCATTGATAAAATAATGATTAGTCAAATGATCAGTCAAAATAAAACAGGAATTTATTCCTTGGCTGCGATTTTATCAGCAATAGGTGTTTTAATTTGGCGGGCATTAAGCGTGACATATACGCCATTTGTTAATAGTAAATTAGGAGAACGTGATTTTTTATCAATTCGAGAAGCAGTTAAGCCATTATTGTTAGTGGTTGCGGCTTTTTGTATTTTGACTGCTTTAGCTGCACCAGAAATCATAGGAATTTTAGCAACAAAAGAGTATTATGAGGGAATATACGTTGTACCACCTATTGCCGCAGGAATATATACTACAGCACTTTATGATAATTTTACAGCAATCTCTTTTTTTCATAAAAAATCTTTTAATATAATGATAGCTACGGTTATTGCTGCAATATCAAATGTTATAATGAATTATGTTTTTATCATGAAATGTGGATATATTGCAGCTGGTTATACAACATTAGCTTCAAACTTAATATTAACTGCATTGCATTATATAAATTCTAGAAAAATCGAAAAAGAAAAAGTGTATGATTTTAAATTCTGTTTGTTAAGTGTTTTAGTAGTGACGATAAGTTGTTTGTTATGTAATTTAATTTATAAATTTACTTGGGTGAGATATGGAGTAATCTTGATTATCATATTAATTGTATTTAAGTTTAGAAATAAATTGATAAACTCTATTACAGCTATGAAAGTATAATAAAATGTAGTAAATACATTAAAATATGACGTAGTGACTGATGGATTTCTTGTTGGTATACTAAGAAAAACATGGTATCAAGGAGATAAATCTGATGTCTAAAATCAATCAGGAATCAGTAGCTTTTGGAAAGGTTCTGCGGTCTACATCACAGAATTATTTTGCTAACCTCCGGTTGTTGGTATAACTAAATAAAAATCTATTGCACATCAAATATTAAAATTTGAAAATAAGTCAAAAATCGTAAGCGCTTCAAATAATGATGTGGATAACATAGCAGAAAGTCTGTTATGTTACACTACGCCTTGTTTTGAGGGACTTACATAAAATGCTCAGGAAGCACCTACGCTTCCTGAGCATTTTCTCAAACGCATCATTTCTCCAGCAATTTCAAAACATCCTCAAGTGGCACCCCTGAGAATCTGCTGATGTCTTCAGGCGAGAACCTGGGATCCTGCAGCATGCGTTGTGCAGTAAGTAAAGCATGGTCCTGAAGACCTTGGGATAGACCTTCGGCACGTGCATCATCGCACATTTCCTGAACAGCCTGACACATATTAACACTCCCTTCTGTTTCTGTGAAACGTAAATTGATACCGGTTATGGAGTCAATGACCCGGGCTGCTTTGAGCTCGAGTGACCGGAAACCGGGGCTCTGTGATGTGAGCTCCTGAAGTTTCCGTTTATCTTTGGAGTATTTAATGAAGAGCATGACTTCTTTGAGATTGCTCTGGAGTTTGTCAAGTTCTTCATCTTTTATCTCGGCGGGTGAGAAGAGATTGATCCGGTAATCCGGGACCATGGAAAGAATTTCGGGGTCCTGGACAGAGAGCATTTCGTGGAGGCTTCTGGGAGCTTTCCAGGTGTCGGAACCGAAGTACACGACTGTGGGTATGACCGGGATCAGCCGGTCATCCTTGTAGAAGCCGGTGAGATATTCTCCGGATGTGGAGGGCCATTGCTTTGCTTCTCTGTGGGTTGTCAGCCATGTAATCTTTGGTGATGGTATCCTTTGTACCCATAGGTTTCACCACCTTCGATCTTGTTATGTGATCAGAGTTATTTTATCATCTGATCCATTTTCAGGGTAACATAGTTCATTGCTTTTGGAAAGAGGATTTTGTGAAAAAGCTTCAGAGCTGCGCAGGTAAGGCGGATATGTTTGTCGAACGGAGTCGAAATAAATCAATAGACAAAAAGAGCGTATTGTGCTACTCTGAAAGCACGAATCACGTGGCGATTGGCATATTTGTATGTGATTTTTCGCATTGAAAGGGAGTGGAACGCGGAATATGAAGAGACCGAAGCTACCGGTGGGAATTGAGAATTTTCAGGAAATTCGTCAGGCGGATTTTTATTATGTAGATAAGACCAGGCTTATCGAACAACTGATCGATCAGTGGGGGAAAGTAAATCTTTTTACGAGACCTCGGCGTTTTGGGAAAACATTGAATATGAGTATGCTTCGTTGTTTCTTCGAGATCGGGGCAGATGAAGCGCTGTTTGAAGGTCTTTATATTTCCCGGAAACAAGAATTGTGTGAACAGTATATGGGGAAATTTCCGGTAGTGTTTTTATCGCTGAAGAATGTTGATGGACTTACCTTTGAGAATGCACGCTATCAGCTGACAGAACTGGTAGGCAGAGAGGCCAGTCGTTTTCTGTTTTTATTGGAGAGTGACAGACTGACAGAAACGGATAAAGATATATATCGTACATTGATCTCTGTGGAGAATGGCCGATATTCTATGGATGAAAATATTCTTTCTTCTGCGTTGCAGATATTGTCTCAGCTGTTGCATAAGCATTATGGGCAGAAGACGATCATTCTTATAGATGAATATGATGTTCCTCTGGATAAGGCTTTTCAGCATGGATATTATAAAGAAATGGTGCTCATGATACGCGGTGTGTTCGGACAGGCACTTAAGACTAACGATTCTCTGTATTTTGCAGTATTAACAGGGTGTCTTCGCGTGTCTAAAGAGAGTATTTTTACAGGACTTAATAACTTCAAAGTGCTTTCGATCACGGATCATCGATTTGATGAGCATTTTGGTTTCACAGATGATGAGGTCTGCAGATTGCTTACAGCATATGGCATGGAGGATCATCTTTCCGAAACAAAGGAATGGTATGATGGATATCATTTTGGAAATACGGATGTGTACTGCCCATGGGATGTGATCAATCATGTAGATTGTCTGCGTGGGAATCCGGATGCGGAGCCGCTGTCTTATTGGATCAATACCAGTGGGAATGAACTGGTAAGGAGATTTATTGACAGGGCAGATAAGACTACGAGAGATGAGATAGAGCGTCTGATCGCAGGTGAGTCTATTGAGAAAACGATCCGTATGGAGTTGACCTATGATGAAATCGATAACAGTCTGGATAATCTCTGGAGTGTATTATTTACTACAGGATATCTTACACAGGCAGGGAAGACCGAACGGGGAGTGTATCGTCTGACCATTCCGAACAGGGAGATAAGAGAAGTTTATGTGCTTCAGATAAAGGAATGGTTTGACCGCGCAGTGCTGAAAGAGGCGGAGCCGACGAAAAATCTGCTGAAAGCAATAAAAGAAGGGAATGCAGGTGAGATTGAGGAACGCCTTACAAAGATTCTGGGAAATACGATCAGTATTTTTGATACAAAAGGACGAAATGAAGAAAAAGAAATTTTTTATCATGGACTTTTGTTGGGGCTTTTGCGTAGTGATCCAAACTGGCTTGTTCAGTCTAATGCGGAATCTGGAGATGGTTTTGCAGATATTCTGGCAGAACCGGAAGATCCGGATGCCGGGATCGTTATCGAGCTGAAGTATTCTCAGACTTTTTCAGGACTGCAAAATGCATGTGAAAGAGCGCTGGCACAGATCAGAGAAAAGCGGTACGATGAACGGTTACGTAATGAAGGAAGAAATAATATTCTGGCGTATGGAGTTGCTTTTTGTAAGAAGCGATGTAAAGTGGCTGTTCAGAGGCTGTAAATCTGCTGGAAATATAGATAATATTATTGATGTTCATACAGAAAGATAAGAACAATTCTGATCGATCTGTATGACACATCAATATATAAGATAAGTTATAAATATTAACACACAAAGGAGAGCAAGAAATGGGAAAATATTTTGGTACAGATGGCTTCCGTGGAGAAGCGGGTGTTTCGTTAACTGCAGATCATGCATTTAAGATCGGGCGTTTTCTGGGATGGTATTATAATGAGCTGCGCAGAAGAGCGGGGGAGACGGCTGCGGCCAGGATCGTGATCGGCAAGGATACCCGACGTTCCAGCTATATGTTTGAGTATTCGCTGGTTGGCGGGCTGGTGGCATCCGGAGCGGATGCTTATCTTCTTCATGTGACAACAACGCCGTCTGTGGCTTATGTTGCCCGTACCGATGGCTTTGACTGCGGTATCATGATCTCTGCCAGCCATAATCCTTATTATGATAACGGGATCAAGCTGATCAACGGCCAGGGTGAGAAGATGGAAGAGGAGATCATCGCTCTGGTGGAGGATTATCTGGATGACCGTCTTCAGCTGTTCGGAGAGAAATGGCATGAGATTCCTTTTACAAAGGGCGGTGAGATTGGCAGGACGGTGGATTATTCGGCAGGCCGGAACCGTTACATAGGATATCTGATCTCCTTGGGAGTATATTCCTTTAAGGGAATGCGGATTGGTCTGGACTGTGCCAACGGAAGTGCATGGAATATCGCAAAGGCGGTTTTTGATGCGCTGGGAGCGAAGACTTATGTGATCAATGCTGAGCCGGATGGTACCAATATCAATAACAATGCCGGTTCCACCCATATCGAGGGTCTCCAGAAGCTTGTAGTGGAGAAGGGGCTGGATGTTGGCTTTGCCTACGACGGAGATGCGGATCGTTGTCTCTGTGTGGATGAGAAGGGAAATGTGGTCAGCGGGGATGCGATCCTTTATGTGTACGGCCGTTATATGAAGGAGCGCGGAAAGCTTCTCACCAATACGGTTGTAACTACGGTAATGTCCAATTTTGGCCTTTACAAGGCTTTTGATGCTCTTGATATCGAGTATGCGAAGACAGCAGTAGGGGATAAATATGTTTATGAATATATGATGCAGAATGGCTGCCGTATTGGTGGTGAGCAGTCCGGGCACATTATTTTTTCCAAGTATGCATCTACCGGGGATGGCATCCTTACAAGTCTGAAGATGATGGAAGTTATAATGGCAAGGAAGAAAAAGCTCAGTGAGCTTACCGCTGATCTGGCGATCTATCCCCAGGTTCTTGAGAACGTGCGTGTCCATGACAAGGCAGCAGCGCAGGCAGATGTGGATGTGCAGGCAGCAGTAGAGCGTGTGGCTGAGGCGCTTGGAGACACCGGAAGGATCCTGGTGAGAGAATCCGGCACAGAACCTCTGCTCCGTGTTATGGTTGAGGCAGAGAGTGAGGAGCTTTGCAGAAAATATGTGGACCAGGTGGTTGAGATCGTCCGTAAGAAGGGGCATGTGGCAGAGTGATGTCCTGGATGCAGACCGCAGGTGTCTGAAGAACGGAGCAGTCAGAAGAATATAAAAATGCAATAAGAGGAGAAAAAAATCATGTGTGGAATTGTAGGTTTTACAGGCAGGCATCAGGCAGCACCCATCCTTCTGGACGGGCTTTCCAAACTGGAATACAGAGGATATGATTCCGCCGGCATCGCAGTGCGTGACGGGGAAAAGGATATCGAGATCATTAAGGCGAAGGGCCGTCTGAAGGTCCTTCTGGAGAAAACAAACGCAGGTGAATCTGTTCCGGGTATGTGCGGAATCGGTCATACATACTAGATGGGCAACTCACGGAGAACCATCAGAGGTCAATGCCCATCCTCATGTCAGTGATAACGGAAATGTGGCAGCTGTGCATAACGGCATTATCGAGAATTACCAGGAGCTGAAGGAGAAGCTTCTCCGCAGGGGATATTCTTTTTATTCTTCCACAGATACGGAGGTTGCTGTGAAGCTGGTGGATTATTACTACCAGAAATACGGCGGATCTCCGGTTGAGGCAGTGCGTCATGCCATGGTGCGTATCCGTGGTTCCTATGCGCTGGCAATGATGTTCCGTGATTATCCGGAAGAGATCTTTGTAGCGAGAAAAGACAGCCCTATGATCCTGGGTGTGGAGAATGGAGAATCCTATATCGCATCGGATGTTCCTGCGATCCTGAAGTATACAAGAAATGTTTATTATATCGGAAATCTGGAGCTGGCATGTGTAAAACCGGGTGAGATCACTTTTTACAATCTGGATGGTGAGGAGATCGAGAAGGAGCCTAAGATCATTGAGTGGGATGCAGAGGCGGCGGAGAAAGCCGGTTTTGAGCATTTCATGATGAAGGAGATCCATGAGCAGCCGAAAGCAGTCGCAGATACACTGAATTCCGTTATCCGGGAGGACAAGCTGGATCTGACAGAGATCGGTCTGGATGATGAGAGGATCCGCAGCATCAGCCAGGTTTATATCGTGGCCTGCGGCTCTGCTTACCATGTGGGAATGGCTGCACAGTATGTGATCGAGGATCTTGCAGGTCTTCCGGTGCGTGTGGAGCTTGCTTCGGAGTTCCGTTACCGGAAGCCGCTTCTGGATCCTGACGGCCTGGCAGTGATCATCAGTCAGTCCGGTGAGACTGCGGACAGTCTGGCTGCGCTTCGGGAATGTAAGGAGAAGGGGATCCGCACGCTGGCTATTGTCAATGTGGTGGGCTCTTCCATTGCAAGAGAGGCGGATCATGTATTCTACACACTTGCAGGACCGGAAATCTCGGTTGCTACCACCAAGGCGTACAGTACACAACTGATCGCTTCCTATGTGCTGGCATTGCAGATGGCACTGGTCCGCGGAAAGATCTCAGAGGAGCAGTGTGAGTCCTACATTAAGGAACTGAAGACACTTCCGGACAAGATCGGCAGGATCATCGAGGATAAGGAAAGGCTTCAGTGGTTTGCCTCCAAGCAGGCCAATGCAAAGGATATCTTTTTTATCGGAAGAGGGATCGATTATGCCATCAGCCTTGAGGGCAGCCTTAAGATGAAGGAGATCAGCTACATCCATTCTGAGGCGTATGCGGCTGGCGAGCTGAAGCATGGCACCATTTCCCTGATCGAGGACGGCACTCTTGTGATCGGTGTCCTGACACAGCCGGAGCTTTATGAGAAAACAGTCAGCAACATGGTGGAGTGCAGAAGCCGTGGGGCGTATCTGATGGGGCTTACTACGTTTGGAAACTATAATATCGAGGATACTGCAGATTTTACGGTTTATATCCCGAAAACAGATCCGCATTTTGCAACTTCTCTGGCAGTGATCCCGCTGCAGCTTCTGGGCTACTATGTCAGTGTAAATAAAGGTCTGGATGTGGATAAGCCGAGAAATCTTGCTAAGAGTGTTACCGTGGAATAAGGATATCTGTTTCATGGAAGGAACATTTTAGAGGCAGTTCCGTGACATCGTGAGAGCATAAAAGGATCATGATATCACGGAACTGTTTTTGCATTTGGCGATTTACGATATTTCTTGCTTTTATCAATAAAAAAGCGTAAAATGATTAGGATATTTGAATCTGTACAGAGAGTGTCCATATGAAATATTCTCTGTACCATCAAAAATGGAGGATTGCATATGAGAAAAATGGGAAAACATATCCCAGGGCTGATCGTGACGCTTGTGGTTCTGATCACAGCGATCGTATTTGCGGTCATGCTTCTGAATATGAAGGTGATCCCGACGAAGTTCATTGCAGTGATCGGACTGGTAATGCTGGTCCTGATCATGATCGTCGGAGCGCTTGTATGGAGTACGGATGGTAAGATAAGATTTGTAGTGGGAGTGATCCTGGCAGCAGTTTTTGCAGCAGTATTCATTCTCGGAAGTATGTATGTTTATAAGACACATTCCACACTGGCAGGGATTTCCGGTGTGAACACAGAGGTTACGGAGGTTGGTATTTATGTCCGTGCAGATGATTCTGCAGATTCCATAGAGGCTACAGCAGATTATGTGTATGGTGTGCTGACAGATCTTGACAGAGCCAATTCTGACAAGGCTATCCAGGAAGTGGATTCCGAGACAGGCAAGACCGTGCAGGTCCAGGAGTATGCAGGACTTACAGAGCTGGTTGACGGTCTTCTGAACGGACAGACAGGTGCGATCGTGCTGAACAGCGCATATTTAAGCGTTATTGAAGAGATGGATGGATATTCCGATATTTCTTCCAGGATCAAAGAGCTGACCGTGAAGAAGGTGGAGACAACCATTGAGCCCCAGGAGACAGAGGCGAAGGCTGAAGAGAGTACCAATGACGGTTCTGTATATACCATCTTTATCAGTGGTATCGACAGCCGCAGCGGTCTTGTTGCAAAGAGCCGAAGCGATTCCAATATCATTGCTACGGTAAATACAGCTACCAGACAGGTGCTTCTGGTTTCCACACCGCGTGATTATTTTGTACCGCTTTCTATTTCAGGCGGACAGAGAGATAAGCTGACACATGCAGGTATCTATGGTATCAATGTATGTATGGATACTCTGGGAATGCTTTACAACGAGGATGTCAACTATTATTTCCGTATCAACTTTGCAGGATTTGAGCAGCTGATCAATGCGCTTGGCGGAGTTACCGTTTATTCTGACTATGACTTTGATTCCAAGAATGAGACAGGATATCACTTCAATCAGGGAGAGAACTACCTGAACGGTGAGCAGGCTCTGGTATTCAGCCGTGAGCGTTATGCCTTTAAAGAGGGCGACCGTCAGCGTGGCAAGAACCAGATGGCAGTGATCAAGGGTGTGATCAACAAGGCTCTTTCACCGGAGCTTCTGAAGAATTATTCTTCTGTTCTTTCCAGCATCCAGGGATGCTTTGAGACCAATATCTCCTATGAGGAGATCGCCAGACTGCTCCAGCAGCAGCTGAACAACGGCGGTGACTGGAACATCGTAAGCTACAGTGTAAATGGTACCGGTGACACACAGAAGCCGTACTCCATGAGCCAGAAGGCTTACGTTATGATCCCGGATGAGTCTACCGTTCAGAAGGCGGAGGCCATGATGAAGAAGGTTCGTGACGGAGAGACTGTTTCCCAGGAGGAGGCAGACAGTGCAACATCAGTGGCAGCAGCTACGGATAATGATGCACAGGCAGCTGCAGAGGAAAGTACAGCAGAAGCGCAGGGTGAGACTGCAGATGCCACACAGAATGGCACAGCAGATGCCCAGGCAGCAGACGGAACTGTTGCAGAGTAGTAAGATAAACTTATTAAAATTTTAGCATAAGAACAGCCGGGGAAGCGTAAAGCTTTCCACCGGCTGTTTTTTCATGAGAAACAGAACGAAAAAAATCCACCGGCGATCACCGATGGATTTTTTTTTACAGGATCTCTTTCAGATATCTTTCCAGGGCATCCTGCCATGTTGGAAGTGGCTGGAAGCCGTTTTTTATAAGCTTGGATTTATCCAGGCGGCTGTTGAATGGACGTACAGCCTTGGAAACGCCATACTCTGCAGTTGTGACAGGAGATACCTCTACTTTTTCGTATTCCTTGTGGCCGAGGGCAGCAGCCTGGCGGAAGATCTCTTTAGTGAAATCATACCAGCTGATGAAGCCGCCTTCGTTGGTTGCGTGATAGTAGCCGTATTTCTCTGTCTCGACCATGTCTACCAGAAGACGTGCAAGGTCGTAGGTGTAGGTCGGAGTTCCGATCTGGTCACTGACTACGGTAAGCTTGTCATGGGTTTTTCCCAGATTTACCATGGTACGGATAAAGTTTTTGCCGTTTTTGCCGAATACCCATGCAATACGTACGATAAAGAATTTATCTACAGTGCCGGATACTGCCAGTTCACCGTCAAGCTTGGTCTGACCGTATACGTTCTGTGGAGCGTAGTCCTTGCAGTCCGGATCCCATGGTGTGGTTCCCTGGCCGTCAAAAACGTAGTCTGTGGAAATATACATCATCTTGATGCCAAGCTCCTTGCAGATGTCCGCAATGTTCTGTGTTCCTACAACATTGACAAGACGTACCTTCTCACGGTTTTCCTCGTCCTCTGCAGCATCTACGGCTGTCCATGCGGCACAGTGTACTACTGCATCAGGCTTTACCTCACGGATGGTTTTTGCTACCGCTTCTTTATCTGTGATATCAAGCTGCACATAAGGCATGGTGGTAACAGGAGTACCATCAGCGATGCCGCTGTAGGAAGGAGCAATGTCACTTCCTACGCCTTCATATCCACGGCCGGACAGTTCATTCATTACGTCATGGCCAAGCTGGCCGCCAACACCTGTTACGAAAAATTTCATGCTTTAACCTCCTCGCGGTTTCCATACATTTCTTCGTAGTAGTTCTGATACTCGCCGGAGATGATGGTTTCCCACCATTCCTTGTTGTCAAGGTACCATTTGATGGTCTTTTTGATTCCGTCTGCGAATTTTGTTTCAGGAAGCCATCCAAGCTCGTTGTGGATCTTGGTCGGGTCGATAGCGTAGCGCATGTCATGGCCTTTACGGTCTGCTACATGTGTGATCAGGCTTTCCGGTTTGCCAAGCTCCTTGCAGATCAGTTTTACGATATCGATGTTTTTCATCTCGTTATGTCCGCCTACATTGTAAACCTCGCCTACACGTCCTTTGTGGATGATCAGGTCGATGGCACGGCAGTGATCCTCAACATAGAGCCAGTCGCGGACATTTTCACCCTTTCCGTAAACCGGGAGTGGTTTGTCGTTCAAAGCGTTGGCGATCATCAGCGGGATCAGCTTTTCCGGGAAGTGATACGGGCCGTAGTTGTTGGAGCAGCGGCTGATGGTCACAGGCAGGCCGTAGGTTCTGTGGTATGCGAGAACAAGAAGGTCAGCACCTGCTTTGGAGGAGCTGTACGGGCTGCTTGTATGGATCGGAGTTTCCTCTGTGAAGAAGAGGTCCGGTCTGTCAAGAGGAAGATCTCCGTAAACCTCGTCTGTGGAAACCTGATGATAACGCTGGATTCCGTATTTACGGCAGGCATCCATGAGAACAGCAGTACCCTTGATGTTGGTGTCAAGGAATACCTCCGGGTTTTCGATGGAACGGTCTACGTGGCTCTCAGCTGCGAAGTTTACCACGATGTCAGGATGCTCCTCCTCGAAAAGCTTGTAAACAGCGTCACGGTCTGTGATGCTTTCTTTTACAAAGCGGAAGTTCGGCTTGTCCATGACCGGTGCAAGAGTGGAAAGGTTTCCGGCATAGGTCAGGCAGTCCAGGCATACGATACGGTAATCCGGATGAGCCTCCATCATATGAAAAATAAAGTTGCTTCCGATAAATCCGGCGCCGCCGGTAACGATGATTGTCATAAAAAATCTCCTTTATAATAAATGATTGATCTTATACGGATTTCGTCGAAACGGAGTCCGCAGGTAAATTCAGTGTCGGAAAATCAGATCGGCTTAGTGAAGCGCGTCCAGATATTTTCCGTCCAGAACATCCTTGAGATACTGGCCATACTGGTTTTTCTTAAGGATTTCGTAAACCTTGAGCACGTCCTCCTTTGTGATCC
>OGDF01002354.1_pt1 | contig 25884 bp, 15 predicted proteins | sample 1570141 | NCBI WGS metagenome assembly OGDF01 (sample SAMEA4370581, study PRJEB24528) | human gut metagenome | reverse complement strand
CCGCCTTCCGAAAGGATTTCGACGAGAAGAAAAGCGGTCAGTTAAAGAAATATGGTGCCCTCAGTGCCCTGAACCAGGCAGTCCCGTTCATCTGCAAAAAACTCCTGGAAGAATACGGGGAGGAGCATGTACATTTCTGCAGAGGCCTGGATACCTCCCTGATCCGGACTGCCCTTGGATTTGAGAAAACAAAAAAGGACCAGATGCATGAGGTGGACGCTTACTGTGTCGGGCTTGCAGCACTGGAGGTCAATGAGGTGGAAACACCTGCGTTTGACCATACCTTTCAGATACGCCAGTTCCGGAGACAGGACCGGTCCATCATCCATCATCAGACCGGCCGCTCCTATTACCAGGGAAAAGAAAAAGTTGCCCAGAACCGGAAACCGGGTTTCGAGCAGAAAACAACGGCTCTTTCCCAGTGGTATGAAGAACAGGTCAGGATCCATGGGGAGAAGGAAGCTGAGAAGCTTCGGAGCCAGCTTAGGGTTGAGAAGAGCTGCAGGCATTACAATGACATGGACCGGTTCCTGCCGGGAGCCGTATTCCTTTATGAAGGGAAACGATACGTGCTGTCTGGAAGGATCACGAACGGAAAATACCTGCGGGCCTGCGGACAGGGGATGAAAAATTTCCCTGCTGCAGAGTGTACGTTCATCCGGCATAATGCAGGATTGGTTTTTATTTGATATTTGAAACAGTTATATTACATTTTCCAGGCGCGTCCGTATCTCACGACTAAAGTCACGAGTCTTGGACGCGCATATTAATAAAGCCTGATTTTCTGCTTTCGGAATTTCAGGCTTTTTTCATATTATTTGGGAAAATTCAAAGAGAGGAGAGTTTGATTTTGATTGATACAAAGACAATAAGGACACAGCAGGAGATCATTGCCAAGCGGAACATGACACTTCCTAAAAAATGGATCCTTGGCATTGATGCAGGTTTTTCCAGTTTGAAGGGATTTGCTCCGAACAAATATTTCTGTTTTCCGTCTTTTGCCCACAAGCTTGATTCTGAACTTCAGGTTGTAAATGAAAAGGATATTCTGTACCGCGATGAGAGCGGGACATATCTTGTAGGGGCATCTGCGCAGAACCAGATCGGTTCGGATGATACAAATGAAACGGAAACGGAACTCTATGCAAGAAACCGTTATGCCAATAAGAAATTCAAGATCGTGATCGCTACCGGCATGGCACTTGGGATCAGCGAGAATCTTTATGGTAAAAAAAGTGATGAGCAGGAGATCGTCGTTCAGACAGGGCTTCCGACTGCTTATATCACAAAAGACAAAAAGTCGATCATAAAAGCATTTTCTGAACATTATGTATTTGAATTAAAGATCGGGACAGGAAACTGGAAAAAGTACGATATCCAGGTGAAACCTGAAAATGTAGCTGTCATGCCTCAGCCTGCCGGCAGCCTTTATTCCGTAGTGATCGATGAGACCGGACATTTTCTTCCGGATACAAAAGAATTCTTTTTAAAAAATATCCTGATTGCAGACGTAGGTTTTGGCACCTTTGATCCGTATGGACTGATCAACCGTAAGTTAGTATTGAAGGAATCCCTGTCCAATATCGGTATGCGGCGTATCCTGTCAGAGACATCTGCTTTATTAAGGGATTTATACGGGGAAGATATCCGGGTCCCTGCAATGCAGAAGTTCCTTGAGAAAGGATATGTTGACGTTCTGGATGAAGAGACCATGCAGTCGGAGTCCGTACCGATCGCTCCTTTGGTTGAAAGGGCGAGCGAGATGGTATTCCAGGAGGCAGTAGCTTCCCTGAAGAACATGACTAACTATATGAGGGACTATGATATCCTGATCCCTACAGGAGGCACCTGCTCTTTATGGATGGATAAGTTTAAGGAACATTTCAAAGGAATGAAATCTTTGACGGTTATCCCAGGCAACCGGAATGACAAGCTGCCGTTACTATATGCAAATGTCCGCGGGTATTTCATGTTTTGCCACATGAATTCTAAGGCAGGTGGTTGATTTGAAGATACGAATTCGATTGTATCACTACCACGACCTCGATCTGGTGTCTCTTTACAGGGAAGGCAGGATATCCATCCCAAAAGCAGTGAAGCTCACATTGAATGCATTTGCCCGTAAACGTTATGTCAGGCTGGAGACAGTCGATAAGAAATGTGAAAAGATTGCCAAACCGGTATATATGTTTAACATCATCTTAGATGAGAAAAAGGACAAAGATGCCATTGATCTGTTGAATAAGATAGACAAGGGATACCGGAACAATTTTATCAAGCAGCTGCTCAGGGTATATCTGTGTTTTGTCCTTCCGGGCTGTTATACGGCACAGGAAAACCTGGAGTATTTTGCAGAACGGGAAAAGGGGATTTTTGGGGAACGCGAAGTTGTCCCGGCTCCGATCAGCAGATATGTGAGAGAAAAGACTTCCGAACAGAAACGTGTGACGGAAGCTCCGATAGAGGTTGAAGGAGTTGTCATAAAAGATCTGCCTCCTGAGAAACCGGAGGATTCAAATGTCCCTGAAACAAAAGACTCTTTTGGGGATTCCAGGGAAACAGATCCTGTAAAGGAATCTCCGAATGAGAGTCTGGAGCCGGAAATTCAGGAAGATCCTTCCTTGCAGGAATCTTCGAAAGACGAGCTGACAGAAACTGGTAGCTTAAATAATGAAGAGGAATCTGAGTTAATGGGTCTTTTCAAAAATATGGTGATATGATAAAGAAGGAGAGGGTTTTCGCTCCCTCTTTTAAACCTGTTTTTTTAAGTCAGGAGCGCACTTGGATATCTGACGGTATCAGGATAAGGCAAAAAAGTGAATTCGAATTCACTTTTTTGAGAAGAAGAGTATCAGAGATGATACTCTTTTTTTCATTGTGTGATCTTTCGACCCTTCTGGAAAAGTTCCATAGTCAAGGTCTTTTCTTATTTATAAGGATTTATTCTTCTTTTAAAATTAAATCCGCGGTATTCCCAGACCACAAGTGTTTGGAAACGCCGCGGATATTTTTTATTGTACTACGATTTGATACTGAGGTCTGCAGAACTTAACTCTAGGAAGATTTTTGATGTAATAGCTTTTTTCGCATACACAATAGCCTTCAGGAATAACTTCTGTTATTTTTTTCGTATTTCCTTCAATTGTCCAAAATCTTGCTCCCTGTACTTTTGTTACGAGTCCGGTATGCTCGTAATCGCTTCCATTATAGAAAAGAACGATATCTCCTTTTTTCGGGGTATTATAGGATGGAAGATAATAAGGAAGATAACGGCAGGCAACATAAGGCCAATCTTTTAACAGCTTTTTGGCAGTATTTCGTCCATATGTTTTCATCATACACCATGAGATAAACATTGCACACCAGGGATCACCCTGATAGTAGTCATCTACGTCTCTGGCATACTTGGTATAGTTGTTATATCCAGCATTTGCTGTTTTACTATCCAGGTTTCTTTCCGTACGTTTCTCACGATATCCAATTTCTTTTCTGGCTGTTACAATTAGTGCATCTATTGCATTGTTAGTTTTTTTATTCAGATCTAAGACATTGATTGTACAGGTATATGTTATTCCCTGGTTTGTTGCTGTAATAGTAGTTTTTCCAGTTTTCTTTCCAGTAATCTGTCCAGAAGAGGAAACGGTAGCGACGGATCTGTCAGATGATTTCCATGAGGTTGTACCGTATGCATTGTTTAGCTTTAAAGAAACTTTCTTTCCGACATAGATAGAAACAGAAGTGTTGCTGATGGATACTTTTGGAACTGTTATCCGACATGTGTATTTCTGATTTTTATACGTTGCATATATTTTTACAGTTCCGTTGTTAACACCGGTAATATAACCGGATTTGCTTACAGCTACAATCTGTTCGTTTTCAGAAGCCCATGCTACCTGATTGCTTACAGCATTATTAAGATAGAGCCGAGATTTCTGGCCGATCTTGATGACCGCGGATGTTTTACTTAATTTCGGGGGTTTTATAGTTGCCGCTGCGACCGGAGCTGGTACTGAGAAAACCTGCACTGGCATTGGAGCTGAAAACAGCAGGGTTATGACAAGCAGCCAGGATATGAGCCTGTTCCTAAAACAGGTATGGTTTGTGGTAGTCTTTTTTTTCATTTCATTCCTCCATTCTGATATTGAGATATCCAATTATCTGTAAATTTGAAAAAGAGTGAAAAAAAATGAAAAAAGATCCGATTCCCACTTGCCATCATAAATGTATCAGACGGAAAAAATCCTGCTGCCGTCTGTTTGGCGGTACCAGGATAAGGAAAAAAGTGAATTCGAATTCACTTTTTTGAGAAGAAGAGTATCAGGAATGGTGCTCTTTTTCGTTGTGCAATCTTTCGGCCTTTCAGAAAAGTTTCATAGTCAAGACCTCTTCTTATTTCTTTTTTGCAAAAGGTAATATCCGCGGAGATTTCCGCCACCATCCCGTCGGCACTCTGAAAATTTCTGTTTATCCGCGGAGATTTCCCAGTGTAATCCACCGGCTGCCAGGAAGGATCAAAAGCCGATACTGCCGCGGAGGATTCAGCCGATCATTTTTTCCTTACAGTCTGGATACAATGAAACATATCGGAGGTCTGCAATCTGCGGATAATAAATCTGACAACAGCGGTATATCCGCACTCTATTATTATAGGAAGTAAAACAGATAATTCCGCGGAGAATACCATTGCCGCCCGGTTTCCTTTGGTGTTAAGAACCGTAAACAGAAACCAGGAATCCAAAATTAACAGAAGATTGCCCATCTGAAACCGTAATTTATCAGCATTGATACAGATATCCCATATCCCTCTTTTTTTTCTCCCATTTCTTTCGTTTTTAATCCCTTTTTTTTCGTACCTGATTTTTTTCTTCCCCCTTTTTGATATGATACAAACATAGAAAGAAAATTATTTTCAACCGTGTTTTTGATATGTTATAATTATTGTAATTAAAAAAACGGTGAGAACTGAAAAAAGTGAATTCGAATTCAAATTTTTGCAGCATTAATATTCCGCGGAGATTCCCACCTCCCGCAGTTCTTTCTAAAAAACAATAGGAAAAAAATAGAAAAGGAGATCTTTATATGAAGAAAAGATATTTAGCTATTTTACTTGCAGCATCTATGGCATTTGCATCCGTTTCCTCTGTATCAGCAAGTTATGAGTTTACAGATGGAGCTTCCGCGGAGATTGGTGATGCTGCCAATACTGATGAAGTTGACGAAAGTGCAGAAGAAGAGCAGGATTTTACGGATGGTTATGAAACATCTGGAGTAGATACCCAGTCCGCGGAGAATGGTTTTTCTGATGATTTTTCCGCTGTGGATAATGGAGAAGATGCGGCTGCGGCAACATCCCAGAGTACTTACAATGTTCATGTATCCGGTACGGTTTATCTTTCAGAAGCAGAAAAGTTTCTGGAGTTGGTTAATGCGGAAAGGGCGAAAAAGGGCGTGAAGCCTATGAAGCTTGATAACGAGATGATGAGATGTGCGATTGATAGGGCGGCACAGGCTTCGGTAGTATATAATCATATTTTGCCAAATGATAAACAAGTTCGGTCGAAATATCCGACGATTATGACAGAGAATATTTCATTAAAAACCAAATATTCTGCGGAGACTTTTTTTAATAGCTGGATGCACTCAGCAGCACATAAAGAGGCTTTACTAGATGGAAGTCATGACTTAATAGGGTTTGCAGTGTTCAAACCAGATGGCTCGAATTGGTATGGTGGAGCAGCAACTTTTTTCTATGATAATAAGACTTATTCCTATACTCCATTTACAGGTTCTTATACTGATTATAATAGAGAGTTTGAGATAGAACTCGCAAACCGATATCTGGATTTTAAATCAGATGCCCCATTGAGCTGTGCGGTAGGTTCATTTAATACCGTAGTTCCGAAACTGAAGCATTATCTTTATTGTCCCCCTTATGATATTGGAACTTACAACATTTCAAATAACGACGGCACATGGGAATCTTCAGATCCGTCCGTTGCGACTGTGGATAGTAATGGAAATGTGAAGGCATTAAAACCAGGAAATGCAAGTTTAAAATTCTATGTAAATGGAAGTGACAGGTACTATGAAAAAACAGTCAGGGTAACAGGAGATGCGGTGACGGCAACACCAACCCCTACCCCAACGGAAGTGCCGAAGCCGACAGCGACTCCTACCCCGACGGAAGCACCGAAGCCGACGGTAACGCCAACACCAACAGAAGTACCGAAGCCGACAGCAACGCCGACGCCAAAGCCAACGGAAGCGGCGAAACCGACAGCGACCCCTACGCCGACTCCAACGACGACGCCAACAGAGGCTCCAAAGCCGACAGCGACTCCTGCCCCGATCCCGACAGTACCTTTGGTTCCGTCTGATCCGGATGGGAAGCAGGATTTTGCCGCAGATATCAAGGTGCAGGTGAAAGCAGAAGGGGAATACATCAACATTTCATGGAATCAGGTGCCGGATGTGGAGGGTTATCTGATCTATAAAAAATACAACAACGGATACGCCCGGATGCAGACCGTTTACGGAAATGAAACTTCCTGCCGTTACCGCCTAGGATACGATAAGGATCTTACCCTGATCGTGCGTGCATACAAGACTGGCACAAGTGGAATTCTTTACAGCAGCAACAGCAATGAAGTCACTGTAAAAACGCCAAAAGATTTTGCGGCACCTGCTGCCCCGGTACTGACCGCAAAGCGCAAAGGAACGGTTGTCACATTCAGCTGGGATCAGCCGGAGAATGCAGCGAAATACCGGATCTACGTCTCCACGGACGGAAAGCACTATAAGGGACTTAAAACAGTGGAAGAGGAGACAACGGCTTCAGGCAAATTTACATGGGGACAGACGCTCCGCTTTAAGATCCGCGCAGCATCCGTACAGGGAAGCGAGGAAAAATGGAGCGGGTACAGTCAGGCTGTGACGGTAAAGATGGTTCCGTCCAAAACAGCAGTTAAATCCATTTCCAACAAGAGTCGTGGAAAGCTGACCTTGAGCTGGAAGAAAGTCTCCGAAGCAAGAGGCTATGAGATCTACCGCAAGATTGGAAAGACCGGGAAATATAAAAGGGTCAAGACGATCACAAAGAATTCAACAGTGAAGTACACAAATATGAAGCTGAAAAAGGGAACCGCTTATTATTACAGGGTTCGTTCCTATACGATCGGTGCAAACGGAAAGAAAGTATACAGCAGATGGTCTAATGTAAAAGGCAAGACCTGCAGATAACAGGCAGTTTTAAGACAGGGAGGGTATGACTCAGGATGAGCCTGCCTTCCCTGAAATTATATGTTTGGATGGAAATGAGACATGGATTGTGATATAGTTAAGATAAGAACAGGAGGTGGTAGCAGAGGTGGAAAGAAACAAGATAAAGCCGGATACCATACTAAAGACCTTTTGGAGGGATAATGAACACTTTGCAGATCTGTTCAATGCAGCATTGTTTGATGGCAGACAGGTATTAAAGGCAGGTGACCTTACAGAAGCTGACACAGATATTTCTTCGGTACTTAAATTTAACGGCCATGCGGAGACGATGCAGAAGATTCTGGATGTTGTAAAGAAAACGGCCTACGGTGTGGATTTTGTGATCTGGGGACTGGAAAATCAGGCAAAGATTCATTACGCAATGCCGCTCAGACACATGGTTGGAGATGCGTTTTCTTATATGAAGGAATATGATGAGATCGCAGCCCAGAACAGGAAAGATAAGGGCTTTGATTCATCCGAGGAGTTCCTGTCAAATTTTAAGAAAACAGACCGTCTGCATCCGGTGATCAGCCTTTGCGTATACTATGGAGAACGTGAGTGGGATGGGCCGCTTTCGCTGAAGGATATGTTGAAGATCCCGGAAGAACTGGAGGCTATGATAGCTGATTATAAAATGAACCTGATCCAGGTGAGAACCAGTGAATCACTTAAGTTTTGCAATCCGGATGTAGATACCGTATTTGATGTCAGCAGGGCTATATATGCCAGAGATTATCAAAAAATAAATCGAAAATACAAAGACCAGGCAATCTCAACAGATCTTGGTCTTGTAATAGGGGCGATCACGGAATCGCAGCAGCTGATTGACCATGCTTTGGAACTGGAACGAAAAGGAGGTAGGGTTGATATGTGCAACGCACTAGAGGAATTAAAACAGGAAGGTGTTCAGGAAGGCGTTCAAAAAGGCATACGCATTCTTATTCGAACCTATAAGGATTTTAATGTAACTAAGGATAGTGCAGTCAAGAAATTAATGGAAGAGTTTTCAATGCCAGAAGATGAAGCTGCGGATTATGTGAACAGGTACTGGTGATCAGGTAACTAAATATAAGAAAAAAGGTAAAAAAGGCAGGCTCTTGGAATGTTCCAGGACTCTGTCTTTTTTCATTTTGTAGCGATTATCTAAAAAAAAGTTTTTTGTCATATTAGAGGCGTCCTTTTTTGGGCAGGGTACGGGTATCTTGTATGCGGGATTTCTGTCTGGTTTTTTTGATACGGCAGAATCGTATGAACAGAGCCTGTGAAAAAGATGGAATTTATTTTTTCTGTTTTTTTTCATATTAACTCTGTCCGATTAAGGATAAAAAATAAGAAAGGAGGTTCCGGCGGATGAGACATCGAACAGGCTCACCGCCACATGACAAAACTGCGAAAACAGTTTCCATGGGAGCCCTTTGGGGAAATAAGTCACCGCCGGTACGGTTTTTTGGCGGAAATAAACTTGTTTTTTGAAAGGAGTTCTTTTATGGAAAGAAAGAAGAATAGTGCGCTGTACAACAAGCTGGTTTCCTTGTTTACATCCATTCTTATGGTACTTAGTACCTTCATCAGTTATATTCCGACTTCTGCATTATCCGTGCAGGCAGCGGACCATAACAGGGAAGATCTATATACGATCGAACATCTTGCCAACATCAATACGATCGATCCGGACTTTGACATCGCAACAGATGCGAAGCCGGTAACGTTCGGTGATTTTGACAGTTACACAACGAACTTTGAAAATGACCTGAGTGAGACTCCATTCCTGGGCGACAACGCGATCGTAGTCGTACAGAAAGTAGATGACCCTACTACAGACGGCCAGCAGCCATGGATCACTTATCATCATGTAGCAAAGAACAGTGTGACTGGCGAAGCTTACGACTTAAAAGTAACCCTGACCGGTTATGATAAGCACAGCTACAAAAGTATCTCCAAAGAAACAGGGATGGAGATCCCTCCGTTCTTTGCAGCAGGCAAAAAAACCGTAGGTTTCTGGACAGAGACTTTAAGGGACGTGACCTGCAGTTTTGAGTGGCTGGTATCCACAGGAGATCAGTCCAACCGTGCGATGACTTCTGATGAGAAAGCAAACTTCCGTTCCTATTTCACATTGAGTGACCTTGATGCAAACCAGGGCTTCGATATTCAGAAACAGGACGGTCTTGTTGGACTTTACAAATACTCCATTGGCGGACATGAAGACCATCTGTTCCAGATGACAAGCTCCACAAAAGTTACACTTCCTTCTGACGGCGTGACTTACACCCCTGGTAAATCCTATCCTTGGTACACGGGTTCCATTGTCGCAAGACCAGAGAGCACAGAGGATGAAGACGAGTGGGGCTGGGTTATGGGCTACATGAAAGGTACAGATAATTTCTCCCTTACTTTTTATGATAACTGGACCCGTTTTGCCAGAACAAAAGATTTTCAGGCTGAAATGATGTTCCCGGATATGACTCCGTTTGCGATCCATTACGGATTTGCTGCACAGTCCATGTTCTCTTATCAGTATCCACCGGATGCTCAGATGATTCTGAAGCATGTTGGAGAAAAAGGTGCGTCATGGGATGAAGCTGTTGATGCTTACGATGAAAACAATGCTTTTGAGATCAATGATTATGATGAGTTTGACTACCTGATCAGGGCTTATTCCCCAGGATTTAGAACGAATGAGTTCGAGATAAAGGATACACTGGAAGAATGCCTGACCATTAAGGATGACCATCACGTTACGATCACCGACAAAGACGGTAAAAACGTGACCAAGAACTTTGATATCACTATTGACGGGCAGACGATCACCTGTAACCCGAATGAGAAATACCGGATCAGTGAAGACTTTGCAAAGCAGAATCAGATGTTCACAGTAAGGCTTACCGTCCACAGGGTAAAAACTGAGGATGTCAGGGACTTCATGGCACCATGGCTGGCTAACAACGGTTATACCTTCTATGTTCCGAATGTTGCAACATTAAGATTCTCTGATGACCAGAACGGTACACAGGAATTTACTTCCAATGAAGTATGGATCACAGATGATATCGAGAGCAGACTGACAGTAGAAAAAGATGCTAAGTATGATGACTGGAAAGTAGGAGATGAGGTCACATATTCTGTTGAAGTCACACAGACAAAACAGGATGGTTATGCTACAAACGTAGTGGTAACAGACCAGGATATCCCTTCCTGCCTGAAGCTTGTCAATAATGGATGGGAAGTAGACGGACCGGCTTCCGGAGAAACACCGAGTATGTCCTCTCTGGGAGACAACGGCTGGATCCTTACCTGCCCGATCTTACAGTATAATGATTCCATCCGTATCACATTCAAATGCGTGGTAACAAAAGACGCAAATGGAAAAGACTGGATCAATACTGCAAAAGCTACTGCAGACAACTTCTATGACGGAAACGGTGATAAAGCATACGCATCTGACAGTGCGGAAATCTGGGTAAACAGCCCGGTCCTGACTGTTGATAAAGTAGCTGACCGTTACGAATATGAAGTAGGCGATACTGTGAAATATACAGTAAGCGTTAAGAATACAACAGATTATACTGTTGCACAGAATGTAACTGTTGAAGATATCGAACTTCCGGATGGCCTTGAGCTTCAGGGAGATGTAGTGGCAGACATGGGTGAAAGCCAGACAACTATCGGATGGCCTGTAACAGATGGCACTACAACAATCGCAAAAGAAGATAAAGATAATAATGTAGCCGTTGTTCCAGACGGAAACGGATGGACTGTAACAGCTGATTACCTTCCTTCCGGAACACCTTTAAATATCACATTTAACTGTGTAGCAACTAAAAATGCAAATGGTGTGGAAAGCCAGAACGTTGTTTCTGCAACCGCAGATAACTTCTTAAGCCTTGATGAAAATCAGGAGCCTCAGACCGCACAGGATGATACAGAAGTTTATGTCAATACCGCATACTTTGATATTGAAAAGACTTCCGATGCATACGAATGGCAGGTTGGTGACCATGTTCCATTTGAAATCACAGTTAAGAACGTGAATGACGAAGGCACACAGAACCTTGCAGGTGATGAAAAATATGCAGGTCTTGACGAGGATGAGAAAGCTAAGATCGGTGCTGCAGGCAAAACCGTAGCCCGTAATGTCGTCATCACAGATAAAGACATCCCGGCAGGATTTAAACTTGATTTTGATTCTGTTAATGTACAGACTGCAGATACAGCAGATTCCGTAGAGGATGAAGTTGACAAACAGCTGGCAGCTCTTGAAAACGAATCCGTTGATGAGCAGGCCATGACAGAAGATGAGATTCTTGCAAATGCAGGAATTGACCTTGATGAAGATGGTACGGATGCATCTGATGATGTAGACCTTGACCTTCCGGAACTGAACGGAGATCAGGATAGTACAGGAGACACAGATGGAAGCGATAATACAGACCTTCCAGATGTAACAAACCCGGACAAACATGATCCAACACCGGCAGAAGAGATGACTGTAACAGGAATCCCGGATACCTTTGATGACCATGTAGCCGGAACACCGGATAAATCAAATGATGTTGATGAATCCCTGTGGAATGAAACAGTAAATAAAGATATCACAAAAGAACTTACCCAGGTAGGTAATGGCTGGGAATTAAAGATCAGCAACCTGCCGGCAGGTAATGATGTAATGATCCGTTTCACATGTGAAGCACTGGAAGCAGGCAACGGAGCAGAAGGTGTGAACGTTGGTACGGTATCTGCAACAAACGGTATCGAAAAATCTGATGACGCAGAAGCATATATCAATACAGCAGCCCTGTCAATCGACAAACAGGTTGTTAACAAATATGCTGCAGGCGGAGAAGAAGATGCCCAGGACGGACGTGAAGGATATGAATTCCGTGTAGGCGACGATGTAGAGTACAAACTGATCGTGAACAACAACCAGAAAGGCTCTGTGGCCCGTAACGTGGTAATTTCCGATACAACGATCCCGGCAGGACTTACTCTTGATGAAAGCAGTATCACAGTTGAGGGACTTCCGGATACTTATACGAACCCGGTAGCAGGTACGGATGATGAATCCAGCCAGCTTGACCCGGATCATTATAATGAGACAGAAGTAAACCCGATTCTTTCCAATGTTGAAGCTGTAAAGGGTGGTTTCCAGGTAACAATCGACAATCTGCCTTGTACAACAGGAGATAACCTTAATAACCTGACTACTCCGGTAGTGATCACATATCACTGCACAGTCGAAGAAGATATCAATGGTGACGTTGTCATCAATACTGCAAAAGCTGATGCAGATAATGCAGAGGCAGTGACAGACTCTGAAAAGATCTGGGTTAACAGTCCGGTACTTGACCAGACTAAGAAAGCCGACAGAGAAGAATATATGGTAGGAGATACCATTACTTATCAGGTAGACTTAGACCAGACTCAGACAGGCTGTGTAGCAAGAGATATCACATTTACTGATACAATTGACACAGAAGGCGTAAAACTCCAGAAGAATTCTATCGTTCTTATCGATCAGGATGGAAACAAAGTTGACCCTGCAAATGTAACCGTTAATGGAAATACATTTACTGTTGAAACAGGATTAAATCTTGTAAAGGCACATGGATACATGAATATCGACCTTGGTGCTGCCAACGAAGAAACCGGAGATTCCGGAAGAACTGAAGTTGGTGATTACAATCCTCTGAAACTGGAAAGAGAAACACACCTGACACTTGAATATGCAGTAGAAGTTACAGACCCTGACCTTGCAGGTGAGAGAGTCCACAACGTTATCACTGCAAATTCTAAAGAAAATATCCCGGTTGACAGCGAAGCAGAAGTTCCGATCTACGGACCGGCACTTGATATCGTTAAGGAATCTGATAAGACAGAATACCAGGTTGGCGAAAAAGCTCAGTACAAACTGACCGTCCGCGAACTGCGTGATAATATCACAGCAAAACAGGTAGTCATTACAGATGCTTTCCAGCAGGAAGGAATGAAGATCTCCAAGATCAGCGTTCATTTCAATGGAGAGACCCTTGATTCAGCTGAGATCGACCAGACAGCGGATAATGCATTTAAGATCAATACTGGTGTAGACCTGACGATCGAGGATAAGCTGGAAGTATTCTATACAGTTGTATTCACAGATCCGTCACTCCATGACCAGGATGTCATCAATGTAGCAACAGCTAAAGGTGAAAATACAGAAGAAGAGAAGCAGGATAACAGCGTTCATATTGTAGATGAAACACCGGGGCTGACTATTAAAAAAGTTTCCGATAAGGAATCTTATAAAGTTGGTGATACCGGACATTACACAGTAACTGTTACCAATACTGAAAAAGGCACAACAGCCCGCAACGTTATCATCAAAGATGCGCTTCAGGTAGAAGGTGCCAAGATCGTTGAGAATTCTATCAAGGTCTACAATGACGCAGGAAAACTCATGGATGATGCGGAGATCGAGCATTCTGATACAGATTATGCAATCGCCACAGGCCATGATCTTGAATACAAAGAACAGTTTACCGTAAATTATGATGTTCTGTTTGAGTCCGAGTCTCTTGCAGGCAAAGATATCCTTAACGTTGCCAGAGCAACATGTGACAACTTAAGAGTAGAAACAAAGACACCGGATCCGATTAAACTGGCAAACGGACTTGAAGTTTACAAATCCGCAGATCCTGCAACAGGTTCCGTGGTTAAGAACGGAGATACTATCAATTATTCCATCAATGTCAAGAACACATCCAACGATGACATGAAGAATGTCCTTGTAAAGGATATGATTCCTGAATATACGGAATATGCTTCCAGTGAAGAGCAGGATGGTGTGATCGCAGGCACCAGAACCCTTAATGACAAGCTTTATGCTACATTTGTAATCGAATCCCTTCCGGCTGGAGAGGAGAAAACCGTTTCCTTTGCTGTAACTGTAACAGATGCACCACAGGAAGCTATGATCCTCAATGTAGCCCAGGTTCGTGTAACCAAGTTTGCACTGGATGACCAGACAGACAATACATGGACACATGAAGCATTCAGAAATACAAATGAAACAGTACATTATACTGATACAAGATGGGTTAAAGACCAGAATGTAGTATATATCGACGGTGGAAAGCTTTCCGTTGAAAAATCATCTGACAAGATGAACTATTCTGTAGGCGAGACTGGACATTACACAGTTTCCGTTAAACAGAAAGTGGAAGGCGCAGTTGCAAGAAATGTTGTTGTAGCTGATAAACTGCAGAAGAAGGGTGCTTACATCCAGAAAGATTCCATCAAGGCTTACATCCTCAGAGAGGGTGCAGAAGAACCGGAAGAGATCGAGGATGTACAGCTCGTAGCAAAAGATTTCGAGTATACCCTGTATACGAATACAAACCTGAAATACGGTGAAGAGATCCTGGTGAAATACGATGTTCTCTTCAAGGATGCAGAACTTGAGGGACAGCAGATCAAGAATGTCGCCCTGGCAAAAGATGATTCTACTGTACCGGGTGATGAGCCAACTGATACAAACAGAGTAACTGTCGGTGATGCAGGACTGATCATTGCGAAGTCCAGTGACAAGGCAAAATACAAAGTTGGGGATGTTGGTAAATACACTCTGAAAGTTACTGCTGCTGACCAGTCAAGAACGATCAAGAATGTAGTTGTCAAAGACGTTATGAAGCAGAAGGGCGCACACCTGGTAACAGGAACTGTTCGTACCTACTACGATAACGAAGAGCTGAAAGTCGATGTTCAGGAAAAGGATAATGGTTTTGTTGTTGAGACAAAACATGATCTTTCCGGAACACATGCGATCTATGTAACATATGATGTTGTATTCGAGGAGGCATCCTTAGACGGAAGAGATGTAACAAACATCGCTACCACATGGGGTGACAATACGAACCCATCTGATGATGAGCATACCGTTCATGTAGGAAAAGGTGATACACCGGCTCCGGATCCAAATCCGAGCCCAGATCCTGATACTCCGGATCCTGATAAACCTGGAGTTGGCGGTATGACGATTGCTAAGACAGCAAATAAGAACGAAGTAGCCGTTGGCGATGTTGTATCTTATACACTGACAGCGAAAGTAAATTCCGGTAAGGAAACAGCTAAGAATGTAGTCATTACCGATACTCTTGATGCCGACCTGTTCGAGCACCTTGAGATTGATAAAGACTCCTTTAGAAGCTATCTGGATGACTCCGAGTTCCATGGAACAGATTTAAGCATCAGTTCTACAGGATTTACACTGAAATCCGGCAAGGATATGAAACCTGGACAGGTCATGAAAGTCACCTATGATGTTAAGGTAAAAGATGATACCCTGAAAGGCAAGACCTTCAAGAACATCGCTACCGTATCCAGTGACAACATGGACACTGCTAAGGACAAAGAATCCGTAAAGGTTAAAACAGATGATCCTGTTGAAGGCGGAATGACCATCAGTAAGAAAGCAAATCAGACCAAAGTATCCGTTGGTGATACCGTATCCTACACTCTGGAAGCAAAAGTAAACTCCGGAACAGATACAGCTAAGAACGTAGTGATCAAAGATACTGTTGATTCTGCATATGCTAAATATGTATCTATCGACAGAAGCTCCGTACATTGCTACATTGACAATTCTGAGTTCTCTCCGAAGAGTCTGGATGTAACTGAAAACGGATTTACCGTAACATCTGGAAAAGATCTGAAACCTGGTCAGGTAATGAAAGTTACTTATGACATGAAGGTTGTTTCCGACAAGCTGAAAGGCAAGTCCATCAAGAATGCAGCGGTAGTAAGCAGTGACAATATGAATCCGGGCAATGATACAGAGATCGTTGAAGTTCCTTCAGACAAACCTGTTACAGGCGGTCTGAATCTTACAAAGACTGTAGACCACAGCCAGATCAATGTTGGCGATACCGTTAAGTATACCCTTATCGGAAAGACAACTTCTGCAGATACAGCAGTTAATGTAGTGATCAAGGATGCTTTAGACAATAAGGGTATGATCGATGAAAGCAGCATCAAGGCTTATCTGGATGACCAGCTCTTTACACCTAAGAAATTAAGTGTGACAGATGATGGCTTCACAATGGAAACCGGAAAGGATCTTGCTGCAAAACAGATCCTCAAAGTAACATATAGTGTCAGATTCGCAGATGACAGCCTTGCAGGTAAGACAGTTAAGAACACAGCAGTGATTTCTTCTGACAACATGGATCCTGTTGATGCAAACCGTGATGTAACTGTAAATCCAAAGAGTGATCCAGAGGTAGAGACACCGGCATTATCTATTGATAAAAGCGTAAATCTCTCCAATGCATCCGTTGGAGATACACTTTCTTACACAATTACGGTCAAAGAGACAGAAAAAGGCCAGACAGCGAAGAATGTTGTTGTAACTGATAACTTCGATACAGCTGGCATGAAGGTTGGCGGAATCCAGACAACACTGGATGGTAAGACAATCAAGGCAGCCGTTACCAAAGCAGAGAACGGATTTGTTATCAATACAAATTCTGACCTTGCATATGGTTCTACGTTAAAGATTACTTACCAGGCAGTTATTTCTGACTCCAGCCTTGCAGGAAAGATGGTAGGAAATACCGCAGTCGCATCTGCTGACGATGTCAACGATGTAGCAGCTAATGCAAGTGTAACTATCGCAGAGAATCCTTCTCCAAGTGAGACACCTGCACCAAGCGTAACACCTGCACCGGGAAACAGTGATAACACAACCAACACAGTTGGACCAAAGACAGGACTTGTGAACCATGCAGGAATGTATGCGGGAATCGGTCTTGGAATCGTGGCAGTAGCCGCAATCGCAGTTTTCGTCATGAGACGGAAAAAGAAATAAGCAGTAATTCTGCTGGAGGAGGATCAGCCTGAAAAGGCTGGTCTTTCTTTTTGTCTGAAAAATGCTATTTTTCATATTATCTCCAGGAAATAAAAGATAATTTTAAGCCTTCGTGTAGGAAGCTTTTAAATTCTACTATACGGCATACTCAAAAATAATACTGGGGGTTAATTGATATGACAGAAGAAAGGAAAAAAGAAATATTAAAAACAATCGAAGAAAGAATTAGCAGCATTCCAGAAAAGTATGTCTCCAAAGTAATAGCTGACTGGTTTTTCTGTAGCGGAGAGGAAGATTTGATAGAAGTTGCAAAGAACATCAAAAGGAAAGATTCTGACTTAAGCCAACATATGCGAGACTGGTATGTTAAAACCAGAGGATGTACAAAAACTGAAATGGCTATTGTTCTTACAGATCCTGAATTTATGCTCACGACATCTTTAAAAGACAAGATTCTGAGTCAAAATAGTATTAGGCTGATGCAAAGCGATAATTTTAAAAAGAAAAATCTCTATAGTAAATTGATGATTGTATTAGAAAAAGTATGTTCAGATACCCATAGAGGAAGTATTTTGGGATGGCCGATTGAAAATTTTGCATGGGTTGAAAATATCTGAAAAAGTTGCTCAAAAAAGGATCTTATTTTCGTATCAGAATTGACCAGTCCAAATTTGCGGTATATAATACTTATAACACAAAAAGAATATATCGAAAAAGCTCACTTCGAGTGGTATATTCTTTCCTCACTTCGAGGTGTTAGTTCCCTGACAGTTGCTATTTTGATGGCTGTCAGGGACTTTTTTATCCATCTTATTTCTTCAACATATTGTCAGTAATCAAATGACGAAAGGAGAATGCAAAATGAAACGATATCTGGTCAGTCCAGAACTGAAACCGTATCTGCGCCGCATTATGGATCGCAGATCCTTAGATTACAGCTTTCAATGTGCTGATGGAAAGGATTATTGTAATATCTACATGTCGAGTAATTCTTTTCATAAGTTGATCAAACGTGCTGCCTGCGAAAAACGCTCAAAGGAAGAGGGTGTTACATTCGTGACAGAGGAGGAGAGTAGTAATCCAATAAGATGCGCCGCACTTAAAAGAGAACTAGGTGTTAGCAGCACCATAGTTTATAAGTAGCTTGTTGTAGCATGACTGACCAGAACCTGGTCGGTCTTTTTTTTGTCCTGCTTAAGGAGAAATAAGATGACGAAATTAGAAAATAATATTAAAAATCTCTGTGTAGAGAACATGGGTATTTATGTCTGCAAACACGCCGTAAAAGAGCATGTTTGGACTGGAAAAGCACATATGATCGCCAAATTAAAGAAGAACGTTAAGTCTATGCGAGAGGAACCTTTTGCATATGCCTGTATGTTTTTCTCTGTAGATACGTTGGTTTCCTGTATTAAAGAGATACTTTGGGAGGATCGAGAGGATGTAGAAAAATATATCCAAAATAAAAGGATTGCTCAGGAATTAGAGCTGGATTACACTTTTTCAGCTCCTGTTGCCGAAGGAATCGCAATGGGAACGGACTGGAACCAAATGCATCCAGCTTCCTCTGTAAGGCTTGTAATAAGCAAGGATAACTACACTTCTTTTCGCATCGTTACAGCTTATCCGTATCCTTCATTCGATGAAATGGATGAATGGTATGATGCTGTCGACCAGGGTTTTTAATAAGTCGGTGAAAGCCGGCTTTTTTTCGTACAGAAAAGAGCAGTGATTTCACTGCCCTTTTCCAAGTTTTCTTCTTAACTTCGCAAGAATCAGTATTTGACGATATATGCGCTTGTGTAGAGGGATTTTGTGCTTGTGGCTTTGTTATGTGCGCTATCTGTATCTCCCAGATAAATAGCAACCTTTTTTCCTTTAAGCCCTTTTATTGTATCATCCGCGGTATAAATCTTATGGTCGATCCAGACTTTTGAACCTAATGGGATTACAGACGGATCAACAGCAATAGATTTATTGGCTTTAAGGATTCTTCCGGTTGACCCAACAGGCTGATTTTTGCTGTTGGTAGACCCCTTGTCTATGCAGTCGATACATCTGTCATATGTACTGACAAAAAAATCTCCTACGTAGAAAGTCTTGCTACTTACATCAACTTTGCAGGTGTATTTTTTTCCATTATATTTTGCTGTTATTGTGGTGTTGCCGCCGGAAAGAGTTTTCAATAATCCTGTTGATGAGATGGTTGCAACCTTAGGGTTTGAGGATGTCCATATGACAGAACCAGTGCTATTGTTTAAATAAATCTGTTTTGTAATATTCTGGGCAAATGATCCATGATCAAAGCTGAGGGATGGAGTAGTGTCGGGTTTGATTGTTACCTTACAATTGTAGCTTTTTCCGTTGTATTTTGCGGTAATAGTAACAGTTCCTTTTCTTAATGCCCATACAGAACCAGATTTATCTACGGTGGCAATTAATTTATTTGATGAGGTAAATATTACCTTGCTTACAGGCGCATTACACAATTTAAGCGTAAAATCGTCTCCTTCGGTAAGTGTTGCAGATGTTTTGTTAAGATATATTTTTTTTGCATTTGCTTCAACAGTGATTTTACATCTATATGTTTTTTTGTTATATGTAGAATATGCGTATGCGGTTCCTGCTTTTACTCCCTTTACATAACCTTTCTGAGTGATCTGCAGAATAGATGGAGAAGATACTCTCCAGGAGATTCTACTGGCAACCGCATTTCTCAAAGAAAGCTGGATTGCAGCACCTTCGTAGATTGCCGCGGATGTTTTATTCAAAGTTGGTGCTTTCGTAACAGCGGCCTCCACGGTCTGGATCGCTAAGAGTCCGGTATTTGCTACTGGAGATGAGAAAAGCATCATAGCTGACATACTTACAGCCAGTAAAGATTTTGAGAATTTCATCTTTTATTCCTCCTAACATATTGATGGAAGAAATGTGACAAAGAATAGGGGAGAATGAAAAAGAACAGGAAAACCTGCTCTTTGTAGTTGCATTTGAGAGAGGTAATGAATCCTCTCATTGTTAATGCTTATGTGTAAGGAAATGGAAAAAATATACAGCGAGGGATTGGAAAACGGAGAAAAACGTGGAGAATTGAAGGCCAAGAAAGAAATGGCCCTTTCCCTGGCTGAAATGGGACTTCCTGTCGAAACGATTGCAAAGGCTGTAAATCTCAGTATAAATGATATCCAGAAATGGCTAAATTAAAGCAATAAAGCTGCTTCTCAAAGTTTAATAAGCAGGCAAAGAGCCGGTGTTTTCATGCTTTTCAGCAATGAATTACCGGCTCTTTTTTGTATCTTTCTACATAATGCTATGCAAAAGAACGGATCGTAAGTTGATCAGCTGATGATAAGGAATGAAGAACTTGTTTTTGCAATCTGGGTTGTCAGATCATAAGAACTCTTGTAAATAGCTTTGTTTGTATCCTGAGGGGAGTTTACAAGGATTTTTCCATTCTTATCAATACCTCTAAGTACGATATAGGTACTGGTCTTTGTAAAGAGTCCCTTCTTCTGTACGCTTACAACTGGCTTTCCTGCTTTCAGGGCACGGAGAACTTCGGATGTTTTGACGGTCCTTGTTACGGACTTGATACCGAAATTATTAGCTGCTGAAAAGATATTGACAGATGTTCCGAATGTCTTGCTATAGTATTTATTTCCGTACAGATCAACAATATCCTCAGGAGTAACGGTCTTACCGGATTTGTAACTTGCGATCATGGCCAGGCAGGTTGGTCCCTGTCCGCAGGTAGCAAGGGTGCCATCCCCGTATTTGACCTTAGAGTAATTGCTCTGGAGATACAGAGGAATACTCATGATATTTGATGCGGAGGTCAGTTTCGGAATGACTTTTGTCTCTTTGACCTTGTTACAGTAAATGCAATAGATCTGTTCTTTTCCGGTAGATGTTGTAGTTGGAGCCAATGTGACCCTGGAATCATACTTATGCGAAATCTTAGGAAGAGTTTTTGTACTGGTCACAGTTCCGCAGACAGTACATTTGTATACTGTTTTACCAGTCTTCTGGCAGGTGGCTGCTGTGGTAGTTCCGCTGTCCGGTTTATGTCCGGTAGCCGGAAGAGTCTGTGTTTTAAGGACCTTCTTGCAGTCTTTACATCTTGTTACCTTACTGCCGGCTTTCACGCAGGTAGGCTTGGTGACATCTTCGACTACGTTTGTATGTTTGCATACGGCAGCTGGTGCCTTGGTAACAGTTACTTTGCAAGTATAGCTCTTGCCGCTGCAGGCTGCTGTGATGGTAGCAGTACCGGCTTTTACGCCTTTTACCACACCGGATTTATTCACGATTGCAATGCGGGTGTTTGAGGAGCTCCATGTAACAGTTGAGGCTGCATTATTAAGCTTCAGCGTTGACTGTTCTCCTTCTTTGAGGGAGAGGGTAGTACTGCTGATAGAGACAGCTTTTGCTGTAACGTTAACTTTACAGGAATAAGTCTTTCCATCGTATCTTGCTGAGATAGTGGCTGAACCGGCTTTTACAGCTGTGACAGAACCGTCTTTGTCTACTGTGGCAATTGTTTTATTAGATGTACTCCAGGTAGCATCATGTGTTGCATTGACGATCCTTAGTTTTTTGTGACTTCCTGCTTCCAGAGTAAGAGATGTTTCACTGATGGAAACAGCTTTTGCTGTAACGGTCAGCCTGCAGGAATAAGTTTTTCCGTCATAAACTGTAGAGATGGTGGCAGTACCAGCTTTCACGGCTGTGATATATCCATTTTTATCTACCGTAGCAACTGCGCTGTTGGATGATCTCCATGTAACATCATGTACTGCATTGACGATCCTTACAGTCTTGTGTCTTCCTGCTTTCAGTGTAAGTGTTGATGCGCTGATAGAAACTTCCCGTGTCAGTTTCGGGATAACCCTCTCCTCTTTTACGGTACCGCAGTATTCGCAATAGATCCTTTCCAGACCCTCATTATAGATTCCGGCTTTTTTGATCACCTTTGTCACATAGGAGTGTCCTACTTTTGGAAGAGTAGTAGTGCTGAGTATCTTATTACAGCTGGCACATCTTACTGTCTGGACTCCGGTTGACTGGCATGTCGGCTGCTTAGTTACTGTTGTGGTTTTCTGCGGATGGGTACAGTTTTTAGTAGTTGAATTCTTCTTTGGAATAATATTGACTTCTTTTACGTATCCGCAGTTAATGCAGTAAGTCTTGGACTCTCCTTCGGATGTTGTGGTAGCGATCTTCGTGACCTTTGTCACATAATTATGATCGCCCTTAGGAAGTACTTTTCTTTCAAGTTCTTTCCCACATCTTTTGCAGGTAGATACGGACAGACCTGTTGCCAGACATGTAGCCGGTGTCGTTTTGACAGACGGGTTATGACCGAGTGCTGGTATCGTATAAGTCTTGATAACAGCTCCGCAGTCATCACATCTTCTTTGTTTTGTACCTTTGCTGGTACAGGTTGCTTCTTTAAGGACATAGTTTGTTTTATTGTAGTGCTTGCAGGCTGCTGCCTGTACGGTAGCTGGTCCAACGGCTGTAAGTGGTACAGAAGCCAGCATCAAGGCAGACAGTCCTAAAGATAAGAGTATCTTTTTCACTTTCATAATTGTCCCTCCTTTCTTATACAGATAATTTGGAAAAAAACCCTGGGAAATGGAAATAGCGAAGATTTTCTCTTTTTTTATTCTGTCTTTTATCTTTCATTTTTCGTACAGAAAAAAAGATCTTTCTGGTAAATGTATAATTTCAGTATCAGAAAGATCAAAAACAGGGAGGAATCAGTTATGAAAAAACATGTGTTAGTTATTTGCTTTATGGTGCTGTGTCTGTATATCAGTATTCCGGTGTCCGCAGCACAGTATTCATTTCACTATTCATCCGCGGCGGTGAAAGCAGGGAGCGTTTCAAATGTCTATATTTATAAGGGAAATAGTAAACAGAATCCGAATAAATTTGAATGGAGCAGCTCTGATGATAAAGTAGTTTCTGTTGCGAATGGAAAGGTTACGGCAAAAAGAGCCGGAGTCGTCTGGATAAAAGCTGTCAAGGACGGACAGGTCAGTAAGCTGAAGCTGTATTCTTACGGAAAAACAAAAAAAGTAAGTTTTGGGAATGGAGATACAGGGGAGGTCAAAATAGGGGACACCTTAACCCTGAAGCCTTCTGCGGAGGGTATTTTATCCTCTTATAAAAGCAGTAACACAAAAGTGGCAACTGTATCAGGTGACGGACAGGTTTTAGCAAGATCTTCCGGAAGTGTGAAGATTTCTTATACTTCCTATGGAAAAGTAAAATATACAGGAACTTTTTCCCTGACGGTCAGACCTGCTCTTGCGTCTTTCAGTGTACAGGAAGAAATAGTTCTCAAAAAAGGTGACAGTGTGGATATAGTTATTTCAAAAACTCCTGTCGATGGGTATGTGAACAGTATCAGCTATAAAAGTAATAATAAAAAGATTGCAACGGTTACATCAGATGGAAAAGTTATTGCGCAGGGCTGCGGCTCTACCAGAATAACGGTTCAGGTAAACAATGGGGAAGAAAAAAATAAAACAGCGCAGATAAGGATCTATGTCGTTGACAGCAGCTATAGTGGAAGTTCTGGTTCGAAATATATCCTGCATAGAGGGGCTTCCCTGGAAGCACCTGAGAATACGCTTCCGGCTTTTGAGATAGCAGCGAAAACTGGAGGATACATCGAAACCGATGTGCATAAGACAAAAGACGGAGTATTTGTCTTATGCCATGATATGAATCTGAAAAGAATGTGCGGTGTTGATAAAAAGATCTCCGATATCACATACGAAGAACTTCAGCAGTATCCGGTCATCAGTGGAAATAATGCGGATCGATACCCAAATAACTATATTCCAACATTACAGCAATATATTGACGTTTGTAACCGTTATGGGGCGGTACCTGTCATTGAATTAAAATGGAACATGCAGGATGATGAAATAATGAAATTTAATAAAATGATCTGTTCATCCAAAAAGCCTCCGATTGTAATCTCTTTTCGTGTGGGATCGCTGAAAAAATTAAGGCTTATCAATAATACAGTAAGCATCCAGTATATTATGAGAGGCGGAGCAACTGAGAAAACTATTGCTATATGTGAGGAATATAAATTTGATATCAGTGTAGGATATACGAAGCTGAGTAAAGGAAGTATAGATAAGTTACATGGAAAAGGCATCAAAGTATCGACATGGGAGATAGTAGATAACAGACTTATTGGTCTGTATGAGAGTTTTGGGGTCGATTATATTACCGTGGATTACTGAGCTTTTGAGAAATCTGCATCCTAAAAAGTAGGCAAAGAGCCAGTATTTTCTTGCTTTTCAGCAATGGATTACCGGCTTTTTTGTGTCTTTCAGCATAATGCTATGCAAAAAGAACGAATCGTAATTTGATCAGTTGATAAGGAATGTTTACTCTCTTCTGAAAAATTTATCATATTGAAAATAAGTTGATAAAATCCTCTGAAAGGTGGGATACTAATGCCAGCAAAAGAACAGGATAAAGAATTGGGAAAATATATAGATCAAACGTCGAAACTGATTGCATATAATGAAAGGATGTTGTTTGAAAATCAAGAACTTCTTAACGAAAACGGTATTCTCGAAAATAGAGAAGGATTAAGATGTGTTAAACAAAAGCTGTAAAGCAGAAATCCCACTTTGCGGCTTTTGTAATATCATGAACGGAATGACATTTCAACAACTTTTCCATTGGTTGAGACTGTGAGAAAAAGTCTGTAAATAAGATTCTTCTATGATATGCAAGGGTGGCAAGCCTGAAAATCAGGCTTCTCACCCTTGTTTTATATATAACAGTTGTTGAATGGCATGTCAAGAGCAGGCGGTTTTCCGCCCGTCTTATTCGCCTGTTTATTCGTTACTCTGGGAGGCGTCCTTCGTACATAATACTCAGTTCACCATACACCTGTGCCCAGTTGCGGATCGTACTGGTCCATTTCTTTGTAGCTTCAAATGTGGCAAGATACAGTGCCTTTAATAGAGCTGTATCGCTTGGAAATACGCTTCTCTGGCGATTCAGTTTCCGGTAGGTAGAATTCAGGGATTCAATAGCATTTGTAGTATAAATCACCGTTCTGACCGTCGTTGAAAATTTAAAGATCGGCGAGATTGCGTCCCAGTTATCCTTCCAGCGCTTCATGGAATTCGGATATTTCGGTGTCCATTTTTCTGTTACACGCTCTAAGGCTGCCAGAGCTTTCTTTTCATCTGTGGCCTGATAAATGGTTTTCAGATCCGTAGCGAAGGCTTTTCTGTCTTTATCCGGGACATATTTCAACGTGTTTCTTACCTGGTGTACAATACAGCGCTGGTATTCCGTCTTTGGAAAAGCTGCTGCGATCGCTTCTTTGATTCCGGTTAAACCATCGGCACAGATGATTAATACATCTTTGACACCACGATTTTTCAGTTCATTCATAACGGAAAGCCAGTATTTTGCGCTTTCGTTATCGCCAACACTGATGGTTAAAACTTCTTTTTTTCCTTCCGTGTTGATTCCCAGAATCACGTAAGCAGCAAGCTTTCGGATCACGCCATTATCCCTTACAGAATAATGGATTGCATCAATGTAGAGAATGGGATAGACCTCGTCCAGTGGCCGGTTCTGCCAGTCTTCGATCTGTGGCAGGATCTTATCAGTCACATCAGAAATAAAGCTTTCAGAAGTTTCAAAGCCATAAATATCTTCGATGGTTTCGGAAATCTGCCGGGTAGTCATTCCTTTGGCATACATGGAAATGATCTTCTGATCAA